>Ga0102814_10000074_pt1 | contig 66339 bp, 53 predicted proteins | sample ColrivemetaGS741_FD_79112 | JGI IMG/M metagenome (GOLD analysis project Ga0102814, IMG submission 79112) | Estuarine microbial communities from the Columbia River estuary - Flood tide ETM metaG S.741 | ecosystem: Environmental > Aquatic > Marine > Intertidal zone > Estuary | place: USA...
GAAGTTAAGCCCACTAGCGCTGATGGTACTGCCTGCTTCGCGGGTGGGAGAGTAAGTCGATGCCGCTTTTCTAAACCCTGATTACTCCGTAGTCAGGGTTTTTTAGTTTATATGGATTCAAACCAGCTTTTTTAAAAAGCAGAAATAAAGTAATGTTGAAAGAGGTTATTCGTTTATTTGATTTTTCACAACAAGTTAATTACAAAAATGAGATCCTTTCAGGACTCACAGTTGCACTTGCACTAGTTCCCGAAGCAGTGGCGTTTGCAATGATTGCAGGCCTATCACCGTTGACAGGTCTGTATGCAGCATTCGTCATGGGATTGATCACCTCAATTTTTGGAGGGAGACCAGGAATGATCTCTGGTGCAACGGGTGCAGTTTCGGTTGTATTGATAACCTTAGTAAAGGATCAGGGAGTGGAATATGTTTTCGCTACCGTCATTTTAGCTGGTTTGATACAAATGTTAGCAGGTCTTTTAAAGTTGGGCAAATTAATACGTCTAGTTCCACATCCCGTCATTTTTGGTTTTGTAAATGGGCTTGCTCTGATCATCTTTATGTCTCAATTGGATCAATTCAAAGACGATACTGGAAATTGGTTGTCAGGTACAACATTGTATGTATTACTGAGTTTGGTATTGCTGACCATGCTAATCATATGGGGATTACCGAAGTTAACAAAAGTGGTTCCCGCTTCTTTGACTGCAATATTAACTGTGTTTGCTTTGGTTGTAATGTTAAATATTGACACAAAAACAGTTGGTGATATAGCATCAATCAAAGGTGAATTTCCGCCGTTTCATATTCCTCAAATTCCCTGGACTCTTGATACTTTAATAATTATATTTCCTTACGCATTGATAGTTGCGGGTGTGGGTTTAATTGAAAGTCTGTTGACATTGAATATAGTAGATGAACTCACAGAGAGCAGGGGTAAAGGAAATAAGGAAACTTTGGCTCAAGGAGCTGCGAATATACTATCTGGATTTTTCTCCGGTATGGGTGGTTGCGCAATGATCGGACAAAGTCTGATCAATGTATCCAATGGAGCACGAGCACGATTGAGTGGAATTGTTGCATCAATTATGCTTTTAATGTTTGTAATGTTTGGATCTTCTTTGATAGAAAAGGTACCCATGGCTGCATTAACGGGGTTAATGATCATGGTTTCAATTGGAACATTTGAATGGGCGTCATTAAAGACAATAAATAAAATGCCCAAATCAGATATTATCGTAATGGTATTGGTCACACTGGTAACGGTGTTTTTACATAATTTAGCTTTGGCTGTGATTTCTGGTGTAATTATCTCTGCTCTGGTTTTTGCCTGGGACAATGCGAAACGAATTAGGGCAAGAAAATACATTGACGATGAAGGAGTAAAACATTACGAGATCTACGGCCCTTTGTTTTTTGCTTCAGTAACAGCATTTGGAGAAAAATTTGATGTTCTGAACGATCCTAAAGAAGTAATAATAGATTTTGCTGAAAGTAGAGTTGTGGATATGTCTGCTATAGAGGCTTTGAATAGGATAACTGAAAGGTATCAAAAAGCAGGGAAGAATGTCCATCTGAGACATTTGAGTCCTGATTGCAAGGAATTGCTAAAGAATGCTGAGTCGATTATTGATGTTAATATTATGGAGGATCCAACTTATAAAGTCCTTTCGGACGAATTGAGTTAGTTTAACAGGGCAATAAAACTCCAAATTAATTAAGTGACTTGTAATTCCTAACCCATTTAGGGTCTAAAACATCATTGAGTAATTTCCAGAAATTGGTATCCAGAAAGAAATCCGCATCAATTTGTTTGATACCGTAATTGTTGTACAAATAGATCTCCTGACCCGGCGCTGGTTTGTGCAGTTTATTGCTCCACCCTATTTCTGCTGATGTCCGATAGGGATAGGTTGAAAATCTAATTTTCCATAAAGAATCAAATGCTGGACAATAAGTGATTGGTTTATTGGTGATAGAGTCCAGCTGAAAACCACAAGGAAGATTGCGTTCTTCAAAATAATTGATCCTTTTTGGATTGTAAATGCTTGGCCAATAGCCAGAAATGATCTTTATGAATTCATCTTGTGTGACTACTCTCTTATGAGTATATACACGTCCGTTGTCCAAGAAACAGACGAATGTAGTTATTGCAGAATTGGCTTGAAAGGCCACTCGAACACCAAATACGGGTCTTGCGATCTCAGAAAACTGTATCGAGGAGCAAATGAGCCATGCTAATATGAGATAGTAGAATCGCATGCAGTAGGTTACTGCAATTTACGATTTTTCTTCCGAAAGGTTATCAGGATAATAATTAGTGCGATGAACAGATAAAGAATAGACCAAATAACGGATTCAGTCATGAAAATCGTGACCAGAAATCCAGGAATAAGAAATATTGCTAGAAGATGAAATTTACCCTGATGATCAGACAAACCGATGTACTATGTTAGGAGTGACACAGAAATGAAGCTGGATATCGAATTCTTCAAGATCGGAGATTTCCTCAAATTCATCAAAAAGGCTAAGGCCGATAAAGAAAGTGGTGGATGGGCATTTTTTTAGAAAGCGATCATAATACCCTTTACCGTATCCCACTCTGTTGCCATTTTTATCAACTGCCAAAAGAGGAACTAAAACGATCTCAACATCCTTGATATTCACATTTTTCCCAAATCTGGGTTCAGGGATTCCAAGATTGTTCACTTCCAATTGAGCCTGACTTTCATATAAAATGTGTTTCATGGATAAATTTGACTCATTGATTTTTGGAAGTGCCATTCTTGCTCCAATAGAAATTCCTTTTTCAAGGATCATGTAGGTGTTTATTTCTCGGAATCGTTCAATAGGAAGAAAAACACTCACCGTCTTTTCGGCCAATTGAAAATTGGCAAAAAGTGATTCACAGATCAATTCAGACCTTTTTTCTAATTCACCAGGAGAAAGTAACCCTCTTATTTCCTTGTACTTAGATCGAATCTCTTTTTTAGTCATGTAATAATCGGTTGGGTTTTCAATAAGTTCCTAGACATTCTACCAACTTTTTGTTAGTTTTAATCGTCTAAAAAAGACTAAACCTTAGCGCTACCTAAAATAGCTATTTTTTGTTGCAAAAGACCTGTCGAAAAAGAAAATAAAAAATGAAAATAATATCTATTTGTGCAGCTTCGCTGATCTTTTTTCATAGCTATTCCCAAGAGGATATCGAAACTGAATCAATTGAGGAGGATTACAGCTATGAAATGGATGAAGCTACCTTTCACTCAACTAGAGTTATAAATGGACATTCAGTTGAGACATTAGCGAAAGGAGTTTTGGAATTCCGCATCGAGCACCGATTTGGAGATATCGCCGGTGATGAAGGAGGGGCGCAAGCTTTCTTTGGGTTTGATAATTCTTCTGATATCCGTTTCGCTTTTGAATATGGGATAAATGATAAGTTAATGATTGGTCTTGGAAGATCTAAAGGTACAGGTGCACCTTATAAATCTTTAATTGATGGATTTGTGAAATATAGAGCGATCAAACAGGAGAAAGGGAAATCCCCATTGTCACTAACCGTCGTCGGGTCATCTTTCTTCACATATATGACAGCATCTGAAGATCTTGGACAAGTATCACATTTCCCGGAATGGCAGCACAGATTTGCATACAGTACTCAGTTGAATATTGCCCGTTCTTTTGGTAAAAGATTGTCTTTGGCTGTTATGCCTACATTGGTTCATAGGAATTATGTCGCACAAGACGATGTTAATTCACTTTTTGCCATGGGAGCAGCGGCACGAATCGGACTTTCGGATACGAAAGCAATTTTGCTTGAATGTTATTACGGTTTAACGGATGACGATTATAGATCAACCTATAAAAATAGTATTGGAATCGCCTATGAATGGATCACTTTCGGTCACAATTTCACAGTGAATTTCACCAATTCAAAAGGATTCGGGGAGGCACAATTTATTCCATATACATTTTCAGATTGGTTAAAAGGTCAATTCAGGCTTGGTTTTTGTATTTCTAGGAAATTTGAAAAAGGTTAACACACATATTATGAAAAGAATTTTTTTACCACTATTAGGAGCAACATTATTATTAACCTCTGCATTTGTTTCGTCCATTACAGCAAGCAATTATAGTATTCAGGACGGATATTCGATTGAATTTAAAAGTAAGGATCCATCGGGTACGTTTAATGTTAAAGGAACGATCAAGTTTGATGAGGATGATCTGTCTAGTTCAAAATTTGATCTTACATTTCCTGTTTCGTCGATCAGTACTGGAAATGGGATGAAAAACAAAAAAGCGCAGACATCTGAATGGTTTGATGCAGGTAAGCACCCAGACATAAAGTATGTATCAAGCAAGATAGAGAAATCAGGATCCGATTATGTGGTCTATGGTTCTCTGAAGATTAAAGGTATCACCAAAGACAAAAAAGTTCCGCTTAAGGTTACTAAGAAAGGTGAGGGGCTAGTTTTTTCGGGCTCGTTTCAGGTAAACAGAATGGATTATAAAGTGGGGAAACCAAGTCAAGCAGTACCTAACGTCATGAATATTGATTATTCAATCCCAGTTAAAAAATAAGATCATGTTTAAACAAACTTTAATTCATGGTATAGTCTCGGCGATATTAGCTTCAATTGCATGTTTGATCTACACAGGTTTTTATTTCAGTGTATTGGTCGATTTTTCTGAAGCAGCGGGGACTGTGCATGTAATCTCTACTTGCCTCATGGTTGTTTTGGCCGCAAGCTTTATTCATTTCGGGATTAGAAAAGTGATCAATAACGAGAACATTGCGGATACTGTCTTTGGATTGTTATTAGCCGCATGCTCTCTAGGTTCAGTTTTTTATATTCTCAAGTCCAATGATCCTGTTTTTAAGAATGAGGATGCTGCTTTGATGATTGATTATTACAAAGGATTCGTGATGCCAATGTTATTTTTTCCGGCATTAGCATGGTTTTCAGTCAAACCTTTGTTCTTGAACAAACGTTCTTAATTCTATGAAAATTACATTTTATTCAATCTTCGTAGCATCGTTGTTCCTGGGAACGACATCTTGTAAAAAAGACAAGGTAACCTCTATTTTGGATCCGAATTGTACAGATACAATTTATTTTAATCAGGAAATTCTTCCTTTGATAACAGATAATTGTACAAGTTGTCATGATGTTGGCAATACAACGGGATATACCTTTACAAACCATACTAATATATCCGCTAATGCAAGTTCTGCATTGAATGCTATGAGGGGAGATGGATTTCAGTTGATGCCTCAAAATGGTCCGGCATTAAATGATTCTTTGATTCAAAAATTCAACTGTTGGATCAATCAAGGTAAACTAAATAATTAAATTTGTACAAAAGCTAAACTATGAATAAAAACTACACATTAATTGGGGGTGTTTTGTTGGCAATTGGTTCAATTGCGATGCAGAGAACAGGTAAGATTGAAATCAATAAGTATCTGGATAAAAAAATCCACCTAAGCTCAGGAGGTGCTCCGATTTCGAAAACTGGTGCACCTGGTGAACAAAATTGTACTTCCTGCCACAGTGGTACAGCACAATCAGGATCGACTGAAAACGTCTTTGTCCTATTAGATGGATTTACCCAAGTAACTTCATACTTACCTGGTCAGACATATAATGTTTCTGTATCAATGAGTTCTGCTCCTGCTAAAAAAGGTTTTCAGGCGACGGCTCTTGATGCATCGAATAACATGGCTGGTACTTTTGTTGGTCAGGTAGGTGGTGGAACAGCCGTTACTACTTCAACTGCATTATCTAGACAATATGCCAACCACACTGCTGCCTCAAATACCTCGGCAAATATGGCATGGATATGGCAATGGACTGCTCCATCAACTGATGTTGGAAATGTAACTTTCTATGTAGCCACAAATAAAGCGAACAACAATGGTAGTGACAATGGAGATGTAATTTACACATCACAGCATATTGTCGGAAGTGCTGCTTCAGTGAATGAAAATGATAAGTTCGATTCAGACTTTACTGCAGGATTTAATAATAGTTCTAATGTATTGACAATGTCGTTCAATAGCTTGATCACAGGAGAAATGTTCTTGAATGTGGTTGACGTGAATGGTAGATCCGTGTTTACAAACAACCTTGGAAATGCGTCGATCGGAAAAAATAAAGAGCAAATCGTTTTGCCTTCAGAACTAAAGTCCGGAATTTACTTTGTAAACTTGTTCGTTAATAACAATTCAATGCAATCGAAGATCATGATCCAGAAGTGATCAGAGATCGATAGAAAATATGAAAGGCTCCAGATGGAGCCTTTTTTAATTTAATCGTTTCTCAACCAGATCATTTACCTTTTTGAAAAACTGAAACGGCATATAAGTTCGCCATTCGATATCTTCCAATTCTCCTCCCATTAAAAAGTATTGATCTACTCCGATCTTTTCAAATTCACGAATGACGTGATCGTGGAAATTGATCAAAGCGATCCATCCTTCATCCACTTCATCAAACCACTCTTCGTAGTAACTATCATCAGAATAATGAAAGTTCAATACATTTTCCCCTATCATGATAAATTTGTCGATCCCTTCGAGCATCAGAGGCTCAATAATGTCCCTCTTCAAGATCATGATGTCATTTTCAATAGCGTCATTCCACTCTCCGATCATTTCAATGATCACGTATCCTTTATCGTAATCTGCAAAAAGGATCTTCAAGAAAAGAGTAGGAGATCCAAAATAATCCCACTGTGGATGGAGATAAAAGTTGTAAACCGTGTTGTTGAACTCAAATTCACTATACTCTCTTTCATAAAAAGGAGAGTAAGGATCTTCGGACGCTATATAATATAGTCGCCAGTCATAATGAGGTTCAATAAAGTGCATGGACAAAAATAATTCATCGTGGCATAAGATGTGTAAGAAGAGGTAATCTTAATTTGTCTAAATTTGATCATCAAAACATTGACCATGAAAAAAATCTTTTCGCTGTTAGTTCTGTCTGTCCTTCTATTTTCTTGTGGAGGTAATAAAGATGAACGTCCAATCCAGGAGTATTTATCCGCATTCATGAATCAGCATGAGACGATTGTTGCTTTTGGTAAAGTTAATTTGAATGAGATCCTTAAAAAATCAGAATATAAATCAGTACCAAAATTTGGTCTGATACTGAACAAGGAACTGGATGAAATGGGGAATAGTTTGAATCTTGAAACACCCGTTCATTTTGCATTGGAAGGTCCATTTGCAGAGGACGGCACTCCTGCTACTACCTATGGTTTCCTGGAGGTAAAGAATTCAGACTCTCTGGTTGCCAACTTAACAAGAAAAGGATTTGATCTGAACAAAGAGGGTGAGATTCATTTCTTTGAAAGTGGAGACGTTGCATTTGGAATTAAAAAGAACCTTGCAATTATGATCACCAAGAAAGGAGACTTCAATGGCAAGAAATATACTGTAGAAGCCTTCAAGAAAGTGACTGATGATGTTTCAGGAGGGAAAATTGACGAAATTCTCAATACTGATGGAGACTTAATTATCGGAGTTTCAATGAACAACTTGTACAGCACTTCAAATACAGACTTGAACTCCTTGAGTAAGGAAAAGCAAGCTGAAGTAAAGAAAATGGTGGAGGATTCTTATGTTATGAGTATGCTTCATCTGAATGAAGGAGAATTGGTCTTCGAAACAAAGAATCTTTTTTCAGAAGCAATGGCAAGCAGAATGTTCTTTAAGGAAGATAATAGCGCAAAATTGGTTTCAAAGCTGGGCACAGGTGAAGCAAGGATAGGATTGTCAACTAACATTGACATGAAGAAAATGCAGCAGTTCCTTGATGAGTTTTCTCCAAACACACTAAAAGAACTGGCTTCGTTAATTGGAGCACCGGCACAGATCGCTTTAATGTCTGGGGGAGATGATGCTCTGGCAGGTTTGCTTAGTGGACAGATAGGAGCTGTAATGGTTGGTAATCCATTGGAAAGTGGGGCAATGGAGCCGGATTTTAATGTCTATCTTGGAATTGAGAAGAATGGATATGAGCTTGCACAGTCTATGGAAGAGTTTTTGAAGATCGGTATGGCAAAAGTGGAATTATCTTCATCAAGTCTTGCGGCATACTCTGACCCTGCATTTGTACCGCAAGCTGGTAAGAAGATCAAAATTCCTAAAGGGTGTGAGAATTTTGGGAAAAATGGTATCAATTTCTTTATTAATCTGGACGGTATTGACACAGAAGAGTTTATGCTTGAGGATGAGCAGAGGCTCATTTACCTTGTTAAATACGTGAACTTTGAAATGAATAACAACGGTAGCAAGTTGATCGTGAAAGCGAAAGATGGAAACCAAAATATAATGAAACAAGTGGCGGATATGCTGATCGAAGATTTCTCAGATCGGATAGCCGGAATGTCAATTTAAAAGGAATGCCCTCGAAAGAGGGCTTTTTTATTATAGCTCAGCAAGTGAGCAGTCATAAATTTCTTCGCAATGTTCATAGATCAGGTCGTGCAAGATCAATTGAGCTGCAAGCGCCAGTTGGGTGTAATTTTGAGAATTGTTTCCGAATCCGGCAGCACTTGTTTGCCACATGGATTTAATTAATTCAATACTGCCTTCTGTCGGATTGATCTTTTTAACCACAGCACTTACATTCATCGAGCCAGCATGATACACATGCAGGACAAAAAGTCTGAACCACAGGTCACTTTCATTATAACTTAATCCATGAGCTTTTAGAATTCTTCTGGCCTCAGGAACACAAACTTTGCTTATAAGTCTGGCAGCTCCGTAGGCGCAACGGTCAAAGTTTTTACGCTCATCTACCGATGAATTCACGATTAAGCCCTGAGCTCTCGCTACATCAGGCATTAATTGAAATGCTCCATAGGCTCCTGAAACAGATTTCTTCAATTGTCCCGGACTTTCAATGAGTAAGATAGCCTGAGCATACCAAGGGTCAACATTATTCTTTTCAAAAACTTCTATACCTCTTGATAATTGAGGGTAGACATCCTTAAAACGATAAAAGTCATTTTTGCCTGTTGTTATATAAATGCGCTCATCTGGAGAGATACCATACATCCTTTTCAAGCTATCTTTCACCAGTCCTTTTTGATATTCAGATTGAGCTGACCAGTCTCGAATAGACATTTTTGTTAGAATTTGCCTATTGGAGGCAACGTTAATTAGGCACGAATCCGGAGATAGGGTCATGATCTGTTTCCAGAAATTTGGTTGTGGTAAAATGTCCCATCGATCAGAAAAAAGCGCATCGGCATCCATGATAACAGACACTTCCGAATTGGTCTGAACTTCCACTTTTTCATCATCCCATGAATTGTATGGCTGAGCAAAACCAAACAATGCTATGCACCAAAATGCTGCATTGAGAAGGAGGAGATTTTTTAATTTCATGCAGGGTTTGAGTATTAACAGTTTCTAAATCTAACAAAAAAACGATTTATTAACAACTGGTTACTACTTTTTAAACAATCTGTTGACTTATCTTATTTTGTACTTTTGTTGAGATGATCAGAAAGATACTTTCATTCCCCCTAGTGATCCTAGTCAGGTTATATCAATGGTTTATTTCACCGATCTTTCCGGCAAGCTGCAGATATACTCCAACGTGTTCGCATTATACCATTGAGGCTTTGCAGGAGTGGGGTCCGATCAAGGGTTCATATTTATCGGTCAAGCGAATACTGAGTTGCAATCCTTGGGGTGGACACGGACACGATCCGGTACCCAAACGTCATTCGCATGTTGATACTTACGAATGACTATTGATCCATTTAGTGAGTAGTCCTCCCTTTGCTACTTCATAGACAAATAAGAAAACTACAGGTAGGTATTCGATCCATCTTAGCATCTCGAAATATTCTTTTGATACAGGGTCGTAAAAGGCATATGAAAGAACAATGGTCATTGACCATAGAACGATCGAACTGAAACCACTTATGACGCCCAAAAACAGCATTGTTATCAGATACCATGGGTGCACAGTCGAACTCAAAAGAAAATAAAAAAATAATGCAATTGTCATTCGTCGAAAAACTCCAGTCCAATTTTCAGGAATTCCGATTAACGACAAGAGCAAAATGATCTTGATCGCCATTCGTGAAAGGTAGGGTGCATAGATCCTGGTCATGTTCCAGTCATATTTCCATTTTCCGTAATGAAGGAAGAGTTCCAGAATGGAAGAGTTGAATTCGAATACCCCGAAATATAGACGCATTCCATCCAGAAAATGACCAAATTCCAGTTTGTCGAATGACAAGTAAAACAGGATGAACGTTGTTGTAATGATCAAAACATAGATCAATGAGGAGACAGCCATTTTCACGTTTCTAAAAATGAAAGGCAAAAGGATGAGAGGTAGTAATTTGATGTTGATAGACAAGGACCAAAAAAGTGATGATGTCAGCCACTTTTGTTTCACTAGAAAATAAAATGAAACGCATAAAAACATGACCATCATTCCTTCGAAGTGGATATTATAGATCGTTTCTTGTAGCACCAGTGGATTTAAAAGATAAAACCAGGCAAGTTTCTCTGATCGGTTGATCGATTTCAAAAGTTTGATCAGAAATAATCCAGTCATCAAATGAGAAGAAATCAGGATCAATCGAAGAAGGGTAACCGCATGGTATAGATCATCAGTGAATAGGGCACTTAACCTGAAAAATAGCTGATTAATAGGTGTGTAAACAGTTGGGTTCGACTTAGAAAGATCACTCATGCCTTGGTAGAGAGATGCCAAATAATTGTCATCCCTGAAATGTGTTATAAGCTGCTCCGGTGTATATCTATAGGCACTATATCCTTTGGTAGCGATTTCACCGTCCCAGATAAATCGGTAATGATCAACTGTCAAATTGGGAAGATCAAAGAGAAATACGATTAAGGACAATGAAAGAAGGACCCAGAGGTGTTTAGCAGGGATTTTACGAATGATCAACAAGAACAAAGAAAAACTGATCAGGAGCCAAAATAGAATCTCCTCAAATTGATGAGAATAATCGAACCTGGTGGTCAGGAAGAGTGACAACAAATAAAAAAGGGTGATCAATATTGAAATGATCACCCTATAATTCCAGTTTCCTGTCATTGATTATTTTCCGGATTCTCTAATTTCTTTGATCGTATAGAAGAATACAAGACCGTATCCTGTTGCAAGCATCAAGTGGAATGGTACCATTCCAAGGTCACCGTATATCGCACGATTCACTGCAGTAAATGCGAATAAAAGAAACAATAATAGCTCTCCGATATTGATGATCGAAAGACTTTTCTTATCGTATTTATTTCCTTTGAATTCACCCTTCTTCGCCACATTGAATTTAGGAGTTCTCACGAATGAACTTTTGATTCCCATGTACCCTTCAATTACTGCGACAGTATTACTCAAGGATAATCCCATGGAAACGATCAGGAATTCAAAGAAACGTCCTACGAATCGAAAGAATGAACCTAATTTTTTCTCAGTCTTGTCTCTATAGGATTGCCAGTAATAGAACATTAAGAAAACCGTACTGATGATGAAGAAAGCCATGAACTGAAGAATCAGATTCAGATCAGAAAAACTGTCTTTGATCTGCAGAACAGGCACACTCAATAACGATACAACTAAAATGAAAATGAAGACCGAAGAGTTGAACAAGTGAGACATCCCATGAATTCTGTCGGATAATTTGATCCCTTTGGTTGTGATCAAACGTCTACGCATTTTGATGAAGCATTCTGCCCCTCCTTTCATCCAACGATGCTGCTGGCTTTTCAAAGCAGACATTGTGATCGGTAATTCAGCAGGTGCAATCACATCCTCCAAATATTTGAACTTCCATCCCTTCATCTGAGCTCTGTAGCTTAGGTCAAGGTCTTCAGTAAGTGTATCGTGTTCCCATCCACCTGCATCTTCGATACATGTCTTTCTCCAGATCCCTCCGGTTCCATTGAAATTGATGTAGTGTCCAGCTGCGTTTCGTCCACCTTGCTCAATAGCAAAGTGACCGTTCAAACCGAAAGCCTGAAGTTCTGTCAATAATGAATAGTCCTTATTGATGTGACCCCAACGCGTTTGAACAACACCGATCTTTTCATTTTCGAAATAAGGCATTGTCTTCTGAAGAAAATCTGCATCCGGAACAAAATCTGAGTCAAAGATGGCAATGAAGTCTCCCTGAACTCTGTCCATAGCAGCATCAAGTGCTCCAGCTTTATACCCGGTTCTGTCAACTCTGTGAATGTGCTGGATATTGATTCCTCTGGCTGCTACCTCAGCAACTTTTTTAGCGATCACATCCTTAGTTTCATCCGTAGAATCGTCAAGTACCTGGATCTGTAATTTATCCTTTGGATAATCAAATGCTGCACAGGTTTCAATGATTCGTTCGGCTACGTATAATTCGTTGAACATCGGTAATTGAACCGTAACCATTGGAGCTTTAGCAGGATCAAAAACAGGTTTTACCTCGTTCTTCTTCTTCTTTTTGTTCTTCACGTATGCAATCGCAAGAGACAATTGCAACACTGAATAGAAGAAAATAAGGATCAGACAAAAAGCGTAGATTCCTAGAATGATCTTTCCTGTCAAATGAGACCAGTAATGTTCTTTAATGATCTTCTCCCCGGCATTATTTGTTGTCTCACGATCACCCCAGTTGAACATCCAGGCAACCTTTAAAGATGTTTTAAAGGTGTTTTCGTCATCCATGTTGAAGGTATAATGCTCCTTGTGTTCTTCAGTGATTTCGAATAAGTTGAATGTTTTCGCATTGTAATCCTTATCGATTACTTTCAAACGGTACTTACCGAAGGGAATATTTTTGAATTTGAAGATTCCGTCAGCATCAGTTTCTGTGACGATCGTTTTTCCGTTGGTGGTATTCTTCAGCGCAACTTCCAATTCATCGATCGGACGCATCGTTTTTTCATCAAGAAATTTTCCTTCAACGAGTTTGCTCTGACTATACAAAGATGTTGACACCAGAGTGAAGGTCATAAGCAGTAGTAAAAGAGATCTTAGCATGGTAGCTGCAAAGTTTTATTTTCCAAACTGACAAAGTTAATCAAAATCGATATTTAAGGACGGCAAATGTGATTTTTATTCCTGCCATGATCGTACCCTTGATGGTTCCAGAAACTTTAGATACCCCGATCCTTTGCCTGTAGTGCACTTCAACCTCTTTGATCCTGAGCTTTTTTTTGATGGCTTTGATCTGCATTTCTATTGTCCACCCATAGGTTTTGTCTGCCATTTTGAGACTGAGCAGAGAGCTGGTCCTGATCGCTCTATAAGGGCCGAGATCCGAAAATTTGAACCCATAGAATAATCGGATGAGTCTTGTTGCTAGCCTGTTACCGAAAACTTGTTGAGGCGTCATGGATCCTTTCTCACGATACTTACCAACCCTGCTTCCAATTACGAAATCAACCTTGTTGGTTAAAATGGGATCGATCAGCAAAGGCATTTCGTCAGCGTGGTCTGCGTGATCACCATCCATGAATACGATCAGCTCAAAATGATGTTCAGAAGCGTACGCTATTCCCCGAAGGCATGCCCAACCATATCCTTTTCGGTTTTCAGTTAAAACACTAGCTCCGGCTTTTTGTGCTTCCTGTTCAGTGTTGTCTGTAGATCCATTGCTGACAACAATGACTTCCTCAACGATGGATCGATCGATTTCTTCGACCACTTTTCGGATAGAAGGACCTTCATTGAACGCAGGAATAATCACACAAATCCTCATTTATTCAAGAAAAATTGGTTCTGTGATCGTCCAATCGTAAGGTTTAAACTGAATTGTAGGGTTTGAGTATAAAGGAATGATACCTTTTTCGGACATTAATTGAAGTATTCCTGATTGACCACCAAAGTCATCTTTATACCAGTTAAAGATCTCACTAATCTCAAGAGTATTATTGATCGGATCATATTTCGAGGTTCCACGGATGAAAAGATCCTCAGACTGCTCGAGTTGGTCTTCAATCCCGGATGAATGATAACAGGAAATTGGTGGGCAAGAAGCAGCACCACAATTGAGTGCAAAATGAATTCTGTTATCAAGCTTAGATGGACTCAATTTGTCATTGAAAAGAGCGTCTTTTCTTCTTAGAATGCTGTTCTCGATATCGTTCAAAGAAATGTTTTCGGAAGCAATTGAGATATTTTTAGCATTGAAAAAAGCATCCTTACTGCTATAACAGCCATTGCGTTGATCTAACTCGATCTGAACAAATGCATTGTAGAGATTGATCCAAAAAGACTTTTTTTCTTCGTCCGATCTTAAACCATTTTCCAATACATCAAGATCACTTTTTTTCAGAGTATCCTGATAGGGAGCCATATCTGATCCATTACGAACCGCCGTAAGCAATCGAATACTAAAAGCTTCCGGATCATCAGGTGCAGGTACATTCTTTGAGCCGCAGGAAGCAAGAAGTAGAAGGGGGAATATGAAGGGAAACAGCCTCATACAAAAAGATCGCCCGAAGGCGATCTGAATATTATTTCCAAACTCCCATTTTATTGAACTTCTCGATCCTATTATTGATCCTTTCGTCCGGAGTGAGCTCTTGAAGCTCTTTCGTTGCTTTCTTGATGTATTTTTTTACATTGTTAAAGATCGTCTGATTATCTCTGTGTGCTCCATTACTTGGTTCTTTGATCACATCGTCAACAAGACCATTTTTCTTCATGTCTTCAGAAGTCAGCTTTAATGCATCTGCAGCTTTTTCTTTGTAATCCCATGATCTCCAAAGGATCGAAGAACATGATTCAGGAGAAATAACCGAGTACCAGGTATTCTCAAGCATCACAACCCTGTCTCCAACTCCGATTCCCAAAGCTCCACCTGAAGCTCCTTCTCCGATGATAATACAGATTACAGGAACTTTTAGTCGCATCATTTCATAGATATTTCTTGCAATAGCCTCACCCTGACCTCTTTCTTCAGCTTCAAGACCTGGGAATGCTCCAGGAGTATCAATAAAGGTAATTATTGGCTTATTGAATTTCTCAGCCATTTTCATCAAACGCAATGCTTTACGGTAACCTTCAGGATTAGGCATCCCAAAGTTTCTGTACTGACGCATTTTCGTATTGATCCCTTTCTGCTGTCCAATGAACATGAAGGTCTGACCATCAACTAAACCAAAACCGCCGACCATTGCCTTATCATCCTTTACACTTCTGTCGCCGTGCAACTCCTGGAATTGTCCTCCAGTGATTGCATCAATATATGCAAGAGTATACGGACGCTCTGGGTGTCGACTCAATTGAACACGCTGCCATGGCGTTAGGTTCTCAAAGATCTCCTTTGTCTTTTCCTTCAACTTGTCCTCAAGTTCTTTGATCTTATCGGACATATCAACTTCCGTACTCGCGCCGATCTCTTTTGTTTGTTCGATCTGCTCCTCTAATGCCTTAAGTGGTTCTTCAAAATCAAGATAAATAGCCATAGACTTCGTTATTTGAAGCTCCAAATTTACTTAAATTGTTTTGTTCTTCTACCTTTGTTTCATGATATTATTTCCGCCGGCAAAAGTAAATCTGGGCCTCAACGTGTTATACAAAAGGTCAGACGGTTATCATGAGATCGATTCGTGCATGATGGCTATCCCGGTTTTTGACGTGCTGGAAATTATCCCAAAAGATGAGTTCTCCTTCCGTCAAACAGGACTGACCGTAGATGGTAATTTAGAAGACAATCTCTGTGTAAAGGCTTTCAGATTGTTTCAGAAGACCTACGGAATTGGGAATGTTTTTATGCACCTGAGAAAAGAAATTCCAATGGGTGCAGGTCTGGGTGGCGGTTCTGCTGATGCAGCTTATGTCCTGAGAGGGTTGAATGAGATCTTTCAAGTAGGAGTGTCGGATGTTGATCTTGAAGAGCTCGCTGCGCAATTGGGAAGTGATTGTCCCTTTTTTATTAAAGATGTACCACAAATCGCAAAAGGAAGAGGGGAGATCCTTACACCAGTTGATGTCGTTCTTAAAGGATATTCTCTAAAGGTCGTTAATCCGGGCATTCATGTCGGTACTCGTGAGGCATATGCAGGAATTGAGTTTAGAAATGAACCTTTGCCGGTTGCGGAAATACTCTCTTTACCAGTAACCGAATGGAAGGGCTCTCTTTATAATGATTTCGAGCCATCGATCTTTAAAATCCATGCTACTTTAGAGCAGATCAAGCAAACTTTGTATGAAGAGGGTGCGATCTATGCATCGATGTCGGGAAGTGGTTCTACGATGTTTGCGATATACGACAGGCCGGTCGGACTGACATTCGAGAAAGAAGGTTTTTGGGAAAAAGTAGTTCTGATCGATCGATCGATCAATCAAAATGAATGATCACGGGCACTCTTCCTTTAAATCGACATGTTTTGCCATTTAGCATCGCCGGTGTATAACTAGTTGCACCTTCGGTCGGACAAGGAGCCAGATAACATTCCAAATCATCATTTTTCTGGATCATTGTGACACTTGAAAGTTCTCCTGAAGGTTCAACAATGATTTCCATATAAAATCTAGCCAGGATAGGATCTTCATTACAACTTAGCTCAAGATTCCGAATACAATGTTCATTGAACCAGAAGAAATCTTTACTTCCATTCAGTGGTTCAGGCATCAGATCCGGTTCGGTACAAAAAGTTGTATCGGACTGTCCAAAAGAAAGCCAGGGAATGAAGAGTAGATATGAAGCAATTCTTGTCACTGAATGATGATCTTTTTTGACTTGAATGAACCCTTCTCATCATTCATCATCAACATGTAAATACCTTTTGGCAGCATTTGAAGATCAAGAGAAATTTTATGTCCTTCAAATGATTCGCTGTAAAGAATAGCTCCGGTAAGGTCACAGAGTTGGATATTTTTCGAACCGGCTTCTTCAGTCATTAAAGTAAATAAACCATTTCCCGGATTTGGGAATACTGAAAAATCAAATTCAACTGATATTTCCTGCAATCCGACATTTGAGTTTGGATCGACTTCAAAGTGAAGTAAACCTCCCAGGTCATGTCCAGCGATCATATTTAGATTTCCGTCTCCATCCAGGTCATTCACTGCAAAAGAGCTATATGCACCTGAAGAAAACCCAAGGAAGTTATCTGAAACCAAAAAGAAAGTATTTCCTGAGGCAAGGTTCCCATCGATATTATTGTAATACCTTAATTTTCCATCGTAAGCTCCTAAAAACAGAGAAGTGACATTGTTGTGTCTGAAGAAATGTGGAACCGGATAACCGTCAGGAGTTACTGTGGCAATATCAATATTCCCAAGCATGGAATTCGTTAACACAAATGATGGTGCTGCTGTCGTTCCCTCATTGCGGTAATAAATGAGTTCACCTGTTTTCTTTCCAATGATGAGGTCCAGTAATCCATCATTGTCAAGGTCGAACAATTGAGGTGCCGCATATTGACCGGCACTGATCGTTGTCCCACTTCCATCCTGATAATTCAAGACAGGAGCTGCAAAATTAATGGCAGGTGGTATGCCAATATTCTGAAAATAGGCCAGTGTACCATCTTCCCGACCAATGATCATATCCTTTTTCCCGTCTCCGTTAAGGTCTCCAAAAGTTGGGGTCATTTTCAATCCCAATGAAAAGGAATTTAGATTGGCAAAGTTATAATCGACAAAAGTGTAAACCGGATTAGTTGATGTTCCTGTATTTAAATAGAATGCGATCGTACTTTCCTTCAATAATCCGGGAAGATGCCTGAAGAAGTTTCCAACGAAGAGATCCTGGTCTCCATCGTTGTCGATGTCACAAAAGACAGGCGTTCCTCCGGTACCGTGTTCGATCATCTCCTTCTGAAGGAATTCGTTTGTCTGAAAAATGAAATTTGGCGCGTTATTACTTCCGGTGTTTTTGTAATACAAAATGCTTTTTTCATTTTCCGAAATGTTTTTTGCATTGGTTCCAACGACAAGGTCTTTGACATTATCGAAGTCTACATCCACAAAGAATGCGGCAGGAAAGACTTCTATATTTACAGGCGTTGTGTTCGACGGAAAGGATGGATCTGCACTGATCATGGCAGAATTGGTATTAGGACTCACCCCTCCATTGGTTAGTAAAACGAGATTGTTAAAAGCGACATCTCCAAGGACAAGGTCGAGTACTCCCGAGTTGTCTATGTCCAGCGCAAGAACTGTTGAACCTGAGTGTTTTTGTGTTTGCTCAGATGGTTTGCTCTTTAAAACATCATCAGGAATGTTGGATTCAGCACCCGGTACATTTCCCTCCGCACAGGGAGGTGTATTATCATTCAGGAAGACAGTGTTCGTATTAATATCTTCCCTATAAGTTCCCCAGCATTCGTTTCTTAGCTCAAAGATCAGAGAGTCAGGAATCCCGTAAGTCTCCATACTCATGTTTTTATGGTATTGCAGATGTTGTCCTCCAATGTGGTAGGTAAGTACATCTAGATCTCCATCACCTTCAACATCAACAATCGCTGGAATATCCGCCGAACTCACATAAAGATTCAATTCAGTCCCCCAGTTATCTGAGTAAAGAAGATTTTTAGCGAGCTCCCATTGTAAACCATTGGTAGCATCCCCAACATTTCGATACACTTTTATTCCGCCAATACCATAGCAAAAGATGTCTTTTCGTCCATCATTGTCATAATCAGCTGTGGTTGCTCTGTAGTAGATATCGTTTGGAAATAAAGATGCACCATCGTATTTGAACTTGTAATATTTATTCCCGTTGTCATTTTCCTGTGTAAAAACGCGAATGTTATCACTGCTTCGATCGAAAATAAAAAGATCAAGATCTCCGTCGAAATCAATGTCAATATCAGCTAATTGAGAATAGCTCAATCCACCTGTCCACGCAAAATCCAAGGTGTCTGAGCCACGCTTAACGATGATGTCATCCGAATAGACAAAACTGAACTGAGCGAAAAGCTGCAGTGAGAAAACTGTGTATGAACATAGGAGCAGAAACTTTTTCATTCGAATCATTTGTAGCTTAAAGTTACTCTTTTTACGTTGGATATTCTCATCTTTATGCGAGATGGTAGGATTCCTTGATTGAACATCTTTGTGAACTATCAACGAAGCAACCCCTTGAAACAGTTGGAGTCTTGACAACAAATAAATTGATATGAAACAAATTAAACTCACCTTATTCTACTTTTTTTTAAGTCTGATCTCTTTTGGTCAGGATAGTATTTCGGTCCTGTGGGTAGGGAATAGTTATATCTATGTGAACGACCTTCCAACGATGGTGAGTCAGCTGGCATTGTCAAAAGGAGATAAGATCTCTTATGATTCAAAGACAAACGGTGGATTCACTTTTCAAAGTCATTTCAATGATCCTACAACTTTTTCGAAGATCGGGAGTAAGCCATGGGATTATGTGGTTTTGCAGGCACAAAGTCAGGAACCTTCATTTCCAACGGGACAAGTGAACTCTCAAACCTTACCGTACTCTAAGTATTTATGTGATAGTGTTTATGAGAACAGGTATTGTTCGCAGCCCATGTTTTTCATGACCTGGGGAAGAGAAAATGGAGATCCTCAATGGGATTCGATCAATACGTTTTACAAAATGAATGAGCGATTGAGACTGGCATATTTGCGTTTTGTTGATTCCACAGAATCGAGTGTTAGTCCGGTAGGGTCTGCATGGCGATATATCCGAGATAATTATCCAACGATCCAATTGTATTCTGGAGACGGTTCACATCCTTCAGTTGCCGGAAGTTATTTGGCAGCATCGACTTTCTACGCTTCGTTATTCAGGAAAAGTCCGGTTGGAGCAAGTTATATCAGCACGTTGGATCCTGTAACTGCGCAGATCTTGCAGGAGGCGGCTGAATTGACCGTCTTGGATAGTTTGGATCTTTTCCATCTTCGATCCAATAGTGAAACTGCGATTGCTTATTTTTCATTTGATCAGATAGACAATATAGTCCAATTTCAAAATGAAAGCTGGAGAGAAACTGAGGTGTTATGGAATTTTGGCGATGGAATTACGTCAACAGAAGTGAACCCTCAACATGAATACTTGTCGAATGGAATTTTTACGGTTGAGCTAATAGCTTCGAATGAATGTGGAGATGATACGATTTCGGTTCAGATCGAAGTAAGTGGGGTTGGACTGAATGATTTGATGACTGGTTACAAATTGAAGTCTTTAGGTGAGCATCGATATGTATTGGAAGGGTTAGATCAACACTCAGATGTCTCGATCTATGAGCTAAGTGGAAAAGAAGTTGCTCTGGATATAACTCAGAAAGAGAAGAATTCAGTTGAATTTGATCTTAGCTCGTTGAGATCAGGAATGTATATTCTGGTGAATAATGATCTACGGATCAAATTGATCAGATAATGAAAAAGCCGGTTTGAAGCAGTTGTTGATTTCATTCCACCAAAAACCAGTTGTTCAACAACTCCTCCCGATTGTACTTCATGGTCTGCTTCGAATTCCAGTCGATCACGTCGAATCCGGCATAGATACAAACGCCCTGTCCGGCGGCGGTATCCCATTCCATAGTGGGTGCAAAGCGTGGATAGCAATCTGCACTGCCTTCGGCTACCATGCACAGTTTGAGTGAGCTTCCTTTGGAGATCGTTTCGATCTGACCATGTTCTTTTTCTTTCTCCTTTATGAAAGCTTCCGTTTCAGGAGACATATGTGATCTGCTTGCTACGATTGTGTATACTGAACGGTCTTTTTTAAGCGGTAACTTTTGACCTCTGGTCAACAGGTCCTCGGAAAATATTAAGGCCTCAGAAATTTTAAATGATCCCAGTCCTTTTGCTCCGTAATACAACTCTCTTAAAACTGGTGTGTAAACTATACCCAGGACAACCTCTCCATTTTCAATTAAAGCAATGTTTACAGTGAACTCACCATTTCGCTTGATGAATTCTTTGGTGCCGTCCAATGGGTCTACGATCCAAAGCTGTCTCCAGTCCTTTCTTTCCTCATACGGTATGCTTCTTCCTTCTTCGGATAGGATTGGGATTCTAGTCTGACTAAGATATTCCATGATCACTTCGTTTGAAGCTAGATCAGCTTTCGTCAGTGGTGAATTATCCGATTTCATATCCACTCCGAAATCTTCGGTTTCGTAGATCTTCAGAATGGCATCTCCGGCTTTGATGGATGCTTCAATAGCGATATTTAATAATTTTTCCAGCATTGTTTTACTTGTTTCATTTCTCGATACAACTTCGCTTAGCTTCATTCACGCTGATGTTTCAATCACCGCAAGCTCGAAATGATACATTCTAATTACTAATCACTTCTCACTAATTACTGATCACTTTCAGGAAATAATCATCCCCGCAGCAACTGTCTCATTTGTTCCATCATCGATCAGAATAAAACTTCCCGTAGCTCTATTGTCGCGGTATTCATCGATCATCAAAGGTTTTGTTGTTTTCAACTTGATCCTGCAGATGTCATTCGTTTTGATCTCTGTAGCCTCCGAATTTCGCTCAAGACTATTGATGTCCATTTTGTAGACAACTTCTGTGATCATTGATTTTTGTTCATTAGTGGTATGACGTATCGTGTATTTCCCTCTTGGCCTAGCAGGTGAGCTATTCAGCCAACAGATCATTGCATCAAACTCCTGTACCTGATTCGGTTGATTGTTTTTACGAACGATCATATCGCCCCTGGATATATCGATATCATCTTCCAGTGTGATCGTTATGGACATTGGTGCAAAGGCTTCTTCAAATGTACCATCGAAAGTATCAATGGATTTGATCCTTGAATTGAATCCAGAAGGAAGTGCAACCACCTCGTCACCTTTACGTAGTATACCACTTTCTAAACGACCTGCATATCCTCGATAGTCATGGAATTTGTCCGTTTGAGGCCGTATGATCGTTTGAACCGGGAAACGGGTATCTATTTTGTTGAGATCACTACTGATGTGTAAAGTTTCTAACGTATGGAGTAGGGGAGCACCCTGGTACCAGGACATATTCTCAGATCGATTCACGACATTGTCTCCTTCCAATGCTGAAATAGGAATGTAACGTACATCTTTGATCGACATTTTTGATAGAATTCCTTCGTACTGCTGTTGAATATCCAGGAATCGATCCTCTTTCCAGTCGACCAGATCCATTTTATTCACACATACGATCACGTGTGGAATCTGAAGCAAAGAAGCAATATAGGAATGTCTTCGAGTCTGTTCGATCACTCCATTTCTCGCGTCAACCAGTATGATGGCAACATTTGCTGTCGACGCTCCAGTGACCATATTTCGAGTATATTGTATATGTCCAGGTGTATCTGCAATAATGAACTTTCTTTTTGGCGTTGTGAAGTAACGATAGGCAACGTCAATGGTGATTCCCTGTTCTCTCTCATCACGCAACCCATCAGTGAAAAGCGCAAGGTCAATTCCTTCTCTACCTTTTCTTTTGGTGGTAGTTTCAATTGCTTCCAATTGGTCCTCAAAGATCGATTTGGAATCATACAATAGTCTTCCGATCAAAGTACTTTTACCATCGTCAACACTTCCTGCCGTCGAAATTCTTAGTAGTTGATTATTCTCTATAGACATTTTTTCTGCGTAATTACCGATCACTAATTAAAAGTATCCTTCACGTTTCCTATCCTCCATAGAGCTTTCAGATCGTTTGTCATCCGCTCTGTTTCCACGTTCCGTTTGTCGCATTGCAGCTACTTCTTCAACTATTTTCTCGAGTGTATCAGCCTCCGATTCTATTCCACCGGTAATAGTAATATCGCCCAATGTTCTGAAGCGGATCTTTTTGGTCACAGGTGAATCACGTTCATCCATGTTCAAGTGCTCAGAAACTGGGATCCATGAATTGTTCCGCCAGATCACTTCTCGTTCATGAGCGAAATACAAGCTTGGGATGGCAATATTTTCCTTTAGAATGTAATTCCAGACATCCATTTCTGTCCAGTTTGAAATAGGAAAGACCCTGAAATGTTCTCCCTGAAAGTGTTTTCCATTGAATAGATTCCATAATTCAGGACGTTGATTTTTGGGATCCCATTGACCAAAATCATCGCGATGGGAGAAAAATCGTTCTTTCGCTCTTGCTTTTTCTTCGTCGCGTCTTCCTCCACCGATCGCACAGTCGATCTGGTTACTCTCTATAGTATCTAACAAGGCCGTTATCTGAAGAACATTTCTGGAAGCATTTCTTCCTTTTTCTTCAACGACCCTTCCTTTATCGATTGCTTCCTGAACAGATCCCACGATCAAATTTGCACCTAGCTCTTGGATCAGTTGATCTCTGAATTCCATTGTTTCCGGAAAATTGTGTCCGGTATCCACATGCATTAATGCAAATGGAAACTTTGCAGGATAAAATGCTTTTCTCGCAAGATGAGTAACAACAATTGAGTCTTTTCCACCGGAAAAAAGAATAACCGGATTCCGAAATTGAGCAGCGACTTCTCTCAGAACAAAGATGGCTTCAGACTCCAATTCTTCGAGATAGTTAAGGTAGTATTTACTCATTTTTTCAATTGTATTTTAGGCATGATCTGTTCCATCAGTTGTTCTGCACAAAATTCAGGAGTCGAATTTAAGGTTTTAATGCTTATTTCCGGATTAAGTGGCTGCTCATAGGGTGCGGAAATGCCTGTAAAATTTGGAATCTCTCCGTTTCTTGCTTTCTGATACAAACCTTTCACGTCCCTTTGCTCACAAATCTCCAGAGGAGTATCAATAAAGACTTCCATAAAATCTTCACTAAGAATTTCACGCATCATTTCTCTGTCTTTACGCAATGGAGAGACAAAAGCAGCAAGTACGATCGTTCCACTGTCTACGAATAGTTTGGAAACCTCGGCAATTCTTCTCAGATTTTCTTCTCTGTCTTCTTCTGAGAAAGAAAGGTCTTTGTTTAGTCCTAATCGAACATTATCACCATCCAAAAGGTAAGTCTTATAACCCTGCTGACTCAATTCTTTTTCAACCAAATTAGCAATCGTTGATTTCCCAGAACCACTAAGTCCAGTCAAAAGGACCATGAACGAATTATGACCAAATGCCTCATTTCTCGAGCGTCGATCGATCTCATAATCTTGCTTAAATAGATGTCCTGAGACAGAACTCTTTTCCTGATCATTTTCCTCGATCACTTCGACCAAACCAAAATCTGTTCGGTGCCATAAGCGTTCATGCAGGTAATACAACGCCATTTTTGTAACGAGCTCTAAAGCCCCGATCTTTAAACCTACAGTTGGGTCTCCAGATATGATCCACCCCATAAACATGGTGTCAATTGTACCAACCAAACGCCAGGTTACAGTTTTAATAAGGTGCCTGATGTGGCTGGTCTGGATGATGAAAATTCGTGTGTTGAACCAGATCCTTTCATGAAAATAATAAAGGGTCATTTTGGTTAAGACTTCAGCACCACCAATGGCAAAACCAATTTTCAGATCACCAGAAATGATCCAGGACAAAATAATAGTGTCCAATGATCCTATTATCCTCCATGTGAATGTCTTGGCAATATGTCTTTTTCGACCGTACTTCTTCATGCAGCGCTTGACTCAAATATAAAGAGAATAATGTCATCCAATGTCTGGAAATGGACAATATAAACACATTTAATTGTTTGAAAAAGTTACATTTTTAAGCCGGATGTAAATGGATACAATCAGGGTTCAATGCATTTTTGGATTATATTATAAAGGACCGAAGTGTTCTTGCGAATGAAGAATTTAATAATCGTGATAGGAATTTCATGTGGTCCTATTTGTCTTTTGATCAGATCGTTTCAAAGATAACGTCATGGCTTTTGCGGACTTTGGGATTGAATTGGTGTCTGTCTTCCGGATGCCTATAGCCAACGGGACACACTAATGTTGCATGTAGTCCTCTTTCAGTAAGATTTAAGATGTCATCGTACTTTGCTGAATCGAATCCTTCCATCGGAATGGCATCGATTTGTTGTGTTGCACAAACCGTTAGGAACTGGCCGAGGGCAATGTAACATTGTTTTTCATTCCAGGTCTTTTGCTCATTTTGGTCCATTGAGCTAACCTCTCTTTTTAAAAAGTCGGCATATTTATAAGTTGCTTCCTTTTCAATCTTCCTGATTTGGGCAGTATTATTTACATGCTGATCTATATGCTCTGCAGAAATATTCGTGTGAGCACAAAAAACGAAAAGATGCGAAGCCTCAAGGACCTGTCTCTGGCCATAGGAAGCCTCCATTAATTGTTCTCTTAAACTTTCATCCTCTACAACAATGTAATAGAGGGGCTGCAAACCATAAGAGCTAGGTGTTAATCTTAATGATTCCTTCAGGACATCAATTTGTTCTTTGCTTAATTTCCTGCTAGGATCAAACCGTTTTGTAGCGTATCTCCAGTTTAAGGCTGCTATTATTTCTTTCATGCTCAATAATTCAATTGTAAAGGAACCTCAATCAATAACAGTCTGCCTTCTTGAATGTTTAAAATGTCGATTGAGTCAGTGTCCCATATTCCAATTGCATCTCTCTCCTTTAGCATGTGGCCGTCAATTTCAAAATTCCCGTTAATGACCATAATGTATAGACCATTTTCTTTCTTTTTGAATGCATAGGTTCGTTTCGATCCGTCTTGTATTTCTGTAAGATGAATCCATGCTTGCTGATGGATCCAGGTACCTTTGTTGTTTTGATCCGGGCTCACTACCTGAACAAAATCCTTATTAAGTTCTTGGGTATCGTATGTAATCTGATCGTACCTGGGCTCAACATTTTTTTTGTCAGGAAAGATCCAGATCTGAAACAATCGAAGTGCCTGCCCATGATCCTGGTTAAACTCACTATGCACGATTCCGGTTCCTGCAGACATCACCTGAACTTCTCCCGATTTAATAACGGAAGTATGTCCCATGCTATCCTTATGTCTCAAGCTACCTTCCAACGGAATGGTAATGATCTCCATGTTGTCATGGGGGTGAGAGCTAAAGCCCATCCCTGGGGCAACCCAATCATCGTTTAATACGCGTAAAGCGCCAAAATGAATTTTGTCCGGATCATACCAACTTGCAAAACTGAAGGAATGCGCGGCTTTTAACCAACCATGATTGGCTTTTCCTCTTTCATTTTCTGGAAACACTACTGACTTCATATTTCAAAGGTAAGTCAAAAAAATATACCATGGTAAATATATGCGTACAAAAAAGCCGGCGAACCGGCTATTTGATTATTTTAAGAGGTTTACATGTCCTTCAGCGCGATGTCTCTTTTCTTCCAGATCTTTGTAGAATATGACCCAAGTATACGTTCCATCTTGGGCATATCGCTGGTTACCGACAGTATTGATCATACCGTCCCATCCCTGATCCATGTCGTGCGATTCAAAGACTAAATCCCCCCAACGATTGTAGATCTGTAAAGTAAATCCTTTATCACTAATCCCGTATCCTTTCGCATAGAACGTATTATTGTGGTTATCCCCGTCAGGAGTGAATGTATTAGGGACAAAGATGTCAAAGTCAGGTTTAACATGGATCGTAATAAACGTTGAATCATTACAGCCAAAAGGATTCGATGCATATAAAGTCACAGTGTAGTATCCGGCTTCGTCGTATTCGTAGCTCGGATTTGCCTGGTTAGAGCCATTCCCATCTCCAAACGACCAGCTGAATGTATTCGCATTGATGCTATAATTGGAGAAATTAGCTACGGGATCCAAAGAAGAAACCTCAGTATTATCCACATTGAAGATGGCTTGAGCCTGCGGGAATACGGTCACGAATGCCGCATTGATCGCTTGAGCTGTACAACCGTTATCGTCAGTCACGGTTAAGCTTACCATATAATTTCCATGGGATGGATAATTATGTGTCGGATTCATCATTGTAGAAGTAAATCCATCACCGAATTCCCAGTAGTAGCTCCAGCTCGGATCATTTTGTCCGTTGTTCACGAAAAGCAAACTTTCCCCCGGACAGATTCCTGCTGAATTTGGACTCACAACAAGAATCGGTGGTTGATTCACAAACACAGTTACGGTGTCATAAACAAACTGTCCACAGTAATTACTCGCTTGTAACACATATTGCGTACTGAATGCTGGCGTTTCATAAATCGTTGAGCTTGTAGAGCAAGTTGGGCAATGAATCCATTGCATGATCACACTTGGGTCATTACCTAAGTATTGTGCACTTAATCCCACTGAGTCACCAAGACACATGCTTCCTGCTGTGGCACTTGCAACCAAGTCAGCGGCATTTAATACTTCTATCTGAACATTAACACTTAAGTTGATCTGACAACCATTGTTATCGGTGATCAAACAGCTAAAAGATTGATCTGAAGTAGGTGAAACGTTGATCGTTGCAGTGTTTTGATCGCCAGGTGTCCAAACGTACCCATAGTTACCTGATCCACCTTGAATAGCTACCGATAGATCCAGATTACTTCCCGGACAGATAGCTGTATCGTTCGTGATCGTTCCCGTCAAAAGAGGTGGTTCATTAACGAATGCAAATTGCTGATTCACACATCCATTTGAATCGGTGACGATTACGGAGTAGTTTCCAGAAGAAACGTTGTACAGGTTGCTAGATATTGCTCCGGTAGACCATGAATAGCTGTATGGGCCAACTCCTCCAGCTACATTTGTGGAAATAGAACCATTGTTATACCCATTGCAACTTGGCGGAACAACTGAAAGGTTCACATTCAATACCGCTGGTTCGTTGATCTGAACATTCACGAAATCAACACATCCATTCGCATCAGCAATCGTACAAGTATAATTACCAGCCGGAACCCCTGTCAATAGATTTGAGTTTTGGACCGGAATTGAATTCCATGAGTAATTGTATCCCGGGGTACCGCCATTTGCAGTTACCTGAGCAGAACCTGTTGGAGTTCCATTACAAAGCAGGTCAACAGTAAAGTCAATTGAAGTTGTTAAGATCGAAGGCTCACTGATCATGAAATTGATTGTCGTGTCACAGCCAAGTGCGTCTACGATCTGTACATTATGAGCACCAGGTGTTAAGTTAAGAGCAAATGTGTCCGTAACTAATGCTCCTCCATCCCATGAAAATTGAAGACCAGCTGCTCCATTTATTGATGCGGAACCATCATTGGCTCCATTACAAGTTACGTCGATGGTCGACACTGAAAGGTTTGCATTGAATCCTGAGAATGAGATAGTCATTTGATCTGAATCAGGAGTACAACCATTGTTACCAGTGGATGACAGCGTAAGGATAACTGATCCTGATGCAATTTCTGCTGGGGTAGGTGTGTATTGAGCATTCAGATCTGTATTGTTTGGAACAAATACTCCCGCTCCACCAGACCAGATTCCTCCTGTAGCCGTTTGAATAGTTCCACTCAACTGAACATTTGGGATGGATTGATTACAGAAGAGCTGATCAGGTCCTGCATTTGTAGCTATCGGAAGAAGGTCCTGAGTGATAACTGAGGTATCAGTCGCAATCATACAACCTGTTACATCAAATACTTCTACAATAAATACTCCAGCTCCTGCATTGATTGACGGAGTGATTTCACCTGTACTCCAGAGATAAGTGAATGGGCCAGCACCACCTGTAACAGTTGTATTCAATGGAATTGGTGCAGCGCCAAAACAAAGATGAGCCGAATCAGGATCTATTGTAACCGTATGAGGTGGATTTATAGTAACACGGATAGTATCACAATAAGGAAGTGGATTACAACTGGCAATATCAGTTCCACAAACTAAGTAATCAATATATGCAGGTAAGTTTCCATTAGCTGTAAATGACGTCGTGTCACAACCGGAAGTACATCCTAAAAGATAATCGTATGCTCCTGTGGCACCAGGAAAAATACTTGTCCATGTCATTGATGGCTCATTGTAGTATTGTGCATGGATATCTCCTGAACAACCGCTGTTTACAGTGATATCCGGACCAATGATCGGCTCAGAATAAGACGTAATGCTGAAAGTATTACTGTTGTTACCTGGCTTACAAAATGTCAATGTGAATGGTCCGGGTCCATTTAAACAGATTGGCGATCCAACGGGGGTCACTGGACCACAATCGATTTGATAGAACAAAGCTCCAGGAGGAACAGCTCCAGACGCAATGTTAAAACTTACAGCAATAGCAGAAGGATTTAACGTGATTACAAATTCCAAGCATTTGTCAGGGTTCGATGTACCACAACAATTACCATTTCTTGAAACCAATGGACTTACCCAGCTAGCATTAGGATTTGAAGAAAGATCCACACTAAATGTAGGGACTAAACTATCACAATATTGAGTTTTCCCCAAAAAAGACAAGCTGATCATTAGCACAGTTATTAAAGCCTTTATTCTTTTTATTTTCACATTAGTTTCCATGGCTCGTAAGATTTGGGGTTCTATATGGATAACGTAGTGGTTTTCGCAACGGTTGCCTTAAAATATAATGCGTACATAATAAAAAATATTGTTTAAACAAAGAAGTAGTGACTATAACCCTAATAATATCAGGATTTTAGAAAAGCTGTGCGTGCATAAAAAAATAAAGGCGACCCTATTGGATCGCCTTCTAAAAAGCATTTTTTAGTGCTTATTTTTGTTCTTTCAAGGGTGTCTGAGGAAGATAATTGATCTTTTTCTCTACAGGTTGTCCATAAAGAGATGGTACAAGGTATTTTCCTTGATCACCACTTCTTTTCTCCACTTCAACCTCTCTTTTTTCAGGGTGTTGCTTTAAATAAGGGTCATTTCGTTCACCGGTTAACTGCCAGCTTACCTCAAGACCTGGTTGACCACCAGCGATTACAAATTTCCCGTTTGTTACCTTTTCTTTGATATAGACAGGAGCAAAGCCATTGATCATTGTCAATTGATAGGTGAAATTCATATTTACCAATTCCACGTAATCTTCTAATTCAACGACAGCTTCACCATTCTCGTCGAATGCAGCATTACCGCGATAAACATTCAATACTTCATCTGATTCGATGGCGAAATGCTTTAAATATTTGTTTTCAGGATCACTTGGGTGATCGATCATAAATGACTTAACTCCAGACGCGCCAAGATCACCGATAGAATAAACCCCATAATAACTACCATCAAGGTTTTCCCCCCAAACTCCAACACCCGTGCTAGATGAACCCTGAACAGCGATGTTATTATAAGTAATGCCGGTATTTAAATTCTGACCATAAACTCCAGGGAGCTGTCCATTCAATGTTTGTCCCTGAACTCCGATAGCTCCTACACCGGCTACTGCTGAAGCAAAGAAAGAACTAGGAATGTTTGGGGTCGCAGAATTCTGACCGAAAATACCGAATCCTTGATTATAGGATGAAGACCCGGAAACGCCATTATATCCAATACCGTTCACACCCACACCACCATTGGTTCTCAGGTTATTTCCATAAACGGCGGCAAAACCGGTGGCTGTAGAAGGGATCTGTCCTGAAACTCCATAACCTGCACCTGAGTTGTTTCCAAGAATTGCAGAATTCGTCGTTCCGGAACTATTTGTATTCCCCTGAATTGCAGCGAATGAATTTGATGCATTGGTGCTTTCGGCCCTAAGTCCCACACCAACTCCTGACACATTTGCTAAAACGGCCGTGGAGCCGGTTACTGCTGAATTGATTTCCAAGGCTGTCGTGTTTGAACCAGTGTTGTTGATTTGAACGGCTCCAGCATCGGTAGTTATTGATCTACCCAAACCAGCACCTCCAAAATCGTAACCTTGATCAAGTGATCCTCCACCTGAATTTCCCGAAGTTTCGGCATAAAGTGCATAAGGAACACTCAGCAATTGACTTGTGGCTGAAATGCTATAAACAGTCCCACCCGCGGGGTCAGTTTCTGTCTTTAAAAAATAAGGTCCATTTGCCCACTCAATTGTAGAAAATGATCCTGAAACAGGTGTTCCGTTTCCTATTTCCATTGTTGCCAAACCGTTTGCGTTGGTTGTAACAGTATGTCTTTCAATATAGACAGCCAATCCTGAAGATGATCCTTGTAAAATACTTATTTGTGTTCCTACCGGACTATTTGAAATCAATGCATTGGAAGCACTACGTACTACTGATTGATAAGTCATTTTTTGTGGAGCCTGTGCCGCTGAATAAAAGGATCCGACAAGGCAAAATGCGAGTGTTAGTTTTTTCATTTTTTAGTTTTTTATGATCTTGTAGCTACATATTTTTAAATCATTCGAGGAGATTTCGATATAATAGTTCCCCGTGGCCAATTCTGCCATATTTATTTCTGATTTTTCAGACGTAATCAAGTTACCTTTGATGAGTTTCCCATTAATGTCGTACAATAGAATTCTACAATTGTCAATTTTGGAATTGTCCAATTCGACATAAATAAATTCTTGAGTAGGGTTTGGGTAAATTTCAATAGTTAATCCTTCAATTGAAATAACTTCAAGAGGACCATAAATTTCATAGGGTTGCTGAACACCTTGGTTAATATTGCCAGTAGTGCCAGCTGCGGAAATATAATCGACTTGTCCTATTGTGTACGATACCGAGCCACTTGTACTTGAGGCATTACCTCCCGAAGTAACAACGTCCGATTGAGCGTAAGATAAGCTTGATGTGATCAAGCTGAGTAGTAATAGCTTTTTCATGAATGTCAAGATACAAAAAAAGGCGCCTTAAGCGCCTTCAATAATTCTATTATCGGACCAGGTGGAAATAAGTATGTCCTTCCACGCTTTCTCCGTTGAAATCAGTTGCAGTGTATTTTACAAAATAAACTCCATCATCGGCGTCTTTACCATTGATCTTACCGTCCCATCCTTCGTTGATTGAATGAAGTTCGTGTACTGCATTTCCCCAACGGTTAATGATTACAGCTTCAAACTGTTCTCCATAAAGTACATTTACGAAATATTCATCATTACTCCCGTCACCATTGGGAGTAAAAATATTTGGAGGAGTCACTACCATAGGTGGAATAACTTCAATCTCAATATCATATGTATCATAGCAAAGGCCGTTGGATGCTAAAATTGTAATCGTATAGATTCCGGGTGCATTATAATTACTTGACACAATTGAGGTTGATGTTGTATTGTAAGGAGCTACACCATTTCCGTAGTTCCATGTGTAATCATTCGCCCCCTGGCTTGTATTCGTGAATGAAACTGTAACAGGTGCATTGGCATATACTGGAGAGGCCGTTCCACCAGCGATAGGTAAAGGAAATGCAGTAACCTGAACTTCATCAGTGTCTGTGCATCCATTAAAATCAGTTCCTGTTACGGTATATATTGTAATCCCAGTGGACGGTTGAAAAGGAACACCATTGGTTACATTATTATCCCAGGTATAGCTTACTGCACCTGAACCATTTAGTGTTACTTCCGTAGGGTTTGAACCACTTGGTTCACAAATATCTACATCCTCACCTGCGTTAACTACTGGAGGTGGCCAAACAGTCACTGTAACATAGGTGTTTTGATCCTGAGAACAAGTTGTTGGGCTAGAATCTGTAACATCGATCAATTGATAATCATAAAAACCTGGCACATTGGTCGGTGGGTATAAATAAAAGACATTATTGGCTGTTGTAACCGGTGGTTGTGGAACACCATTTATGGAATAATTTATCGTATAAGGTCCGGTTCCATCATCACCTGTAATTATCAATTCCGGACTTGGATCTCCCGGACATAAGGCAACATTATCAGTAATAGATGCAGTCGGAAGCGGATTTACAGTAATTGTTTGAGTCGATGTTTGTGTTGCTGCGCAAGAGCCTGGTTCGGTAACGGTTAATGTATATGTAGTTGTTGTGGTTGGTGATGCAATCGGATTTGCACTGTTTGGGTTGTTCAATCCCGTCGTAGGTGACCAAGAGTATGAATAGGGGCCATTACAACCATTTTGAGCAGTCGAACTCAATTGCGTTTGTTCACCTAAACAGATTTCATTTGCACTTGCAGAACTAGTTACTTCCAAAGGATTTGATCCCGCAATTGTAAAAGTGTACTCTGCTGTGTAAATATTACATGGTGTTTCCCAAGCTCTCCATTTGTATGTGCCCGGACAGAATCCTGACATATCTATAACCGTCAAAGGATAGGGAACTGGTGTAGCCCAAGTAGAAGATGATGCGCTACCACCATTAATGCAAATTTGAGGAGATAGATAATTGGCGACTCCAGTAAAATTTGCATCAACACAAATTAATTCTATTCGAACATTGTAGCAACACTGCCATCCAGCATTACTTATGAATGATAATTCTAGATTGTTACCATTTATATTTTGAGATATACCTGATAATGCTCCACAAGGGCTACAGGCAATTGAATAGCCTGACAAAAGTAAAGTAATAGTAAGAAGTAAATTTTTCATAAGTGATATGGTTGCGTCAAAAATAATAAATCGCAATCAATAGACCAATTCAAAATGAATATGGTTGCATTCTGATTTAAAATTTTCACTTTTTCGGAGAAGATAATTCTAAAATTTTCAATTCCAGATTATTAATTCTTTGTTCTTGCTCCTGAATTGCTTTGATGAGCGGAATAACAAATTCACTGTATCGTATGGAATAAAAATCGTCATCATTTGATGGTTTGACCACTCCACTAAAGGTCGTGTTCAATTTCAGAATTGAGCTTTCAACTTCCTGGGCAATAAGTCCGCTATATATAATTCCCTTTTGCCCTTCAGCAGTGTATTCATACCTCACTGGATTTAAGTCCATAATGAATTCAAGGCCTAATGTTTCCGGGGTAATGTTCTTTTTTAATCTAGCATCTGAAAAAGTACTCCATCCAACCTGTCCTCCTATTGTAGTTATTGAAGTATTTCCGATAATTGCACTATTACTGGAAGTAACAACGGTGCCACTTCCAATTGCTATTGCATTGTTCAAAGCACTCGTTTGTGCGTCAGCATTGAATCCTATGAAGACATTGTTGCTCCCAGAAACCGAAAACTGCCCTGCAAAATTCCCTACATAAGTGTTATTGTTTCCGATCGTATTGAAGAACCCGGCATGAGCACCGAGAAACGTATTCTCTTCACCTAGAGTATTGTTGTTTCCTGTTGTCACTCCTAGAAAGGAATTGTGATTACCATCAGTATTGTTTTGCCCTGAATAGGTCCCAATAAAGGTATTCTCATCACCTGAAATGTTAGATTTTCCAGCTCTTCTTCCCGCAAATGTATTCATAGCACCGTCAAGATTTGCCTCGCCAGTCTCAGCACCCAGAAAGACATTCTGACTTCCGATCGTATTTGCTACTCCACTGTTGAAGCCTGCTAAAAGATTGTACTGACCAAAGGTGTTACTTACACCTGCATTTATCCCAATATTTACATTGAATTGACCTTTGGTGTTTAGTACTGATTTATTGTTGATCAAATAGGCGCTGTCTGCAGGGATGTTGATTTGTCCATTAACATCCAGTCTTTGAAGTGGGGTAGAAGTCCCAATGCCCAACCGTGTTCCGGTATTGTACAAATTACCATTGTCAACACTCCAGTTGCTTCCATTCCAGAAAACAGTATTTCCTGCTGCTATACCGTTTGGAAAAGCACCATTACCAGCATTTTTCGCATAAATGGCATACGGAACACTTAAAAGTTGTGCGATTCCCAGATCGTCGAAAGTAGAGCCTCCCGAAAAATCTGCTTCGATCCGGATGAATTTCGCATTCGTGCTCCAGTCAATTGTCGTGAAATCACCAGATTCTAAAGAGCCTAAGCCAATTTCAAGTGAAAAGAGTCCGAAATCATTGGTAATTGCATTATGGATCTCACTGTACAAAACAGTACCTGATGTACTCTGATCGACGATATTCGCTCTGATCGAAATAGGGCTGTTTACGAGTGTAATTCCGGATGCATCTCTTGCCACTGCCTGATATTTGAAAGCTTCAGGGACTTGAGCCCAATATGCCAATGGAAGAAAAAGAAATAAGAAATTGAGTAATATTCTTTGCGTACTCATAGTTTGATAAGTTTAAATTCTAGTGTTTGATTTTCTTTCAGAATATTCAAATGATATATCCCGGAAGACAATGCTGAAGTGTTGATCATATAATTTCCATTTAATACTTCAACAGGTAACCGAAGTTCCTTTCCATCGGTCGAGAAAATAAAGATTTGTATGAGATCTTTTGAATGAATGAAAAGTATATCCCTGGTTGGATTTGGATAAATATTTAGGTCGTCAAGATTAAAATGCTCCGAAACATTCAGGATATTCAGATAATCCTGTTGAAAACCCTGAGTTAGAATGTTGGAATTTGAGCCAACGGTTTCAATCACCGGTTCCCCTAATGTCCAGGATAATCTTCCTGAAGATGAAGAAAACTCCTCTCCAGCTGTACTTACGATTGATTGCGAATATCCACAATGTGAAATAATCAGTATAAGCAGCAATGAATTAAGTTCTCTCATCGTTCAAATGTATAACAAATGGGAAGATTGTAAAAAAGAAAAACCCCGCCGTTATGACGAGGTTTCACTTTAAAAGGTTGAGATCATTTGTTGATCTTTGTTACTTTAAATTCTGTTCTTCTGTTTGCTTGATGATTTTCTTCAGAACATTCTACTCCGTTTGCACACTCATTAATATGCTGCGATTCACCATATCCTTGATAAGTAAGTCGCTTGGAGTCAATTCCCTGAGCGATGATGTACATCACGGCTGCACGTGCTCTTTTATCCGATAAGACGCGATTGTACTGATCAGATCCTCTTGCATCCGTATGTGATCCCATTTCGATATCAATTTCAGGGTTGTCTTTTAAGATCCTAACCAGCTTTTCCAATTCTTTTGCTGCGTCTGGTCGGATGTCCCACTTATCAAAGTCATAATAGATATTCTCCAAGACGATCGGCTTGTTGATCACGATTGGTTCTACTTCGAAGTCAGCAAAGAAGTCTTCTGAATACTTTAATCCTTTGGTCGTAAGATTATCTGTTCTTGTGAAACACCCAAATTTGGTGCAGTACAAATAATAATCTGAATTTGGCTCAAGTTTCATCTTAAAGAATCCATCTTTCCCGCTTGTCATTGAGATCACTTTGCCAGTTTCATTGTTGGTGATCTCCACAATTACTCCTTCCACAGGAATATCAGTTCCTTTTTCACGCGCTCTTCCAATCAGATTAAATGTAGGTGGCTTTTTATCAAACGAGTACATTTTGTCTGAATTGGTTCTTGATGAAGAAACGAAACCTGTAACATCATTTGAATTCAGAGAGAAACCAAAATCATCCTTACTTGAATTGATCGGATAATTCAAATTTTCAGGCTTCACCCATCTTTCGCCATTAAAATAAGTGATGAACACATCCAACCCCCCCATCGAATTATGAGCATCGGAGCTGAAGTAAAGTGATCCATCATGATGATAATATGGAAACATTTCGTTACCCTTCGTATTGATCTGAGGACCTAAATTTTCAGGTTTTGTCCATGCGCCATTTTGCAATTCGGTTTTGTAGATATCTGTTCCGCCAAAACCACCTTGCATATCTGACACGAAGTACATTGTTTTTCCATCTTCAGAAAGGGCAGGGTGACCATTCGAATAATCGTCACTGTTGTATGGAAATTCTTGAAGATTTCTCCATTTTCCATCGATCAATGTTGCTTTGAAGATCTTAAGATTGTTTTCTCTTTCTTCATTGACTTCCATCTTTCTTTTCAGGTAATTACTTCTGGTGAAATAGACCGTCTTGCCATCCTTTGCAAATGTAGCCGGACCTTCATGAAATCTACCGTTGATATCGCCTTGTAATAATTCCGGGGTCATCCAGTTCCCTTCGGCATCCTGTCTCATCTGGTAAAGATCCAGGTAAGAATTTCCAGTCCACGGACTTTCTTTTCTTCCCGAGAAAACTTCTTTTTCTGCGGCAAAAACGGCTCCATTTTGATACTCGATGATACTAAAGGTATTCACGAATTTATCTTCAAGGATCGGCTTTAGTTCATACAATGTAGTATCCCTGTATCGCTCAATAACTGAGTTACAAGAAGTGTAAAGCATTCTCGCAAGTATGTCATTTGGATACTTGTTTAAGTATTTTTTAAAGTAGTCTGCTGCATCGCGATGTTTTCCCGTTGCCATCAGCGTTTTTCCATAATCGAAATACGTTCTTACTGAAGCTCCGGGTCTCTTAACCGCGTTCGAATAGATAGATCGAGCCGAATCCACCTGACTGGTTCTAAAATAAGAATCGGCAAGTTTTAACTCTACTAGAGGGTCAGAAGTTTTTCGATATACCTTTTCGTAGTGTGATATGGCTTCTGAATAGGCAATATACTCATAGTATTCATTGCCTTTGCGTGTGTGAAGACCTATGCAGCTTCCCAACAGTAAGCTTGCAGGTATTATGATTGATAATATTGATCTGGTCATGACGATTAGTTTTAAAAATAACGAGGTGTTTTCTGCTTGATCATTTCTTTCCCAAGGTCAATTCCGATCATGATCTCATGCGAACCTTGTGAGTAATGTCTCAACTTTGATACGGTCACGTCATAAGCATATCCTATTCTGAAATGGCTGTTGGTCTGGTATTCCAAAAGCACAACGACAGCGTCGTTCGTACGGTAGGATAAACCAACCCAATAGGTGTTCTTATAGACAGTCGATAAGTTGATGTCTGCCTCTAATGGCGCATTATTTACATACTTCAGTAATACAGAAGGCTTGATCTTGATATCCTTGTCTGTATCGAATACATAGCCAGCAGTTAGTAAGTAGTGTCTTCTCAGAAAAGACGATTTGCTTAGGTCAATACTGAAATCCATTCCTTTTTGATATGCAATCAAAGTTGGTACAGACAACCCGATGTAGTGTTTTTCTCCGAAGTAGTACATTCCCAATCCCATTCTAGGAAGGATCTTGCTTGTCAAATCATTCTGAAAAACTTGATCCTGTGTATCCCAGATAAGCAATTGGGTTAGGTTTGCAGAAAACTGTGAGATACCTGCATTGATCCCAAATGCCAGCTTGGATGTTGCACTCGTTTTTAACTCGTACGCATAATTGAACATAGCGGTATTCTGTTTTGTGACACCTATTCGATCATGCATTAGGATCATTCCGAGTCCCATGTTTTTTGTTTTGATCGGACCATCTACTGCTGCAATTCCGGTGAAAGGAGCTCCATCAAATCCAACCCATTGATCCCTGAAACTCAATGTTGAGGTCCAGTAATCATGTGATCCTGCATATGCCGGATTCAGATACAATCCGTTGAACATGTATTGACTTACCATCGGGTCCTGCTGTGCCTTAGCTCCGAACGCAAAGGTGATTCCTGTAAGTATGATTATTAACTTTTTCATGATATTCTTTATTAAGGTTCAGCAATTATCTTCTTAGATCTACATATCCGGTTAGTGTCTTTGAACCCTCACCCGTGAAGACCGTAAGGACTGCGAAATAGGTAGCTTCTGGTAATGGTTCACCCACATTGTTTGTACCATCCCATTCATTCTGGTAATCTTCAAGGCTATACACAATGTTACCCCATCGATTGTAGACCGTAAATTCATTATCCGGATAGGAATCAATTCCATGAATATCGAAGATCTCATTGTCTCCATCTCCGTTAGGTGAGAATCCTTGAGGCATCATAAGATCATCTGGCTGTGTCAGCGTTACTCTTACCTGGATTCTACAACCATTTTGGTCAGTAACGATCAGCGTATATGTCCCAGAAGACAGATTTGAAAGATCTTGTGTCGTATATCCATATGGTTCCCATAAATAGTTGTATGGTGCTTCACCACCGAAGACTTCAACTTCGATCGATCCGTCTTGTGCACCCCATACGCTAATATTGTCTCCGCTCACGTATTGGGAAACATCAACTGTGTAATACATTGAATCCGGTTGGTTTACATCTGAATTCACTATTGTCGTACATCCGAATATATCTGTAACGGTAACTGAATAACTTCCTGAAGAAAGGTCGGTAATTAGATCACTGCTCTCTCCATTGGTCCATTCGTAAGTATAAGGTCCGTTTCCACTTTCAACGATCACTTGGATTTCACCATCTGATCCACCGTAGCATAGAACATCTCTGATAATTGTTGTCGCAGCAAGGTTCGAAGAAGAACCAATGGTATCGGTGATCATGTTCTGACAACCTAGAGCATCAGTAACTGTTAGTGTGTAAATACCGGCAACTGTATTGTTAAGATTCAGAGAGGTTGCTCCGTGTGACCATGAGTAAGAATACGGTGTAGTACCACCAGTAACCAATACTTGAATTGATCCATTTGCTGCTTCACAAGTTGCTATTTCAGAACTTGACTGTAGCATAAGTGAATCTGGTTGAACGATGGCAGTATCAATAAATACTGAACATCCATTCAAGTCGGATACGGTTACATCGTAATCTCCAATACTTAAGTTGGAAAGATCCTCAGTCGTTGCACCATTAGTCCAGTTGAAAGTGTACGGAAGTAATCCTCCGCTTACCGTAAGGTCAACTGATCCATCTGTTCCATTGAAGCAGTTTACATGATCAACTGCATAATCGACAATCAATTGAGTAGGTTGATTCACAGAAGTTGTTTCAGTATCCGTACATCCATTGTCATCCGTCACTAACAACGTGTATGAACCCGGAGCCAGACCACTAATGTCCTCAGTTATATCTGAATTACTCCAGCTAAATGTAAATGGCGCAGTACCACTTGTAATCGTAGCATCGATAGAAGCATCATTGAATCCGAAACAAGATACATCCGTCGGACTCAATGTGATCACTGGAAGAGCGAAGACTTCAATATCAAATGAACATGTATTAATATTTCCATGGATATCAGTTACTTCAAATGTATTTGTGGTGACACCTACTGGGTATGAAACTCCTGATGCGAGACCTGCTGTCTGAATCACAGATGCAATTCCACAATTGTCTGCAGTGATAGGTGCGCTATACGTAACTATTGGGTCACATGCAGAAACCGGAGGATTACAAGTGATTGCAGGAATTTCAGTGTCATTCACGGTAACATCAAAAGTACAGATGGTGATATTACCCGAGTTGTCTGTCACAGTATAAGTAACTGTAGTCGTACCCTCTGCAAAATAGTCTCCCGGATCATGGGAAGAAACCATGGTAGCTCCACAGTTATCTGTGTATGATGGTACTGTCCATGATACGATAGCACCGCATGAAGAAGCATCGTTGGAAACTGTAATATCTATAGGACAACCAACTATTGCAGGGAACTCATTGTCCTCGACAAGAATTGTATAATTACAAGTGGATGAATTTCCACTATTGTCTGTAACTGTCCATGTAACTGTTGTTGTTCCGATATTGAAAACAACGCCGTCCAAGGTCGTACCTGACTCCGTCGTAGCGCCTGAAAGAACATAGGTCAATGATGAAACTGTGCAGTTGTCGGTTGCAGTTGCATCCCAAGCCGTTCCATTGTTTGTAAATGTACATTGACCAGCATCAGTTGAGACTGTTTGAGCCCCTGCTCCACAGTTAACAATTACAGGTAATTGATTATCTGTTACTGTAACATTGAATGAACAAGTGCTTGTATTTCCTGTCCCATCTGTTGCAGTCCATGTAACTGTTGTCGTTCCCAGGTTAAAATCAACATTTTGAAGAGATGTACCACTTCCAGTTGTTGCTCCGGTAAGCGTATAGATCAGTGAAGTTAAAGAACAATTATCTGTTGCACTCGCATCCCATGCTGTGGACGTTTGAGTGTAATTGCATTGTCCAGCATCTGCCAAGACTGATTGATTTCCAATTGCACCACATGAAGTAATGATCGGATTTTGAGCGTCATTGACTGTAACATTGAATGAACAAGTACTTATATTTCCAACAACATCTGTAGCCGTCCAGGTAACAGTGGTCACTCCAAGATTGAATGTTTCACCTGAAAGTGTAGTCCCTGTTCCAGTAGTAGCTCCTGTCAGTGTATAGATCAAAGAAGTTACCGTACAATTATCCGTTGTAGATGCATTCCATGAGTTATTTGGGTGTGTATATGTACAGAGTCCGGTATTAGCATTTACACTCTGGTTTCCAACAGCACCACAAGTAGTAATTACAGGAAGAATATTATCCGTTACAACGACATTAAAGACACAAGTTGAAGTGTTTCCTGCGCCGTCAGTTACAGTCCAAGTAACTGTTGTTGTTCCAAGATTGAAGTCAACACCATTCAAGGTTGTCAATCCAGATCCAGTTGTTGCGCCTGTCAACACTGCAGTGATCGAGCTCACGGTACAGTTGTCAGTTGTTGTTGCGTCCCAAGCAGTTGTTGTTTGGGTGTAGTTACACTGTCCTTCATCAACATTGACATTCTGAGTAGATCCCACACAAGCTGTTAGCGTAGGAGCAATGTTATCTGTTACGATTACATTGAACACACAAGTCGAAGTGTTTCCTACACCGTCCGTTACGGTCCAGGTTACAGTTGTAGTTCCTAGGTTGAAATCAATACCATTCAATGTGGTTAATCCAGATCCAGTTGTTGCACCCGTTAGCACTGCTGTGATCGAGCTCACGGTACAGTTGTCAGTTGCTGTTGCGTCCCATGCAGTTGTTGTTTGAGTGTAATTACACTCACCAGCATCCACATTCACATTTTGTGTTGATCCAACACAAGCTGTTAGGGTAGGAGCGATATTATCTGTTACGATAACATTGAATACACAAGTTGAAGTGTTTCCGACACCATCTGTCACCGTCCAAGTTACAGTTGTTGTTCCAAGATTGAAATCAACACCGTTCAATGTGGTTAATCCAGTTCCCGTCGTTGCACCAGTTAGCACTGCTGTGATCGAGCTCACTGTACAGTTGTCTGTTGCCGTTGCATCCCAGGCAGTTGATGTTTGAGTGAAATTACATTCGCCGGCATCCACATTAACGTTTTGAGGAGAAGAAGCACAAGAAGTTACTGTTGGAGCAATTACATCTGTTACCGTTACATCAAATTGACATACATCGGTGTTTCCAAGACCATCTGTAGCGGTCCAGGTAACAGTTGTCGTTCCGAGATTGAAAGCGACGCCATTCAATGATGTTCCAGTTCATGAGGTTGCGCCGGTCAAGTTATAAGTAACTGATGCTACAACACAATTGTCTGTCGCAGTTGCATTCCATGCTGTTCCTGAATGTGTATATTGACAAGATGAAGACGATGTGTTAACTGATTGGTTACCTCCACAAGTGATCACTGGATCAGTAACATCTTGAACTGTGGTAACAATTACTGAAGTGTTTGTCGAACATCCATTATAGTCTGTAACCGTTACATTGTAGGTGCCTGCTGCAAGATCAGTAATGTTTTGAGTGGTGGCAGTGAAAGCAGAAGAACCAGTCCAAGCAAATGAATAAGGTTCCGTCCCACCATTTACAGTAAGTTCAGCAGCTCCGTCATTTCCTGCAGCACAAGTTACCTCAGCAGTCATCACTGCTGATGAAGTCAGTAATTCCGGCTGGTAAATGTATGCTTGCATTGGTGCTGATTGGCAATTGTTCCCGTCTGTGACGTTCAATGTATATAGACCAGTAGCTAAACCTGTAATGTCTTGAGTACTTGCCGTATATCCCGATGGCCCTACCCAGCTATAACTATATGGAAGGATTCCTCCAGTAATTGTAGCGTCGACAGATCCAACTGATTGACCGTTACAAAGATTATCAGTGTAAGTGTAGCTTGTTTGAATTTTTGTCGGTTGAGTGATACCAATACTTCCGGTTGCTGTACAACCATTTTCATCAGTAACTGTAATTGAATAGGTACCTGGAGGTAATGAGACAAGGTCCTGATGTGTTGCGATCTCCTTTCCTGCAGACCACCATGAGTAGGTATATTGAGGGTAAGTTCCTCCAGTCACGGTAAGGTCAATTGTACCATTACTTGCCCCGAAACAGGTCACATTCGTTGGGCTTAAGCCTAGCGAAATGGCATCTGGTTCAGTAATGGTGAAATTCCTCGTTGTAAAACAACCATTGAAGTCTGTTACATCTACGGAATAATTACCGGCAGATAAACCACCAATAGACATAACATCATTGTCACCATTCGACCACGCGATGTTGAATGGACTTTGACCTCCTGTGATATATAAGTTTGCGGTACCATCACTGTCTCCATTACATAGAAGATCTCCTGTATTAACAGCCAATAGAAAATCGTTACAAGGTGGTTCATTGATGTAAACTTCATCCGTTATCATGCATCCGTTGAAGTCAGTGATATCAACAGAATATGTACCTGCCATCAAAGTGGTGGCAGATTGCGCCGATTGTGTCGGTGTTGTTGACCATGAATACGTATATACTGGAGTTCCACCTAGTGGGTTGGCCGTTGCCGTTCCATCTGATCCTCCTTGCAACATGACATCCGTTTGGGTCATTGTATTGGTTAACTGAACCGGTTGGAAAACAGCAACAGAAGCAACATCAATACATGACGTAGCCACATCAGTGATTTCTACTGTGTAAATACCAGCCGGTAAATTGGTAATCGTTGCTGAATTCAACAAAGGATTACCATTCCATTCATAAGTATATGGTCCTACACCTCCAAAAGGAGCTGCAGTTGCACTGCCTGTGCTGTTTCCATAACAATCCGCATCTGTTGAAGAAACATTCACACTAAGTCCAGAACATGCAAAAGTATTTACCACAACACTGGAAGCCACGGAACATCCATTCCCATCTGTTACAGTTGATGTATAAATTCCATATCCTAAAGGAGATACATTGTCTGTGTATGGTGGAACGGAAAGTACTGATGAAGATATAGGAGTACTGAATTCATCTGTCCAATCAACAGAATATGGAGCATCTCCACCGCTTATAGTTATGGAAACACTTCCGTCACCGCCGGCATTTTCATCTACGCTACTAGTTACCAGGTTAATTGGAGCTGGTTCATTAACAGTGTAATATTCTGTAACGGAACACGAATATTGATCAGTAACTGTTAATCCATACGTACCTGAAGAAACAGTGATATTATCTAAGCTACTTCCTGTTGTCCATTCATACGTATAGGCAGGTATTCCACCAGAGACAGAGGTTGTGATTGTGGTAGTTTGACCGTAACAGACAATCGAACCGATCGTTTCTGTTATTGAGATCGGAGAAGAATAAAATATTGTCACTTCATCTGTTGTCTCATCGCAACCACCACCAATGTTGATACTTTTTAAAGTCAGCGTCACAGATCCGGATGCGATTTCTCCTGCTGTAGGTGTGTATGTTACTTCCTCAGCATATCTATCTGGAGAAAATGTTCCAGCTCCGCCAAGCCATTCTGGGTCTGCATTATCCACATTACCTGTTAATGTTACTGTTGGGTTTGAAGCACATGCTGTTTGATCTAAACCAGCATAGGCTATCGGGGGATCTGCTACAACAACCGGGATAGAGATATATTCGGCAGGACAAGTAGTGGTTACCAATCCGTCCATAACCTCAGCTGTAAAAATATCCATTGTATCAGCCAGATAAACATTATCTGAAACAAGTACATTTCCATCGCTATCCAACCATTGAAATGAATAATTACCATCTCCTCCTGAGGCTAAAGCTGTCAGATTAACTCCAGCACCATCAGAACAGAAGGTTGGTTCGGCTGGATTTACTGAAATATTTAGGGCGTCATAAACGGTAACTGTGAAAGTTCCTGAAGCAGGATAAGAGCCACATACTGCGGCCTTGGGAGTTCCAGTTACTTGATAGGTAATTGTATAAGGATATGTTGCATTTGATCCTGGCTCGAATATCAGATCTTCACAATCAAGACAACTTAAATAGGTATTACAGGTTGCTAAACTGGCAGATAAATTTCCACTTTTTGCTATTGCTGTTATGGCAATATTGTTCAAGCCATAGATCGGTAGAGGTAATGTACAACCCAATCTAGTTGGCTGATCAGCAGGGTAGATCGGTTTTGGAATTTGTCTGAAAATATACTTGATCTTGTTATTCCCTGGCTTTAGGTATGTAATCTTGTGAGGGCCACTACCCGTAATACAAACGGGTGCACCACCTGGGATATCCACACCACATGTACCACCAGTGATCATATCACCGGAAACTATATTATAGATTCCAGCGCCCGGAGGATCGGCATAACCTGGAGCAACGATCAGTTCGAACATGGCAACGTCCGGGTGAAGTGTTACATAAAAAGACACATAGTCATCATTATTCGCATTATTGCCACAACAACCTGGTTGACGATTAAATTCAGGGGTTGTAAATGACAAATTTGGATTGGCAGAAAGGTCCAATTCAAAGTAGGGAACGTTTGCGCTACATTCCGGCAACTGGTCATACATCTGTTGACCAAATGAGGTTATCGCAGTGACTAACCAAAAGGAAGTAAATGCGAATTTCTTTAAAAAGTTTGTGCTTACCATAAATGTATTTCTTAGGTTTTTGAATCGAAAGAGGGTCCACCTCTATTCTAGGAACAAAGTTATTTTAAGGGTTATCCCAAAAAACTGACTTGAATCAGCTTATTAGATGATTGATGTCAACTAAAGCAGGTGAAACGATGCTAAACCATTAGTTTCCTCTTGATAATAATATCCGGACAATTGCGATGAATAGTATAAGAATTAAGATGGTCCAGACGATCTTGTTGATCTTGATCCTGCTGTATTTTGATTGCCAGTCTGAATGTACCCGATCAGCAATCTTAGTAGGTGCACTTTCATCCTTATACATCGTTTTTCTCCCAAGTTGACTTCTCAAATGTGACAAGAATTTGAATTTGTAATCTGACGAAATCAGAATGATATCGCAATTGGGTAATTCCTTCTCGACCATTTCAGCAAGTTCATCTCCGAGCATCGCGTCCTTGTTGACTCCATCAAGATGGTAGTCAATTATTACCACATCCGGTTCAAGATCCAGCGCTTCGAGACATTCCTCTCCAGATTCAAAAGTTAATAAAGTGACGTGTTCCTTTTTCAACATGTTTTTTACAATTTTCAGGAACATTCGATTGTCATCCACAACAAAGACTGTTAATTCTTTGTTGGAATGGGCCTCCAGAAAGCTTTTCTTTCCGTAGTAGTCTTCGACAAAAAGTTCTGTTTTCATAATATATATTTTTAATGGTGAATAGTTTGGTACAAATAATCTTCTATTTCCAGAGTTGCCTTTTTTGATTGCGTAATAATGACATCCAGAGCTTGAAGATTGGATTCAACATTTTCATTTTCCTCGATCTCAACACATTTTTTGTAGACATCGGTGTAGCCGATCATTTGAAAATTTGGCTTGATGCGATGAGCAATTCTCTTCATGTCATATCTCACACCGTTATTTTTCAACTGATCCAACTCCTGTATGTCCTCCTTAATGGTATCATGAATAATTTCCAGTGAAGAGATGAGAAGGGATTCATCACCATTCACAAAATCAAGTACTTTGTTTATATCAAGATGATCATTTTGATCGTTCGATTCCTTCAATTCATTAGCTACTGGTTCTAGATAGATCACTTCCTTTTTCTGAAGAAGCGTGTCTATTTTTTCAAAAAGTGTATTCGGTTCAAATGGCTTTGATAGATAATCTGATGCTCCGCACTCTTTACATTTCTTGAGCTCGCCTTCAAACGCATGTGCAGTGAGTGCGATGATTGGAATTTCTCGAAGTTCCTTGTCCCCTGAATTGCGAATCATTTTCATTGCAGCATAACCATCCATTACCGGCATTTGCATATCCATCAAAATCAGATCGTACTTATTATTTTCGAGTAACTCAAGACAAATTTGTCCGTTACCTGCTATTTCGGTTTTTGCACCCTTCGAACGAAGAACATCTAATGTCACGATCTGATTGACTTTATTGTCTTCAACTAATAAAAACTTCCTTCCCGAAAAATCAATGTCCCCAATGACTTTTTCCATAGTAACTTCTTTATTTTCCTGATCAGAAATAAGAAATGGAAGATCAATCGTGAAATTGGTCCCTTTGCCGGGAATACTGTTTACTTCAATCCTGCCACCTAAAAGTGTGACAAGTTTTTCTACGATCGAAAGTCCAAGACCGGTGCCGCCATGTTCACGTGTCATTCCACTATTTACTTGAATAAATGCCTTGAAAATATCTTTGATTTTTTCCTGGCTTATTCCTATTCCGGTATCAGAGATCTGGATTCGTATTATACATCTAGTGTCAGATTTTTCGAGTAGCATGGTTTTTACCAATACTGACCCTTCATTTGTAAATTTCAGGGCATTGATAACGATGTTGTATAATATCTGATTGATCTTTACAGCGTCCCCTTCTAAATATTGAGGTATCGTCCCATCGATCATGCAGCCAAATTTGAGTCCTTTTGAATTTGCTTTTTCTTCAAAAAGAGCCTCTGTATTAGAGATCATTTCATAAAAATCAAAGCGCTTTTTGTCAATAGTAGCTTTATTAGCCTCAATCTTCGACAGATCCAAAATGTTATTGATTATGCCCAGCAACTGATCAGAAGAGGACAGAATTGCCTGTAAGTATTTTTCTTGTCTTGGATTCAAATCCGTTTCTTCCAGAAGTTTTGCGATTCCGATGATCCCGTTCAGAGGTGTGCGGATCTCGTGACTCATATTTGCCAAAAACTGACTTTTAAGATTTGCAGCTTCAATCGCTTCTTCTTTTGCTTTGATCAGATCTTGCTGAAAATGAATTCTTGAGGTAATGTCTCTTGCCACTGCCTGGAAGCCAATGATCTTATCATTTCTTTTAATGATATTCACGTTCTGACCAATCCATACCTCCTTCCCACTTTTGGTAATTACCGGGAATTCATTGTATATGGAGTTCTCATTTCCTTTGAGGGCGAATTTGTAAAATTCGACCAATCTATCTCTATAGTCTTCACGAATAAAATGTTCGATCCTGTTCCTGAGGATTTCATCAAGATTATATTCGATCAATTTTACTGCGGCCGGATTGGCAAACTCCACCAGTCCCTTTCGATCTGTAGTATAAATGATGTCTGAAACATTCTCTATTATGTTCCTAAACTTCTGTTCTGTTTCAAGCAGTTTTTCTTGAGACAAACTTCTTTCCGATTCGATCTTGTTGATTGAACTGAATTTTCCGATGGCAACCTGAATGGAAGATTTTAGATCAATAGGTTGAAAGGGTTTGACCAAAAAACCATATGCTCCAAGCTTTTTAGCTTGTTCGATCGTGACTTCGTCCGCATAGGCTGTAAGAAAAATGATTGGAATATTCAGATCCTTCAATTCCTTCGCGACATCCAGGCCTGACATTTTTCCTTTTAAGTTGATATCCATCAATACCAGATCAGGTCCCAAGTCCCTGATCTCTTTAACGGCAGCTTCTCCTCTTGCTGAGGAGCCAATTACATTGTGCCCGAAACTTTGAACATCGATCCTGATATTCTCAGCTACGATGAATTCATCCTCGACAATGTAAACCTTTAGTTGTTTGTTTGTGATCATAGTGGCAGTGGTTCATTGTTACTGCCAATATATTAGAGAAAAAGGGGAATATGAAAAATTTTCAATGAATTGGACGAAAAATTAAGTATATTCGTCGAACAATAACTATTACTAGTAGAATCATGAAGTTTTTAAAAGCAATAGTAATTGATGATGACGCCACTGTAAGAAATTTGATTTCATTATATCTACAGAACGTGGAGGGAATAGAATTGATCAATTCTTTCCCTTCAGCAAAACAGGCGGCAGAATCAATCGAACTGGAAGAGGCAGATCTGATCTTTCTTGATATGGAAATGCCTGAATTGGATGGGCGAGAGTTCATCTCCAAGTATCATCCGAATGCAGCGATCGTTGTCGTGACTTCTAATCAGGAATATGCTTACTGGGGTTTTCAGAATGATGCGATCGATTTTTTATTGAAGCCAATTACTGTGGATAGATTTAATCATGCGATCAATAAGGTGTTCTTGATGAAACCACTACTTGATATGGAAGAAGAGCTGGTCTTCAAATCAGGTACAGATTATTTTAAAGTTAGAAGATCCGAAATACTCTATGTAGAAGGAGCAAATGAGTACTTAAAGATCGTTACTACGACAGGTAGATTCCTGGTTTATTCAAACATGAAGGATATGCTAGAACGACTGGGCGAAGGATTCGAAAGGATACATAGATCCTACATAGTTGCGATGGATAAAGTGGATCACTTTTCAAAACATAATGTGTTTATCAAAGGCCATAATTTAAAGGTTAGTAAGTCTTATTCGCATGTTATCAAGCAGCTTGCCTGATAAATTCAGTGCCCAATACTTTTCCAGGTCTTAGAGTCGAACAAATCCGTCACGGAAATTCCCTTCAAAATTGATTTTTGAATGACTTCATCGCCAGCCAAACCATGGTAATGTACCCCGAGTGTTGCGGCTGTTTTATTGCTATAACCTTGAGCAAGGAGTGAACAGATTAGTCCAGTTAGTGCATCTCCCATACCACCGGTGGCCATGTACGGATTTCCAGACGCGTTAAAATATACATTTCCATCTGAGTCAGTTATTGAAGTGTGAGCACCTTTCAAGACAATGATGGCACCGGTTCTTTTTGAAAATGCACGTTGTTTTTGCAAGCGATCAAATGATGTTTCAGAGAATCCAAACAATCGATCAAACTCTTTTGGATGAGGTGTAAGAATACACCTATTATCAATCAATCCATGTAAATTTTTAATGGTTATGGTGTTCAATGCATCAGCATCCAGAACAATAGGACCTTTGAAGTTAGATAGTACGTTTTCGATCTTTGATGCAAGCTCATCTGACACTCCACAACCAGGACCTATACCAATTGAAGTATAGTCAAGGTGTTCAATTTCTGGGATAAAAATTACCTCCGGAACACCGATCTGAATGATGGCCTTTTCATTAACAGGAGCTTGAACATAGACCAATCCTGCTCCTGACGAAACAGCACCTTTTGCAGCGATCAAAGCCGCTCCCATCATTCCACCGGATCCAGCCATCAATAAGGTACTTCCATATGTGCCTTTATGGGAGAATTTTTTCCTTGGAATAATCATTTCATTGACCTCATGTTCAGATAGCACATGATATGGGGAGTCCGATTGACGAATGAATTCCGAATTCAAGCCGATATCAAGAATATGGATCTGACCGATATGATTTCCATAATCAGCCAAAAGAAATGAAAGTTTCCAGCACTGAAAACTAAGTGTATGATTTGCAACAACTACTTTTTCGTGTTCATTGGCGAAGTTGTCTTCAGCGAACATTCCAGAAGGCATATCAATAGAAATCACCTCATTGGAGGATTCATTGATGATTCTGATCCAGTCGCAAACTACGCCGCTCAGTGGCCTATTTAATCCTGTTCCGAACAAAGCGTCTATGATTACCCAATTTCCTTCAAGATCAGATGATCTGAGGACACTCGTGGTTGTCCAATTCACGTCTAGGGAACTTAAGCGACTTTGATTTTCCAGATTGTCAGCAGAATATTTTTCGGATTCAAGAAGAAAAACCTTAATCGATCTTCCACTCGAAAATAGCATTCTGCTCAACGCAAGACCATCTCCGCCATTATTGCCTGGTCCACATAGAACTAGGAATTTGTGGTCTGGGTATATACTGATCAGCTTTTCAAAACAATTAGATGCTGCCCTTTCCATGAGATCAATGGAAGAGATTGGCTCATGTAGAATAGTATAAACATCTGCCTTTCGAATCTGATCAGCACTGAGGACTTTCATAGACTACTTTGCGAGTTTCGCTATGATCTGCTTTTTAAGATCTAATGATGAGGTAATATCCATTCCCTCAATTTTCTCTCCTTCATGGATGGCTTTATCTGCAAAGGTTAGCGCCTCGTCATACTTTTTCATCTTGAATAAGATTGCAGCCTTTGTATCCAGATTATTGTATTCAGGAAGAACATCGATAGACCGGTTTATGTAATTCAATCCTTGCTTCAATTCTTTTTTTGAATTGCTGTTTTCGTAGATACCCCAAGCGGCAGAATTCAATCGCTGGTGATCCGTTGTGACTTTTAAATAGTCCACTTTTGCCTTTTCAATTGCAATTGTATCATTTTGTTTGTAGGCCATGATCCAATTGTAATAGGCATCTGTTTCGTTGGCTTTCTCAGGGAGCATCGCTTTTACCGCTTCTAATTCTTTCTTTGCGTCGGCATCATTCGCCATTTTTACGGCGTTATTTACTGAGGCACTGAAAAGACTGTTCAATGCATATTGATAGAGCGAACCATTAAGTGACTTTTTATAGTCATTGCGGTGTGTCAAAAAGAATTTTACTTGCTCATTGTCTTTGTTACTGAACCTTTCGGTGTACCCCATCATTATTCCAAATGCATCTTCCGATAGTTTTTGATCTGCTGTCAGTGAATTCCAGTATACGTCAAAAGCAGCTCGGTCACTTGACATTCCCTGGTCTAGTGCCTTTAGATATTTTATAACGAATTCAGGAGAATGATCTCCTGATTCAAACCTTTTCTTTAAAGTTCCCAGCTGTTTTGAAGGGTCTAAAGCATCTTTGCAAAGGGATACGAATTGAGTAGTATCCAATGCTCCTACATTGCGGTGCAGAGGTTCGCCCTTTTCACCGAAGAAAAGTATCGTTGGATATGCTTCAACTTTATTACGTTTTGCAAAATCAATTCCTTCACCCTTTTCCATGTCCATTTTATAGGCAACGAATTTCTCATTCACAAAGGCACCGACATTCAAATTCTGAAAAGTATTCTTATCCATCCATTTACATGGACCGCACCAAGTCGTATAGGCATCCACAACGATAGGCTTTCCTTGTTTTCTTGCTTCGGCAACTACTTCATTCCATGTGCCTTGAAAAAAATCGATCTGTGAAAATCCAATTGAGCTATTCAGAAAAAATAATCCCAGTAAAAAACTAATTCGCATGCTATTTATTTATGTTTAGATATTAAATGTCTCTTCTTTTGATCACCCAGTAGGAGATGAGTACAAAGATGGCAATATAGATCAATGCCAGACCTGTTCTTCCCCATTGCCCCCAGATAAATCCTTGTTTTGCCATGTCAAGCATCGGAACAGGAATAAGATCTGAGAAAGTACTTAGTGGAAAGAATTGTGCGTACTTCTGTACAGCGATGAAACCAATTATCCCTTCCAGAAAAGTTGAAAGAATATACAATACGATCGCTAGCGCTGGTAATCTTACAAGGTTTGCAAAGAAAAAAGCAAACGTAAAATAACCAAGTGTAGAAATAAAGTAAACGGCAATATGATGAATTCCTTCAAACATGTTGCTGAAACCATCGTTGATCACTCCGACAAGAAATCCTACCAGAAAAGTATAAAGCGTAATAACTACCGATAGAACAAAAACAACATAGAATTTTGAAAGGATCACGTCCCGTTTGCTCAATCCGTCTATTACATTTTGACGTTGGGTTTTGTATTTCAATTCATTCGTAACAAATACGATAATGATCACGCCGATCATTAGGTTAAACCAACTGGAAATGTATGCGCTGAAATGATAGGCATTCGGGAAAGTGTAGGTTTCAGTCGGGAATTGCCAGTTTACTCCTTTAGCGATCGGAAAAGACATCAGAGATAGTCCCAGATAGATAGAAGGAACAACAACCGCGAAAATGATCAATATGACCTTCATCGTCATTAGGCGACGAAGTTTCATCCATTCGATAGTGATTAATTTATTCATGATTCTTTGATGATCTTAAGGAATTGATTTTCTAAACTCTCCCGAAAAACGCTCAGCTCGCTGAGTATTACACCGTTTTCATAGAAATACTTGTTTACATTCTCGGGCTCCATGGATTGAGGAACTGAAATGATCAGCTCGTTATGAAGATCGCGGTAGATCGAAATTTCATTATTCACTGAAATGACCTTCATTAATTTCTCTTTGTCGTTGGCAAAGACACGAATCAATAATGTGTTTTGGTTACCAAGGATGTCTTTAATGGTTCCAACCTGAAGTAATTGGCCTTTGCGCATGATCGCACAGTGTGTGCAGGTTTTCTCGATCTCATCTAGGATATGTGAGGCAATAATGATCGTTTTGCCGGTTGTTGCAATATGTAGGATCAATTCCCTGATCTCTGCAATTCCTTGAGGATCCAGTCCATTGGTTGGTTCGTCTAGTACAAGTACTTCCGGATCGCTAAGCAGGGCTGAAGCAATTGCAAGTCGCTGCTTCATTCCAAGAGAGAAGGTTTTAAAATTGGTGTCTTTTCGGTCATACAGATCTACTTGTCTGAGCACCTCCTCGATCCTTGCAGCGGGATTATTCATCCCTTTGATCTTTGCAACAATTTCAAGGTTTTGCTGAGCGGTCAGGTACGGATAAAAATTGGGAGTTTCCAGCAAAGCACCAATTCGCTTTCTATTTGCATCCAACTGTCCATTACCGAACCAGGAATAATTCCCACTGCTTGGACGAATAACGCCAAGTAGCATTCCGAGCGTTGTTGTTTTTCCGGATCCATTCGGACCAAGAAGTCCGAAGATCATGCCTTCTTCGATCTTTAAGCTAAGTCGATCCAATGCCTGGATCTTTTTGTACTTTTTGCTTAGATCATTGATTTCGAGAATAATGCCCACTTCAATCTTTTTGATGAATTTACCATTTTATAAATCGTGGGGCCGAATATTTTTTTAAAACGAAATGAACGATTGTGAGTGGTCGATATACGCTATCCAATGGATGTTATGTCTTGTAACGAAAGAGCGTCAGTTTTAACTCTTAACAAGTTCATCAAATGCTTTTTGCTCTGCCACGTTCCATTCAAGCCACGATTTCTTCTTCCAGCGTTGAATGAACTCTTTTTTTCTGGAATTGATCACTTCGATGTAATCTTCCGGCGACATATACAGATTTCTATAGAGTGAAAATGAGCTTGAAGACCCAATAGATGAATAAGGATTGAAACTCTTCATCTGATCACTGTCCATTTCTTTTACCTCTTCAATAGGATGATCAAGATAGGGCAGTGCTGTATCCGAAAGTGTCGCTAGATAATTAAGGTGGACAAAAGATTTTTCAGCTTTTGAGAAGTTATATTTAGCGATGATTCTGTCCCAGTTAAAAAATGAAGACAATAGCAGAATGAGCATTAGGGCAAATGAATTTGTTCGGATCAGGTAATAAGGTGACCTTACATTTTTCACTTTTAAGTATACTGTAAATAAAGCGAATAGGGTAAGCAAAAGGAAAAACACAACAGCGATCCTTTTATAGGCAAGCGCATAATAAGAAATGTAATACCAGTTTCTCAATCCAACAGAGATCGCTAAAAAGGCATTTTGAAGGATCCATACATAGGTCAGCTTTCTCAAAAATTTGTTTTTGGAAAGGAAGTTCATATTTCCTCTGAAATAGAAGAGGACAAGTGAAATAGAGATGAGGATCGACACTATTAAGAGATAGGTTCCTTGATGGACGTATTCTTTCAAGTATTGACCCTCCCATTTAAAATTGATCCATACATGATTGATGTCCATGACGTTCAAGAGTAAAAGAAGGGCATTCAAAGAGACAAAAAGAAAAACGGCAGAACGGTACTCGTTCAAAAGAGCCAGAGGTTTGAATCTTCTATTCTGGGTAGTTTTTTTTCTTCTTTTAAGCTCATCACTGCTTAATTCATCTTTCATGGATGCCCACTGGTCTTTCCTTCGGATTAGTATGAATCCACCTATTAAGATTCCGAAAACAAATACGCCAAGTGCATAGGGTTCAATGTACTTTAAAATGTTTTCAAGTGTTTTTCCGATCCAATCGCTCAGCCAAGAGAAGAAAGCACCAAATTCAGGATTTGAACCACTATAGATCATGATAAAAACGATGATGATCAGCATTGGGATGATCAGGAATTTGACCATTTTCCAGGTGCCTGATTTCTTTCTGACTTCGGTTTCTTTTTTATTAAAAAGCACTCCCGGAAGGTACCCTGGAGTGATAAAAAAAGAGGAGATACTATTGGCCCAGACATAGGGGATCGATCTTATTTCAGGTGATGATAAGGATCCAACATACAGAAATCCAATTAAGAAGTGGATCACAAAACTTAGAGTAGAATGATGAATAATGGTCATGGCACAACTCAAGACTACTGCCAGTAGTCCGATTAGGTGCTTTCGGTTTTTAAACTGAATTGCACCTTCATATCCCAAATAGAGCAGGATTGAGATCTCATAGATCATTAGATTCAATCCCAGCGCCTGATCATAGAACAAAAAGGTAAACAAGATCGCACTGAGTAGTAGAGTGATTGAGATTCGCATGTCATTCGTTTTTGATTTTTCAACTAACGTTAAAACTATTCCGAATCATATTTTAACTTTTTCCTTTTAGATTTTATTGGCTAAATAAATGTTAAAATCGGTCGTTTATGAATGCCGTTGAACCTTCATGTAACAGAATTGTAACAGTGGGTTATATGAATTACTTCAACTTCCTGATTATGAAAACGATCCTATTCAGATTGTCCATTCTCATTCTTTTTCTTAATAATAGTTGTCAGAATAAAAACAAATCTGCCTGTTACGCATATGGCAGTGGAACCAGTGCAGGTTCAGGAAATGGTCAAGGTAACGTGATGTATTATCGTAAGGTCAACGAAAGTGAAAATTTTGGGCGCTTGAATAAGTCTCATTATCTGGCGGATGGTAAGGTAAAAAACGTGGGTGATCTTGAGTCCATTCAGACCAGGAGAATGTACACGAATGGAGATCAGTATCTGCTAGACGAAGAAGCTGAATTTGGAGAGCATCCGTTGTCAAAAGCAAAAAAAGATCTACCGGATGCAGCAACTGCTTATGAACGGTACAATCTATTCGAGGAAAATGATTGGATCACAGCAGGAAAAGAGAACAGGTCAACATTTGGGATAGATGTGGATAATGCTTCGTATACTAATTTCAGAAGATTTGCCAATCAGGGACAGTTGCCTCCTAAAGATGCTATTCGAATGGAGGAATGGCTGAACTTTTTCAATTATGACCTTGAGGCACCTGAAAGTTCGGATCAGCATCCTCTGAAAATAACAACCGAGATCGGACCTTGTCCCTGGAATGAAGAAGATGATCTGGTAATGATCAAGCTGCAAGCGAAAAGGGCAAAGGACAGAGACCTTCCACCTTCCAATTTGGTTTTTCTGGTGGATATCAGTGGGTCAATGAATTCTCCAAACAAACTTCCACTAGTTCAGACTTCCATGCATAAGCTGGTTGAAAAGCTCAGGCCAGAGGACCATATGAGCATTGTCACCTACGCTGGTTCTGCGGGTGTAGTACTTCAACCTACATCGGGTTCCGAAAAGGATAAGATCCGAAAAGCGATTGATGGACTGAAATCCGGAGGTGGGACAGCTGGATCAGAAGGGATAAAAACAGCGTATGAATTAGCTGAAAAAAACCTTTTGCCGGTTGGCAATAATCGAGTGATCGTTGCGACAGACGGTGACTGGAACATCGGTATTACAGATAAAAATGATCTAAAGAAGGTTATCGAAGGAAAAAGAAGCACTGGGGTATATTTAAGTGTTCTAGGCTTTGGAATGTACAATCTGAATGACGAAATGATGGAGTCGTTAGCCGATAATGGAAATGGGAATTACGGGTATATTGACAGTGAAAAGGAGGCAGACAGGATTTTCAATGCTGAATTTTCAGGATCGATGTATGTCGTTGCCAAGGATGTGAAGTTGCAGGTCAATTTCGATTCTCTGGAAGTTGAAAAGTATCGATTGATCGGTTATGAGAACAGAGTATTAGAAAACTGGCAATTCGAGGCAGATAGCATTGATGCCGGTGATCTGGGAATGGGCCAGAACGTAATTGCCTTTTATCAGGTAAAAAGAAAATATCCTGGATCAACTTCTTTGGGGAAAATTGACTTTAGGTACAAACCGTTGAAAAGTGATGTAAGCACTCTTTTGAGTGTGCCGATGTCGAAGAAGGTAGAAAAGGTGAGCTCCGATTATAAGTATGCAAGTTGCGTGGTGGAGTTTGCTTTGTGTCTTCGTGAAAGTGAATTCAGGGATGAGGCAAGCATGAGTAGAGCGATTGCGAGAGGCAAACAAAATTTAGGCAATGAAAGCAATAAGTTATCCTATGAAAAGCGCGTGGAGTTTGTAGGGTTAATGGAGAAAACGGCTGAAATGTGGGAAGGTTATGTGATCGAAAAAGCACCAGAGATCACTGAAGACAAGTTTCCTGAATTGAAATTATATCCAAACCCGGCATCAACGGAAACTACGGTTGAAGTACCCGAAATGCTGAAAGAAACTTGGAGCGTTCAGGTACTGACGATGAATGGACAGCTAATGAAAGTGCAACATTTCAATGATACAACCACTGGTAAGATCGACTTGATCGGTCTCAAGCCCGAAACGTATTTGATCAAAGTATATGGAAGTGGGATAAACTTTGGTTATCTGAGGCTGGTAGTTAGTGGGCTCTGATCATTTCTTTGCAATCACCCAGATACCGCGGATCTGATTTTCTGCATAACCTGTGGCTTTATCATTCGGGTATTTGGACTTGATCTTGTCTAAAGTTGTCTGATTGATCTGGGTTTTGGGTGTTCCGTGACATTGCAGACACATTCCATTCGTTATTATAGGGTAATATCCTTTGGAAAAGTCACCATCTGACGTTAATTCAACTTTCATCTCTTCCCCTTTTGACAGCGATTCCTTGAACTGTTTAATAATTTCTAATTCATAGGAGTCTGCAGCATTTTTTGGATTCCGAGGTTTGTCTGAAACTCTTCTAATAGATGCATTCAATTCTTTGCCCATGCTATCTGTCAGATGAATTGCTTTTGTACTGCAAAACTCGATGGCATATTCTGGTCCACCTTTACCCAATGCTTTCATCAGGTTTTGGCCTAGTACTTTTTGCGTTGAAAGTGCCAATTCCTGACCATCCGAAATGGAGAATGTTGCTTCGTCTGATTTTTCGATTGTGATCGGTTCTTCATTAGTTAAAGCGGATGATTCATTACTGTCTTTTTCGGTACAGCTGCCAATGATAATTCCGGCAATGGAAAATAATGCGATTTGAATAACTTGAAAAAATCTCATAGTGAACAATTTAGGCAAATGAAATGAAAAACCCTCAACTTCAATGTGACTAAAGATACGCTAATAGAATTCAGTTAACATTCATCATGAAAATCAGTGTATCTTTGCAGTCCATGAATTTCTTTAATCGAAATATGATCATATACAAAACGGCAGAGGAGATCGATATCATGCGCGAAGCAGCATTGGTAGTGAGTAGAACTTTAGGAAAGGTTGCGGAAGAAATTGGTATGGGTGTGACTCCCAGATTTCTGGATACAATGGCCGAAGAGTACATCAGGTCTCAAAAAGCAATTCCAGGTTTCCTTGGTTTGTATGGCTGCCCAAGTACGTTGCTTATTTCGGTTAATGAACAAGTTGTTCATGGTTTACCTACTGATCGACCGTTTCAGGAAGGGGATGTTGTTTCTGTTGATTGCGGAGCAATTCTGGATGGGTTCTATGGAGATCATGCCTACACCTTCGAGATCGGAGAAGTTGCTCCGGAGGTCAAGAAGTTACTCGAAGTGACAAAGGAATGTCTTTATTTAGGAATTGAACAGTGTACTACAGCAAACCGTCTTGAGGACATCGGTTGGGCCATTCAAACACATGCAGAAAAGCACGGGTATGGTGTCGTTCGAGATCTTGTTGGTCATGGTTTAGGAAGAACATTACACGAGGATCCTCAGGTTCCGAACTACGGTCGAAGAGGAAGGGGTAAAAAGATCCAGAACGGATTAACGATCGCGATCGAGCCGATGATCAATATGGGGACAGAAAAGGTCGAGCAACTGGATGATAACTGGACTATCGTTACACAGGATGGATTGCCTAGTGCACATTTTGAGCATGACATAGCTGTTGTCGATGGAAAACCTGTGATCTTGTCCACTTTTGATTTCATCGAAGAGGCATTGGCTAAAAAGAAGAAATGACAAGAGACGAAAGAACAGTATCATTAGCGGTTTTATTGTTGATCGTGTATGCTGTTTTAAATTTTGTTCAAAGTGGGATGCTGATCATTCCATTTCCATTGAATGAAGTGATCTTTTTTATTGTTACTATCATCTTTGCGATCAGACATTACAAGTATTCTGTCTTTACAGTCTTGTTCAGTTGTTGCTATTCCTTGCTGGCAATGCTTACTTCAGAGTTCTTCTGGTCCTTTTTCATGAGTGAGGAGCAGTTCGATCGTTTCTTCCAGAGCTCGTCGCCTGACGTAATCGCTTTGATGTCTAATGTAGTGCTGTTGATTTGGTCCGGAGTTCAGCTCATCAGGCCTGAGAGTAAATTAAGGTCTGCCTTTTTTCTATTATTTTTCCTTTTGATGTCCTCCGCTCTGATCTTATCGGAGCCCGTGCTGATGATCATCACCTTATTGATCCCTTTTACGTTACAGTTTAAATACAAGGATCTGGCTCCATTTCATATGCTGTGGCTTCTTCAGTCAGTTTTGATGACCATGAAGGAGGTGATGCTTTTATTGGCGTAATTTTTTTTATTTTTTTCTTGTAAATTCAATCGTTTTCTTATTTTTGTCGCCCTAGTTCTTTGGACTTTTGGAGGGATGGGTGAGTGGCTGAAACCACCAGTTTGCTAAACTGACGTACGGGTAACTGTACCGCGGGTTCGAATCCCGCTCTCTCCGCAGAAAATGAAGTGTTGAAGAAACAATTTTAATTTATCTGTAATGTTTGCAGAATTCAATTTAGTTGTTACTTTTGCACTCCCAACACGGAAAACGATCTGTTGTTAAAAAGCTTAAGAGTTGAAATAACCGACTCGATCGGGGCGTAGCGTAGTCCGGTCATCGCGCCTGGTTTGGGACCAGGAGGTCGCAGGTTCGAATCCTGCCGCCCCGACACGGGGGATGAGCGATCATCCCCCTTTTTTATTGGAAAGGTCCCGTAGCTCAGCTGGATAGAGCAACTGCCTTCTAAGCAGTAGGTCTTTGGTTCGAATCCAAACGGGATCACAAAAAGCCTCACAGAAATGTGGGGCTTTTTTGTGTACATTATTAATTCTTTATACGTTTTTAATAGCTTGAAATCAAAAAAAATATCATCAGCTGAAAGTAAGTAGTCTTTAGCTGAATTAATTTTTTCTGAGTGCGATACGCATGTAGTTTCGTGTAAAGGTCTTCGGATCAATTACCTACACAAAACACTGGATCATGCAAAAAATACTACTTGAATTAATCTTAATTCTTTTCTGCTCGTTTGTCTCTCTTGGACAAAAATATTACACGTTGAATTCTGGAAACTTCAATAATACCGCGGACGTTTGGTCATTGGACGGAGTGACACCTTGCGGTTGTTTTCCAGGAAACAACTTGATCGCTGATTCCCTGATCATTGATCACACCATCAATTTGACAGCGAATCTTACCGCTGCCTCTTTAAGTAAGATCCAAATTCATAACGGAGGAAGTCTGTCCAATAGTTCGTTTGATCTGACCATTGATAATTCGATCGTATTATCCCATGGTTCGGTGAATCTTCGAAAATTAAATATTGCTCCTGGGGGTAGTTTTAGCATTGAAAACAGTTCTTTGATCATAAGTTCAAGTATGGATATATATGGGTCCTTTCTAGCAACCTTTTCGAACGTGACGGTGATCAATGGAAATATTCAGATCTATCCTACTGGCTCATTCATTATATCCGATAATTCTAGAATCCATTTTCAAATGGGGAACTTTAAAAATGAAGGCTACACCAGTATTTGTTCTATTTGCTGCATTTCCTTTGATAAGGGGAATGTTCTTAATGAAAGCACTGGAACATTTACAGGAGGAGGTACGGTCAATTCTTCACTTGGAAATATTAAAAATTATGGGATCTGGGATCCATTAATCACGTATTGCACTTCCGGAAATGATGTAGGGATGGTCAGTCCTGAAAATTGCATTCTGGCGAATGAAATTTGCACTTATGCGCCTTTACCTGTAGAGTTATTGGATTTCAAAGGATATCCAACGGACCATGCGAATATACTGTTATGGGAAACGGCATCAGAATTTAATACCGCATCTTATAAACTTGTCCGCTCTTTTGACGGAAACGATTGGACTGAATTGGTGGAGGTGTTTACCAATACAGGAAGTCAGGAAGTCAATAATTACGCTTATACGGATAATGCGATAGGCGGAGGGACAACCTATTATCGCCTGGTGAAAATAAGTGTCAATGGGGAGCAGGAGGTACTCGAAACGATCAGTTTAACGAATGATTTCGATGAGCAATTAAAGATTTATCCAAATCCTTCTAAAGGAGAAGTGACAGTGCGCGTAGATGAAAAGTCGAAGATTGAAAGATTATTGATTTATGATGCAATCGGACGTTTCATTGAAGAAATTGATTTAACAGAAAACGTTTATTTTTCATTCGAACTTCCAAAGGATAAAGGAATATACTTTTTACATGTTTCAGGACTAGATTTTAATGAGCTTCAAACAGTTATCAAAGAGTGATAAATACAATGTAAAAAAGGAAGGGGATGAATTTGGGGATGTTTTATCAGATTTTTATAAAAAATGCGGGGTGAATATTGCAATATTAAAATTAAGTCTTACTTTTGTAACCGCTTTTAACGAAAAGCATTACACAATTTCTGAATTCAGCTTTCGCTGATAGGGATACGAAGAAAATTGGTTTGGTAGTTCAGTTGGTTAGAATACATGCCTGTCACGCATGGGGTCGCGGGTTCGAGTCCCGTCCAGACCGCAACTGTTAAAAGCAAAAAGAGAAGCCTCTATGGCTGGAGGATTAGAAGCCCCTAAGATGTATCAATGTCTTAGGGGTTTTGTTTTTATAATTAAATCGATCTGTTTCTTGCCATATAAAAGTATTATCGTAATATTGCGATGATATATGGGGGTGACTAAATCAGATCTTTTTACAGAGGAACAAAACTCTTTTGCACAATTAGGAAAAGTATTTTCTCACCCTGCTCGTGTCGCCATACTTCAGCATCTTTTAAAAAGTAATGAGTGCATTAATTCCAGCCTTGTCAATGAGCTTGGATTAGCGCAGGCAACCATAAGTCAGCACTTGAAAGAATTGAAGGCCGTAGGGATAATAAAAGGTACCGTAGAAGGTGCATCCATGAATTATTGCATAAACCAAGAAAAATGGATCGAAATCAAGGAGATCTTTCTTCAGTTTTTCGATCAGCATCCATGCTGTTCTGGAGCCGATTGCTGCTGAAAAAAGACAGTTTTTACTGAGATCAATAAATTTAATAGATATGAAACTGAGTGTATTTAAAGCATTATTAAAGGAAATGGAAACGATTAGTTTTCAGTTGCCAAATGGACAATTGGTGCCAGCGCATTTCCATGTTACTGAAGTAGGAAGTGTAAGTAAAAACTTCATTGATTGTGGTGGTACAATACGGCATGAAAAAATGGTCAATTTTCAGCTTTGGGAGGCGAATGATTATGATCATCGATTGCATTCTGAAAAACTGATTTCCATTATCGAGCTATCTGAAAATAAACTGGGATTGACTGATGAGGAGATCGAAGTAGAATATCAGGGAGAAACAATTGGCAAATATGGATTAGAGGTGGAAGGAAATAAGTTCCTTTTGACTTCATTAACGACGGATTGTCTTGCGAAAGATAAATGCGGGATCCCAGCCGAAAAGATCAAAGTTTCTCTGTCCTCACTTTCGTCACAAAAAAGTTCGTGTTGTACTCCGGGGTCTGGATGTTGCTAATATGTTGAATATGTATCCAAAAATTAATGCGGTTATTGATAAAATGGATTTTAATTCCATTGGTTCAGATCGAAAAGCAGTGCTTCAGGAATTGATCGATTTCATTCAAAAAAAGAAGGATACCCGGTCACCAATCCTCCTGAATTTTATTTGTACACATAATTCCAGAAGAAGTCAATTGTCACAACTTTGGGCTCAAGTTGCTTCGTATTATTTCAAGATACCTGTGTCTTCATATAGTGGAGGAGTAGAGGTCACTGCATTTAACGAAAGGGCAGTCGCTTCATTGGAAAGATTTGGATTTCAAGTCTCAAAAAAAGGAGAGGATAATCCGATGTATTCTGTTCAATGGGTAGAGGGTGAAGCTCCCTTCGAAATGTACTCCAAATTATATGATGATCCTAAAAATCCATCTTCGGGTTTCGCTGCTGTAATGACTTGTTCACATGCAGATGAAGATTGTCCAGTCTTAGTAGGCTGTGAACAGCGAATACCGATTCGGTATAAGGATCCCAAGTATTATGATGATTCTCCATTAGAGGTGACGTTCTACGATTATCGCTCATTTGAGATCGCAACGGAATTATTTTATGTATTCTCAAAAATTAAATGATCATGAGTGAAGAAGCTAAAATTGGTTTTTTTGAAAAATACCTTACGGTTTGGGTGCTTTTATGTATCGCTGCGGGCATAGGTGTTGGATATATTTCGGGAGATAGCATCAGTGTCCTCAGCGACTGGAATATTTCAACAGTGAATGTTCCTGTTTCTATTCTTGTTTGGTTGATGATCTATCCAATGATGGTTCAGATCGACTTTTCGTCCCTGAAATATGTATCAAGAAATTGGAAAGGTTTGGGCTTGACCGTAATCGTCAATTGGTTGATCAAGCCATTTACAATGGCTTTGTTCGCATATGTTTTCTTTTATAAGTTGTATCAGGCCTGGTTAACGCCTGAAGATGCAGAGCAATACCTAGCCGGAGCAATACTTTTGGGGGCAGCCCCTTGCACAGCAATGGTGTTTGTGTGGTCATACCTTACAAAAGGAGATGCAAATTACACCCTTGTGCAGGTTTCCGTGAATGACTTGATCCTATTAGTCGCATTCGTGCCTATTGTAGGTCTTTTGTTCTCCTGGTTCGATATCAGCTTTCTTAACGGACAAGGTGAAGTGATTGGAATTCCTTACAAAACCCTGGTGACATCAGTAATCGTATTTGTGGTTATTCCTTTGGTGGCTGGATATATTACAAATCGGGTTTTGATCAAAAGCAAAGGTCAGGATTGGTTTGAAAATCAATTTCTGAGAAGATTAAAACCTATTTCTATCGCAGCGTTGTTGTTGACATTAGTTTTGATCTTCGCCTTTCAGGGACAAACGATCATTGACAAACCGGTGGCTATTTTACTAATTGCGATACCCCTGACTCTACAAACCTATTTCATATTCTTCTTGAGCTGGTTTACCGGTAAAATCTTAAATCTGAAACATAACATTTGTGCCCCTTCAGCGATGATAGGTGCAAGTAATTTCTTCGAGTTGGCGGTCGCGGTCGCGATTTCCATTTTTGGTTTGGATTCTGGCGCATCATTGGCAACAGTGGTTGGAGTGTTGATTGAAGTACCAGTAATGCTATCTCTTGTTTCTCTGGCAAACAAATGGAGGTACTGATCAAAGAAAACAAAGCAACGGGGGTAATGTAAATAAAAAAGGTCCCGAGTTACAGGACCTAATTTAAACCTAACCTAACCTAACTACTACCACCGATGAGTATCGATATCAATTAAACATTTGTTGATTCGATTTGTTCAAGACAACTTCTTTTTTTAATTGTGGGCATGATTTTTGAAAAAATCGATAATTCTAAAATCGTCGATATGAAAAATTTTATTTGCTTGATCTTTCTTTTAGTCTCGGTTCAATTGCTCGCTCAAGGTAATGCAGGGATCTATAAAGTGAAGTGGTTCGTTGATAAAAGATTGACGAATCGATTTGTTTTTGAGAATACAGATGGAGTAATAAGGAATAATGGATTAAACCGTTTGGAGATTCCTGAAAACCTCTATGATTCTGTTTTATTGGAAATTAAAAACATCGTTGAAAAAGAGCTACAAACGGATGCAATGTTTATTTATTCCCTTAATGGAAAAGGAAAGCAGCTTAGAACTAATGCAACTTCAGAGCGTGTTGGAGGTTTGCCGCGAGGGTCAAAACGAAAGGCAATGAAAACGGAATACAAAGAATACTATGTTAAATTTAAAATACATGTTGGCTTAAATAAAACATTTGGTATTGGGAATGAGTTTGCAAGTTACAATAGACTTAAGCCATATGTTCGAGTTAAGATGAAAGCTTATGGAATTGATCGGAGAGTCAAATTCAGGAAAAGAAAAAGAACGGGTGGGTTTGATAGTATTTCTAGCCTAGAATATAATTTAGGGGGAGTAAAAGTGACGAATACAGATGCACTTTCAATCAATGAAATCCTAGATATGGTTTTCAATGGATTGGTGAATTTTGAGAATAAAATCAAATAAAAAAAGCGACCAAAGTCGCTTCTTTGCATATTAGAGTAAAATTATTTCTCCTCTAACTGGATTATTCTTTTCTGTAAATCTTCAATCAGTTTCTGTTGTTCTTTGATTGCCTCAACTAAAACTGGAATAACTGCATCTACATTTACAACTTTAATCTTCATTTCCTCAATATCTTCTCCACCATCACGTCGACTTAAGTTTGTGGTAGTAAGCATTTTTTCAGTAACTGCTTCTGGGATAATTTGCTCAATTTCTTGGGCAATAAATCCAACTTGATGTCTGGGATTTAAAGTATACTTATTGTACTTTTCAGTGTCGTAGTCATATTCTACCCCCTTCAATCTTAAAATTTTGTCCAACGCACTGCTGATAGGAGTAATATTTTTTTTAAGTCTACCATCAGAGATTAAGAAGAAATTTCCCGTAGTACCGATATCCCCATCGGCGCGCACACCCCAACCAATATATGAAACCTCTTGGCCATTCACTCCATTAGAACTATTCGAGCTTATTCCTCTGACTCCTGCACCTCCGATATTTGTACCGAGATATTCTCCTTGAACACCACCAAAAACAGTTGCACCTCCATTTACTGAACCGTATGTACCGCCTCCATTAAAATTGGTGTAACCATTTACAGCCCAAGGAAAAGTAACATTACCTACACCGTTCATCAAGTCTCCAGCTAAAATTGTATTAGTAGTGCCTATAAAAAATTCACCAAGGTTACTCAAACGTCCTCTTGTAATACTATTTGTTGAAAAATCCATATGCTGATTTGTGGAGGTTCCAATGTATCGTAGTCCTGTATTTGCATTTGTCGTAGCTGCTGAGACAGCACAGAGCCATGCTGCATTTGTAGAAGTGATTGAAGAGGGTTGATCAGTCGCAATTACCAAGTTACCAGTTGAATTAAAGTTATCAGAAACAATATTCCATGTCGGTCCTGCTGGTCCTGCTGGTCCCGTTGCCCCCGTTAATCCAATAGGTCCTTGGGGTCCTGTAGCTCCATCAACACCATTTGCTCCTGCTGGTCCTGCTGGTCCCGTTGCCCCAGTTAATCCA
>Ga0102814_10000075_pt1 | contig 66151 bp, 53 predicted proteins | sample ColrivemetaGS741_FD_79112 | JGI IMG/M metagenome (GOLD analysis project Ga0102814, IMG submission 79112) | Estuarine microbial communities from the Columbia River estuary - Flood tide ETM metaG S.741 | ecosystem: Environmental > Aquatic > Marine > Intertidal zone > Estuary | place: USA...
AATAACTTATCAGCTGTTTTTGTGTCTTTGTTTTGTGCACTTAGTATTCCACTAGCGATTACAAAACTTAAGGTGATATATAATTTCTTCATGTTTTTGTCGCTTTATAATTAGAAATATCTTGGTGAACTAGACACCTTTTTAGAGAATTTTAAATCAAATAATAAAATTATCTCATGGGAAGATGGTGTTGTTTTACTTAAATCTGAAACTACATGATCATAAGCATAACCAATTCTAAGATCTGGTGTAATGGCATAATTAACCATTGCGCCAAAACTATCTTCTAATCTATATGTTGCGCCAATCTCAAACTTATTATTGAACATAAAGTTTGTAGAAACATCTAATGATGTAGGTGCGCCAAATGCTGATTTCAACATCATAAATGGTTTGAATTTAACCGAGTCATTAATATCAAAAACATAACCTCCTGTTAAAAAATAATGAGAAACCTCCGACCCAAATTCTCTTCCATTAAAATCTAAATGTTTAGACTTCATCATATTTGGAACCGAAAGAGCTATATAATACTTATTAGTATAATAGAAAAAACCAGAACCTAAATTAAGATAGGTATTGCTCGTGTTTTCAGAAAATGCAGGATCGAACTCATCTGGAAGTGTGTGGTAAACATCACTAAACAAACTTACTTGATGCATAGAAACTCCAGCCTTTAATCCAAATGCTAAACGATGCTCACCGCCTAAATTTAAAGTATATGAGAAATCTGCGAAAATGTTATTCTCCTCTACTGGACCAATCTTATCTGTAATAACAGACAATCCTAAACCAACATTTTTTCCAACTTTTGAATGTCCGAAAAATGTACCTGTAGTAGGAGCATCTTCAATACCAACCCACTGCTTTCTATACAATAATCCCAAAGAAAGATTTTCCTTACTACCAGCATATGCCGGGTTTACAACACTCATATTGTACATATACTGCGTATAATGTGGGTCCTGCTGTGAAAAGCCTTCCGTGATAAAGCCTATCAATAATATCGAAACTAAATATAGTTTGTTCATTTTTAAAATTTATTTTTTATATAGCTGCTTCATTAAAACAAAGCAGCTTATTGTTTTTATTGCTCTCTATTTATGTAAATCCAACCTGTTTTCGAATCCATATCATTAAATTCAATTACATAATAATAAGTTCCATCAGGTAGGTCATTACCATTATTAGATTTTCCGTTCCACTCTTTAGAATAACTTACTTTAGAATAAACTCCTTTACCATATCTGTTAAAAATTTCTAATTTTTTCACATTGAAACTAGATAAATCAAAATAGTCATTCAAACCATCTCCATTTGGAGAAATACCTTTTTGAATAAAGCAATTCTTAACAATTACAGTCAATTCCCCTATTTCACCGCATGCTGAATTAGGTGTAAAGTAATATACTTTTGTTCCTTCTACAGAAGTATCTATTGAAGAAGGGCTCCAAGTTCCTAAATATCCTTCAATTGACTGAGTTGGTAAAATATTCCCTGAACGAACACATACTTCAATATCATTAAATGTTGGAACAGATGATGAAGTAATTGTAATTTGAAAAGTACTTGAACCAGCATTAATACAGTTTGAGTTATCTTGTAAAACACTATATGTAATAATATATGTTCCTCCAATACTTGCAGATAAGTCAATTTCACCTGTTAACGTATCAATAACAACATTAGAATTATTTGCTGTAAACGCACCCCCTGACGTAAAGCCAGCAACAGAAGTATCTGGTAATGGATTTGTAGAATCCGATATGCAAACTGGCGTTGCATAAGTAAAACTAGTTACAGCGTTTGCATATACAAATGGATTTATTGTAAATGTATATGGAGCTGAAAAACAACCTGTAATTAAATCATGAGCAACTAAAGTATAAGTTCCAGGAGCTACTCCAGTAAAATCAACACTTGTTTGAGTTGTTGTAGTTGTTCCATTATCTAAAATATATTCATAATCCGTTACATAAAGACTATAAGAACCAACATCTGTATAATCTTCAGGGTCAAGTACAGTCCAATCCGCAGCATTCCAAGTAGTGCTTGGAAGTGGAGTTGCACTCGTTAACCTTCTGTAAGTATAACCAGCTCCTGGAGTAAATGCTATTCCATTAGTTCCCCAAACATCTAAATCTACATCTCCAGCAAAAGTTGCTAATCTAATCTCATCATTGTTATTTACAGCAGCGCATAAAGTGTAGCTTAAATCTACTGGTACACCAGCTACAGTTGTACTTGAACTTAACTTAACAACTACAACATCATTATTTAATAAACTTCCTGATAATTGCATATCACAGTTTGTAGATGGTGTAGCGTTACCATTATTATAAACTTTTAATTTATATTCACTTAAATCAACTGTTGCGCCTGTTCCGTTATAAATTTCTACATAAGTTAATGCTCCTGTAGTTGCATCAGTAACTTCAGAAATAAATAAATTCCCTGGAGTATTTAACACTGAATTTATTGGAGATATTACCTCAAAAGTAGCTGTTTGGTCACTACAAATTGGTAGTGAAGTAATATCTATTGTTGGTGTAGGTACAGAGTTAACTGTGATAGTAATTGTATTACTTAATGTATTATTACAAGTTCCGTCATTAATGTTGCTTAATAAAATAACAACATCTGCAGTAGGGTTAGAGACTGTAACTGTTCCACTTTGTCCTGCAGCATTTAAAACTACAGTTTGGTTTGCACCACTACCAATTTGATATGTAACTGTTGCATTAGCAGTACCAGTTATTGTAAATGCAGCATCACTACCTAAACAAATAGAAGCATCTACTGCTGACAAAGCTGTTACTGTAGGTAAAGCTCTAACTACAACTGTAGAAGAATTTGTTAAAGTAGTATTACACGCACCATTATCAATATTTGATAAATTTAGCACTACGTTTCCTACTGAAGGAGTTGTTGCCGTAATTGTTACAGAACCTGAAGCATCTAATGTAGCTGTTCCGCCAACTGAGTTAATGGCATAATCTAAGTTTGCATTTGGTGTACCTGTCACTGTAAATACAGCATCTTGACCAAAACAAATAGGTGTATTTGAATTAATATTAGATACAGAAGGTGCTGGGTTGACTGTTACAGTATAAGGTGTAAATACTGTCGCACATTGACCAATATCTGGTGTAAATGTATATGTCGTAGTTTGTGTATTATCAACCGAAGGTGACCAAATCCCCGTATATCCTTCTATTGAAGTTGTAGGCAATACAATTGCATCTCCTATACAGAATGGACCTATTTGGCTGAATGTTGGATTATAAATTGGATTAACTAAAGTAATTTCAATGTTATCTACAATATTACATCCGTTAATAGAAAAGTCAAACTCAGAATAAACACCAGCATTTAAACCTGAAATAACTATATCTCCGTTTACATCTGCAATAAAGTTTGCAGGACCAACAGAAACTGTATCATCCGTATATGTTAAACTATAAGTATCTCCAGGGTTAAATCCTGAAACTGTAATTGAACCTTCCGTTCCGTTGCATGTTATTGGACTAATTGATACAAAAGTTGGAACTGCTTGTAATGAAAATGAAGCTGTATAATTTGCGCCATTATTATTTAATAAAATTGCATCATCACATTGAGTCGAATTGTCATTATCTCCTGTAACGTCATAGAAAACTTCTACAATATAGTCTCCTGCTGGAAACAATGTCATATCTATCACATTAGAAATATCTTGCCATTTTTGATCGTTTGCTGTACAGTTTCCTCCTGAAGGAAATGTGGCACCAACACAATTATCGAATAAAGGTAAATTCACCACAACAAATGCTCCTGGTAGAGATGAAGCTTCGTAAACTCTATAATTTAACCTTGCACTACAAACATTTGAAGTAGCCGTTTTAAATGTTCTTAATTCAGCACCAGCTAAAATTAAATTTCCAGAATTTTGAACATACGTTCCTAAGTTACTATTTGGAAAAACATTTGTTGCAGCTCCAATAGTTTCTGAACCTGCTGTGGTATTAAAAAATTCACCTGGACTTGTAGTTGAACAATTATTTATCATAACCGCACTTGCAACTGTACCAAAAGTACAAGTAGCTAAAACCTCAACATCTAAAGTTATTACAGAAGCACATTGACCAGCATCTGGTGTAAATGTATAAACTCCCGAATTCATATTATCAACTACTGCAGGCATCCAAGTACCAGTAACTCCATTGTTTGAAGTGTTAGATAAAATTGGTGCTGTATCTCCAGAACAAATAGGTGCTGGCGATATAAACGAAGGTACTGTTTCTGAATTTACAGTAATGGACACATCTATTGGTGTAGCGCATTGTCCAGCATCTGGTGTAAATGTATAAATTCCCGAATTAACGTTGTCAACAATAGCAGGAAGCCAAGTTCCCGTTATACCATTATTTGATGTGTTAGATAAAACTGGTGCTGGAGTATTTTCACAGAAAGGATCAATTGTATTAAATGTAGGTGTAACTAAATCTAAAACCGTTATTTCAACAAAATCTGAAGTAGCACAAAGCGAATTAGTATCTGTAGATTGCACCGTCACAGTATATGTTCCAGGTGCTGGTGGTGTAAACGTTACCATTGAACCAGTAACCGCACTTAAACCAGTAGCTGGAGACCAATTATATATTCCATTTCCACCTGTTGCGGCTAAATTAACCGTTTCATTAATACAAATTGTTGGATTAACAGGGCTTAAGGTAACGTCTGTAGAAGTTGATCCTCCAGAAGTTACAGTTACAGAATAATCACAAACTGCTCCTGCAAAACCATCAATCATTAAATAATAATTTTGGCCTATTGTTAGTCCTGTAAATGAAAGAGCATTAACTCCAGGGTTCATTGGAGAAAAACAATTTATAGATGTTACTGGTCCACTACCACAAGTAGCAGCTGTAAAAACATAAAATTGTATTCCAGATCCACCTGTACAGTTACCAACATTTACATTCATTGTAATTGAAGTAGCTGTTGCTTGAAATGTTAAAAATGAATTATTTTCGATCGATCCACAAAAACCTGTGTTTAATTCTGGCCATGAATTAACTGTATATGTGCTTGATGTATTACCGCAATAACCGTCTAAATTACATACAGGGGCGGCAGTAGGACAGTCATTTCCTGCTGGTGTAGATCCATTACAACCAGGGAATAATGTATTAAATGTTCTTGGTCCAGACCAAAAACTCAATCCATCTACAGAACCACAATCAGATAATACATAAAACTCATATGGTGTATTAGGATTTAATCCTGTAACAGTGAATGGGTTTGAAGTAGCATTTATAATTGTTGAAGCACCTGTAGGGTAACCTGTACCAGCTGGTTGCACAACAATTTGCCAGTTTGAAACACCTGTATTAGTATCAGTCCAAGATAAAGTTGCCCCTGTTGAAGAAATACCTGTTACGGTTAATGCCGTAGGTTGTGTACATGCTGGCGGTGGTGAACAAATAATAGTTGCATCCCATCCTATTCCAGTTACTGATGAATCAGAAGTAAAAACAAAAGTTAAACATCCTGATGCACTTGTAGCAGTATATTGTGGAGGTAAAGCAGTTCCTGCATAAGTACCAATAAGAGGTGAAGCGGCAGTTGGGCCGTCATAAATTCTTAAACTATCACAGCAGCTTTCTAATCCAAAAGTATTAAACAAAACAGTAACTACATCACCAGAATTTTGCGGGCATATTGTTGTTGTTCTATTCTGACTGTTTAAGTAGTTTCCTGTAGGTCCTCCTTGATCATAGAAATGATCTCCTGCACAATAAAAAGGTTGTGTGGTAAATGTTGCCTTTGTTGACCATAAACTTAAATCAGTACTTGGAGTACAAATAGCACGTACATACACATCATAAGTGGTTTGCGAAGATAAGCCTGTAATTGGATAAGGATTTAAAGTTGTTATAGTACCTACAGATCCAGCAGTTGGAGCTGGTGAACCAGTTGGTAACCAAATTACTTCCCATTGAGAAGCTGTGCCTGCTTCAGTCCATCCTACATTTGCAGTTGTAGCTGTAATCGCCGTCATAGTCAAAGCAGTTGGCCTTGGACATGTAGGTGGCGCAGCACAAGTTACGTTAGAAGTCCATCCTGGCGCAGTTACACTTCCATCAGAAGTAAAGTTAAATGTTAAACAACCATTTGCAGCAGAAGATGTAAATGTTGGAGGAAGAGTTGTTCCTGTATACGTCCCAAGTAATGGGGCAGCAACACTATTTCCATTATAAATTCTTAAAAAATCCCATCCACTCTCAATATTAAAACTAGTAAAAGTAACAGTCACTAATTGTCCTGGAATAGTTGGGCATATAGTTGTGGTAATATTTTCATTATTTGAATAATTAGCTGTTCCCCCGGAATCAACATAATTCCCTCCACAAGCAGGAGGAGCCGCAGTAGTAGTAAAATTTCTTGCTACAGACCATGGACTAGAATTATCAGTTCCACACAAGGCTCTTACATAATATGTATAATTTGTCAAAGGAGTAAGCCCTGTTAAATTATATGGATTAGTTACCGGACTAACTATTGTTCCAGTACCTTGTACAAAACCAGCTGGACCATATTCAATAGCAAACTGAGTTGCTGGTCCAGTATATGTCCAGCCTAAATTAGCTGATGTTGCTAGTGGCGTGGCCGTTAATGTTGTTGGCGCAACACATTGTTGATCGACATTAACATTATCAAGTATCCATCTATCTCCATTATCGTTTTCCATAACAAATGCTATATATACATTTTGTCCAGCATATGCTGTTAATGGAATTATTTTTTGCTCAAAAGGAGCATTTATTATATCTAACTCTGTATATGGAGGAACAACAATATCAACAAATGACGCTAGATTAGTTTGAGACGTTGTAGAAATTTTTACTTTATAAACACTTCCTTGTTCTCCATTAGAACCAGATCTTGCAAAAAATCTTAATTGTGGTAGTGTAGCTGGTACAGCAACTAAAGATGTAATTAGCCAATCCTCAGCAATTGTTCCATCAGTTACATCCTCACGATTTACCATCGCAGACCTAGTTCCAGCATAAACCCAACCAAAACCTGTAGCGGTAGTTGTTCCCCAGCTTTGAATCAATCCAATTCCATTGTTATCAATTCTCCAACCTGTAGGTGGGAAAGTCGCACCTTCAAAACCTTCAGACAATTGACCGAAACTTAAAAAAGCAGATAGTGATATAAAGAAAAGTAGTAGTTTTCTCATTTTTAATATTTATTATAATTAACTCCCAAATTTAGGAATTTTATTTAGACAATTGCCAGATGTCGATAAAAAACACAAAACATCGATTAAGTGCTTAAAATTTCACGATAAAAAACACTAAATTTGTTGATTAAACATTATATGCTAAATAATTGAATACAAAAACTAAAATATATTTTGCTTCCGACCAACATTTTGGAGCTCCAACATCTAAAGAAAGCTTCCCAAGAGAGCAAAAATTTGTTACTTGGTTAGATGAAGTAAAAAAAGATGCTGACGCTATTTTTTTACTAGGTGATTTATTTGATTTTTGGTTTGAATACAAAACAGTTGTCCCAAAAGGTTTTGTTAGAATTTTAGGCAAGTTAGCTGAAATAAGAGATTCAGGAATTCCAATCTATTTTTTCGTTGGAAACCACGATTTATGGATGGATGATTATTTTCAAAAAGAATTGAATATTCCTGTTTATCATGATAACCAAGAATTTACTTTTAATGGCAAAACTTTTTTAATTGGTCATGGTGATGGAAAAGGTCCTGGGGATAAAGGATACAAACGTATGAAAAAAGTATTTACGAACTCTTTTTCTAAATGGATATTTCGTTGGCTACACCCAGATATTGGTGTAAGACTTGCGCAATATTTATCCGTTAAAAACAAATTGATTTCGGGAGCTGAAGACGTGAAATTTCTTGGAGAAGAAAACGAATGGTTGGTGCAATATGCAAAACGCAAATTAGAAACCAAACACTACGATTATTTTATTTTTGGCCACCGTCATTTACCAATGATAATTGACGTTAGTGAAAATTCTAAATATGCTAATTTAGGGGATTGGATAGGTTATTTTACTTATGGTGTTTTTGATGGAGAAACATTCGAATTAAAAGAATATAAAAACTAATCTTCTTTTTCCAATTCTTCCACCTCTTTTTCTAAATCTAATTTCCTGAAGTTTGGCAATGCAAATGCCGTTGTAGTAACAGTTACTAATGTCATTACCCCTCCAAAAACGACTGCATTCACAACTCCCATTAACTTGGCTGTAACACCACTTTCAAAAGCCCCTAATTCATTAGAAGAACCAACAAATATTGAATTAACAGAAGAAACTCTACCGCGCATATTATTGGGTGTGTGTAATTGTAAAATTGTGTTTCGAATTACAACCGAAACGCCATCGGCAACACCACTTAAAAACAACGCTACAACTGAAATCCAAAATATTTCGGAAATACCAAAAACAATAATACAAAGTCCGAAAACAAATATGGCAGTTAATAATTTTATACCTGCATTTTTATTTAAAGAAAAATAAGCTGCCAAAAGCATCGTAACAATTGACCCAACTGCAGGAGCCGCACGAAGAATTCCAAAACCTTCTGAACCAACTTTTAGGATATCTTGCGCAAATATTGGCAATAAAGCTACTGCTCCACCAAATAAAACAGCAAACATATCTAATGAAATAGCTCCTAAAATGGTTTTATTATTGAATACAAACTTCACTCCTTCCTTTAAACTTTGGAATATTGGTTCACCAATTTTCGGATTTAAAATGGGTTTCTTAGAAATTTGAGTTAACCAAATTAACGCAAATAAAGTACATCCAAAAACCAAACACATAGACCAATGCACTCCAATTACTCCGATAGAAACACCCGCAATTGCAGGTCCAAACATAGAACCCATTTGCCAAGTTGAACTACTCCAAGTTGCAGCATTTGGATAATTTTTCTTTGGAACAATTAAAGATAAAAGCGAAAAAACAGTTGGACCAATAAATGCTCTAACTAAACCTCCACAAAAAACTAACGCATAAATAATCCATAATATAGTATTTGTTTCTAATGACTCCACCACACTTGGCACAGTTACTAAAAAAAGACCTAAACTAATAATTGAAAAACCTAAAAGGCATTTCATTAATAAACTTCTTTTCTCGCTTTGGTCTACAATATGACCTGCAAATAAAGCCATAGAAACCGCAGGAATAATCTCCATTAGACCTATAATTCCTAATGAAAGTGGATTTTTTGTTAAACTATACACTTCCCATTCAATAATTACAAATTGCATAGACCAGGCAAAAACCAACGCAAACCGCATAGTAAGAAAAACCCTGAATTCCTTAAATCGTAATGCTGCGTAGGGATCTTTTTTAGCCATTTTATATTTTTATTGCTCTTGCATTAAGTTGCAAATCAACTTTACCGTTCCATTCGTTTTCATTTAAAACATAAGCCATTTGAAAAGGCTCTCTGTTTTGAATGGAAGATAAATATTTACCTAAACCAAAACCAATAGCACCAATACCATCTAAACCATCTTGTTTTACAAACAATTTTAAATGCTCATCTTCACTACCAAGTGTTTTTGCATAACCTGTATCAAAGCAATTATTACTTGTAAAAACTGGATGCATATTTTGTGGCCCAAAAGGTTCAAATTGTTTTAAAACACGGACTAATTTTGGTGAAATATCTGAAAAATTAATCTCTGCATCAATTGAAATTTCAGGAATCAATAATTCTGGAGAAATTGTTTCTTGCACTACTTTTTCAAAGGCAATTTTAAATTTTTCGTAATTCTCTGGCTTCAAAGTCATTCCGGCCGCATACATATGTCCTCCAAATTGCTCCAAATGTTCGGCACAAGCTTCCAAAGCATTATACACATCGAAATTTTTAACCGAACGAGCAGAAGCGGCTAATTTATCTCCACTTTTTGTAAAAACGATAGTGGGTCTATAATACGTTTCAATTAATCGCGAAGCCACAATTCCAATTACTCCTTTGTGCCAATCTTCTTGATACACAACGGTTGTAAATCGCTTTTCTTCTTTAGATTCTATGATTTGCGATAACGCTTCTTTTGTAATTTGTTTATCTAAACCTTTACGTTCGTTATTATTGTCTTCAATTTCTTTGGCAAACTCTTCGGCTTGAGCCAAATTAAATTCGGTTAACAAACGAACCGCATAATCGCCATGTTTGATTCTTCCGGCTGCATTAATTCTTGGTGCAACGGTAAAAACAACATCGGTTATAGTAATTTCTTTCTTTTTTATAGATTGCAATAAAGCTTTAATTCCCGGACGTGGACTAGAATTTATAACGTCCATTCCAAATTTTGCTAACGTTCTATTTTCTCCCGTCATGGGAACAATATCAGCCGCAATTGCAGTAGCAACTAAATCTAAATAAGGTAAAAAGTATTCAACTGTTTGGTTTCTGTTTTGACCTAAAGCCTGAATTAATTTGAACCCAACTCCGCAACCGCATAATTCGTCATAAGGATACGAACAATCTTCTCGTTTTGGATCTAAAATCGCAATTGCTTTTGGCAATTTATCTCCAGGTCGGTGATGGTCGCAAATAATAAAATCGATTCCTTTATGGGAAGCATAATTTACATGATCGATGGATTTTATACCACAATCTAAAGCTATAATTAAAGTGATTCCGTTGTCTTCTGCAAAATCAATTCCTTTGTAAGAAACGCCATAACCTTCTGCATAACGATCTGGAATATAGGTTGCTATATTGGGATAAAATGTTCGTAAATAACTCGAAACTAATGAAACTGCAGTAGTTCCATCGACATCATAATCGCCAAAAACCATGATGTTTTCACTATTTTTAATGGCAGTTTCAATGCGTTCTACCGCTTTGTCCATATCTTTCATTAAGAATGGATCGTGCAAATCTTCTAAAGATGGACGAAAAAAAGTTTTGGCTTGTTCGTAAGTTCCAATTCCTCGTTGAACTAATAAAGTCGCGATGATTTCATCGACTTGAAGTGTATTTTGCAAGGCTTGTACTTTTTGTTTTTCTGGCTTTGATTTTAAATTCCAACGCATCTTAATTATGAATTAAAAGTTAATGAATTATTTTGAATGGCTTATATGGTACAAATGTACTAATTTTGTCATTGCGAGGCACGAAGCAATCCAAATAGTTGCATGAATAGTGTTGTAATTTATAATAATGTATGAATTTTGGCTTTATAAGATTGCTTCGTCGTTCCTTCTCGCAATGACAGGATTAAGTGCATTTGCTTCAAAATGAATGCCTTCCCAATCAAATTTCATAAAATTTCGAATATTTTGATGATCTTCTTCATTTGGTGTTTGCAGCACTTTTTGGTAATGCTCGCCAAATAAAAATAAGGTTTCTGTTGCAGTTAATTGGTGGAATTTGGCGAATGAAAACACTTTACAAGAACCATTATTAATGTTTTCTTCATTGATAACATCTCCATTTTTGAATTTTGTTGGAATAAATTCAAATGTATTATCGATTGTACTTATAACTTCTGAAAAATTAATGATTTCAGACTTCTTTACTTTATTTATTAATTGTAAAACTGTCATTTTATTTTATTTTATTTTGTCATTTCGACGTAAGGAGAAATCACATAGTCTTTATTACTCAAAATGATGATTTAAAAATTCAAATTCAGGATTAAACTTTTTTATTAATTCTAATTTCTCTTCTCCATTTTTTCAGTTCTTTTTCTCTTGCAATAGCCTCTTCAACCCAAACAAATTTTTCGTAATAAACTAAAAATTCTAAATTATATTTTGAAGCAAACGTTTTGTTCCCTAATTCAATATTTTCTTTGTGTTGCAGTAATCGTTGTTTCAAATTATTTGTCACACCAATATAAAAAGTAGATCTATATTTATTGGTAATTATGTAAACATAATAAGAATGAAAACCTAATTGAGGGTTGAATTCATTCATACTTTAAGTTTTTTTTACTTTATGTGATTTCTCCTTACGTCGAAATGACAAAGTTTTATTTATGAAAAAAAGTTTTCACCTCAACTGTTGCAAATTTTCTAAACATTTCCATAACACCACAATATTTTTCGACAGATAAATCTACAGCGCGTTGTAGTTTCGCCTCGTTTAAATTTGCACCATAAAAATGGTATTCTACTGTTACTTGGTCGTAAATTTTTGGATGTTCTTCTGTTAAATTTGCAGATGTTTCAATTTTAAAATCATCTACCTCTAATTTCATTTTTTCAATTAGAGAAGCAACATCTAAACCGGAACAACCCGCTAAAGAAGCCAACATCATTGCTTTTGGTCGTAAACCTGCACCTTCACCTCCGTTTTCTTCTCCTACGTTGATTAAAACTGTTTCGCCACTTGGGTTTGTAGACTCAAATTGCATTTTCTTTTTCCAAGTTGTGGTTACGCTGTGTGTTGTCATTTTATTGTTTTTTTAATAGTACTTATAAATTTTTCTTTCCAAATAACATTATCATGCCCTCCATCAAATGAATTTATTTCACAAAATAAGTTTAACTCCGTATATTTTTTAATTAGATAATCAGCATCATTTTTAAGAAAAACAGGTTCTTGATTTCCATATTGTAAATATAATTTAGGGTAATTAATTTTTTTATCCCAGTTCATAGACTGAATGTCTCCACCAATAGTAGAATAACATATATAAGTCCCAATTATATTAGGGTTAGAATTTAACATATTTATTCCAAAACTTCCTCCGTTTGAAACACCATAAAAAAACCTATTTTCTTTAGTGTTTTTTTGATTGAATTGTATTTCAATTTTTGGTATTAATTCACTTACAAAATAATTCATGTGATTATTAAATCGCTTTTTAAGAATAGGATCTAAAGTTTGGTTTGGCACATAATCAAAATACCTATACCTATTGTATATTTTCATCCCATAACCATTAGTCGTGCTTGTACTATCTGCTATTTTAGAATTTTGATGACTTTCTATTACTATAAAAGGAGGTGTTAATTTATTTTCAATTAAAGAATCCAATAAAATTTTAGTTGTATTATTTACATCCATTTTATTTCCATCTGTTGCATATAGGATAGGATATTGATTCTTTTTACTAAAGTTTTTCGGTAGATAAATATTATGTAATCTATATTCTTGTAATGAATTACTATAAATAGAATCGGTATAATATTTTGAAGAATTAGATATATCTATTTTTGAAGAATTGCAAGAAATTATGAGTACGGCAAGAAATATGAATATAAATTTTTTCATGAAAATTATTTTTTCCCCCCAACACAAACCACTATTTCACCTTTTGCGAGTTTCGCTTCAAAGTGTTTCAACACTTCTTCGGCAGTTCCACGAACGGTTTCTTCGTGTAATTTAGATAATTCACGAGAAACAGAAATAGCTCTTTCTGCTCCAAAATACTGTATGTATTCGGCTAATGTTTTATTTAACTTATGTGGTGAAACGTAAAAAATCATGGTTCGTGTTTCTTCGGCTAAAGCTAAAAAACGTGTTTGTCTTCCCTTTTTATCGGGTAAAAAACCTTCAAAAACGAATTTATCATTGGGTAAACCACTATTTACTAAAGCAGGTACAAAAGCAGTTGCTCCTGGTAAACATTCTACTTCTATTCCATTTTCTACACAAGCACGCGTTAGTAAAAAACCAGGATCAGAAATTGCTGGCGTTCCTGCATCGCTAATTAAAGCAATGGTTTCGCCAGCTTGCAAACGTTTTATAATACTTTCAACAGTTTTATGTTCGTTGTGCATGTGGTGACTATACATTTGTGTTCCAATCTCAAAATGTTTTAGTAATTTTCCGCTGTTACGAGTATCTTCTGCTAAAATTAAATCTACTTCTTTTAAAACTCTAATCGCTCTAAAAGTCATGTCTTCAAGATTACCAATTGGCGTTGGAACAAGAAATAATTTTCCCATTTTTTAATTTTCTTTTTTCAAATTTATGCTTGTTTTCTTCCATAGAAAATAAGAAGAAAGCAATAAAATCATTGCTAGTATTGCGGTAGATTCTCCTCCGTCTTTTATCATATAATGTGCAAAAAAAGCTAATATTATTTCAAAGAAAAAAGCAGCATATGCCCATTCTTTCAATGTTACATTAAAATTAGCAAGCAATGTAATAACTCCTATTATTTTTAAAATTGCCAATGGATAAATAAGGTAAACAGGATAGCCTAAAGTTTCGAAAAAACCTTTTACCATTTCGTATTGTGTTAAATACATATTTGCTGAAAACAACATTATAGCTGAAAACAAAGCCGTAAAAACCCAATAAGCAATTTTTAAATATTTAGTCATTTATTATCCGAATTTTTTCTCTACAATTTCTAAAAATCTTGTTTCATATTCTTCTTTTCCATCCCAATTATTATAGTCAGGCTTTACGAAGTCGTTTATAAATCCGTGCGCTTCTTCAAAAGAGTCAAACGTATTTAATTGAGAAAGAACTCTGTTAAAATCATCGGAACTTCCACCAAATAATTTTTTCTCAAATGCTATTCTATCGTTTAAGCCAATGTTAATTCCTCTAGTAAGTTTATCGTTAAGCGATTTAGACTTTTCTTCAAAAACGGTTTCTGGAATAGAATCTATTACAACTTCTTCTTTTGCTTCAAATACAATTTCTTCTTCCGCTTCAACCTCAACTTCTTTTGGTTCTTCTTCTACAACATCTTCTGCTTTATCAAAAACCATTTCTGCAACTTGTTCTACTTCTACAGGAACATCATTTACTTTTACAAAATCAAGCTCAGAAAAGTCAGTTCCAAAAACATCTTCAAACAAAACAGATTGTGGTTGTTTTACATCTTCTTCATGACGAATTGGCTCTTCTACTTCAAACTCTTCTTCAATTTCATCTATCACTTCTTTTTCAACAGGAACTGGCTCAAAAATATCTTCCTCTAACACCACCACTTCTTGCTCAACTTCTTCTACAAAAACATCTTGTGCTAATTCGATTTTTGCATCTGGAACATCTATAGTTGATTTTTGCATTTTTGCTTCTAAATCTGCTAAAGAAATTTCTTTTTCAACAACATCTATATTCTCTTCATAAAAACGTAAAATAGTTAACTGGTCGTATAATTTTTTTGTTTCTTCCTGTAACTGTATCGTTTCCGAACGATTTTTTAGCTTTAAAACTCTGTGTGCAATGCTGATTAATTCTGACTCTAATTTTTTCTTCATGACCTTAAAATAGAAATTGAATGTGTAAATTGTTTTATTCTAATTGTAAAAATATTATTTTAATAATTACAAATATTGCCCTTCGTTATTGTTTGACCTTATTGTAAATTTATGTAAGTTTGTTTCAATTACAAAAGTAGCAGAAAATAATATTAATCGACCGAAAGATACAAAATGTTTCTAGAAAATACCGTAAATCAATCTGAACAATTTGGCTGGATAGAAGTTATCTGTGGGTCTATGTTTTCAGGTAAAACTGAAGAATTAATTCGTAGATTAAAAAGAGCGCAATTTGCAAAGCAAAAAGTAGAAATATTCAAACCATCTGTAGACATACGTTATCATGATGAAATGGTAGTTTCGCACGATTCAAACGAAATCCGTTCAACACCTGTTCCTATTGCAGGAAATATTAGAATTTTAGCGCAAGGTTGTGATGTTGTAGGAATTGATGAGGCGCAGTTTTTTGATGACGAAATTGTATCTGTTTGTAACGATTTGGCAAATAGCGGTATTCGCGTAATTGTTGCTGGTTTAGACATGGATTTTAAAGGAAATCCTTTTGGTCCTATGCCAAATTTAATGGCAACTGCAGAGTATGTCACTAAAGTGCATGCAGTTTGTACCAGAACTGGAAATTTAGCAAACTATAGTTTTAGAAAATCTAAAGATAAAAAGCTCGTAATGTTAGGTGAAACAGCCGAATACGAACCTTTAAGTCGCGCTGCATTTTTCAAAGCAATGAATAACAACAAAACATAAGTGACTGTTTATTTAAAAGAAATTATTTCGTCTATTGATGCGGAAATTGTCGGCTCTTTTGATCGTTTTTCGGTTGAAAACATTTCTATTGACAGTCGTTCTTTGCAAAATAATTCTGGAACGCTATTTTTTGCTTTAAAAGGAAATAATCACGATGCACATAATTATATTGAAGCTCTAATTAAAAAAGGAGTCGTTCATTTTGTAGTGGAATATATTCCTGAAAATGTAAAAGGAAAAGCTGTTTTCTTTGTGGTTTCAAATACATTAGACACTTTACAAATAGCTGCAAAAAAATACCGTGCTTTATTTCATTTTCCTATAATTGGAATTACCGGAAGCAATGGAAAAACAATTGTAAAAGAATGGTTAAACTTTCTTTTAAGTCCAGATTATTCTATAGTAAGAAGTCCTAGAAGTTTTAATTCACAAGTTGGTGTACCACTTTCCATTTTTGGAATTAACGAAAATCATAATTTAGGAATTTTTGAAGCCGGAATATCCGTTTATGGAGAAATGCAAAATTTGGAAGAAATGATTTCTCCAACAATTGGCGTTTTCACACACATAGGTAATGTTCATGATGAAGGGTTTGAAAGCACAGAACAAAAAACAATTGAAAAACTAAAACTTTTTAAAAATAGCGAAATAGTTATTTTACAAAAAAATGAAGCTGTTGAAAAACACCTTTCTACAAAAAGTTTTACTTGGAGTTTTACCGATAAAAAAGCAACTGTTTTTGCAGAAATAATTACGTCAAATCCGCAATTAGCAACAATAGCGGTAACCTATAATAACACAACATTCAACTTTTCTATTAAAACGTATGATTCTTATAGCTTAACTAATGCTTTAAACTGTATTTGTGTTTTATTGTATTTGAATTTAGAAATACCAACTATTCAAAATAGAATTGAAAATTTATATCCTGTAGAAATCCGTTTACAGGCAAAAAAAGGAATTAATAATTGCATTTTAATTGACGATTCCTTTTCATCTGATTACCAATCTTTGAAAATTGCTCTCGATTTTTTAGAGCAACAAAAATTACATCAAAAGAAAACGATTATTTTATCCGATATTTTTCAAAGTGGCTTGCCTTTAGATATTTTATACAAAAAGGTTACCAATGTTTTAATTCAAAATAACATTGACAGAATCATCGTTATTGGAGAAACTATTTCAAGCTATCTAAAAGAAGTACCAAATGTTATTGCTTTTAATTCCACTTTTGAGTTTTTAAAACAGTTTAACTTACAATCTTTTCATAACGAAACCATTTTAATTAAAGGCGCAAGAAGTTTTAGTTTTGATGAAATTGTAGTGGTTTTAGAAGAAAAAAATCACGAAACGGTTCTTGAAATAAACCTAGACGCAATAAGTCACAATCTAAATTTTTACAAATCGAAAATAGCTGCAAAAACCAAAATAATGGTCATGGTAAAAGCTTTTGGTTATGGAAATGGCGGCTTTGAAATTGCAAAATTATTAGAACACCATAAAGTAGATTATTTAGGCGTTGCGTTCGCAGATGAAGGTATTAACTTAAGACGTGCAGGAATTACAATTCCAATAATGGTTTTAAATCCTGAGAACAGCAGTTTTCATGCAATGATAGCCTATGATTTAGAACCCGAAATTTATTCCTTAACCGGTTTAAGTGCTTTTATAGAAGTTGCAAAACAGAAAAACTGTAATTCCTATCCAATTCATTTAAAAATTGACACTGGAATGCACAGATTAGGTTTTGAAGATTTCCAAATCAAAGAACTAAACTCGCTTTTGCATAATAATAATTTTATTAGTGTAAAAAGTGTTTTTTCGCATTTAGCTGCTTCTGACAATCCCGAATTTAAAGACTTTACTTTACTACAATTTGATCGTTTTGAAGCTATTTATTCTAAAATAGCAAAAAAGCTAAATAAAAAACCAAACAGACATATTTTAAACACTTCCGGAATTTTTAATTATCCTGAAAAACAATACGAAATGGTTCGTTTAGGAATTGGATTGTATGGTTTTGGAAATTCTGATTTAGAAACCAGAAATCTCCAAAACGTAAGTACTCTAAAAAGTATTATTTCTCAAATAAGAGAAGTAGAAAAAGGAGAAAGTATTGGTTATAGCAGAAATTACAGAGTAAATGAAAGCATAAAAGTTGCAACTATCCCTATTGGTTATGCTGATGGCATTAGACGCGCTTGGGGAAATGAAAAAGGATATGTTCTTATTCAAAACCAAAAAGCAGCAATTTTAGGTAATATTTGCATGGACATGATGATGGTAAATGTTTCTAACATAAATTGTAAGCCTGGAGACGAAGTAATTGTTTTTGGCGAAAGCCCTTCAGTAATAGAAATTGCAGAAAAAACAAACACTATTGCATATGAAATTCTTACAGGAATTTCACAAAGAGTAAAACGAATATTTTACAAAAATTAGCCAAGTATTAATTTTTTATTAAATTAGCATTACTAACCATAAAAAAAGAAAACATGTTTAAAGAATTTAAAGAATTTGCCATGAAAGGCAATGTAGTTGATTTAGCCGTAGCAGTAATAATTGGTGGTGCATTTGGTAAAATAGTAAGCTCATTCATAGCAGATGTAATTACTCCATTACTTTTACAACCTGCTTTGGAAGCTGCAAATCTTACAAAAATAGAAGAGCTTACTGCTTTTGGAGGTGTTAAATATGGTTTATTTCTATCCGCAGTAATTAATTTTGTAATTGTTGCTTTTGTTTTATTTTTAATTATTAAAGGAATGAATGCTTCAAAGAAAAAAGAAGAAGCAGTAGCTCCTGCACCTGCTGGACCATCTCAAGAAGATTTATTAGCAGAAATTAGAGATTTATTGAAAAAATAGTCACAACCGCTACATTATATATTCTAACTAAACCCTGTCTTGTAGACAGGGTTTTTCTTTTCTAATAGCTTAGTACACCTAGTTTTCAATTAATATAATTTATTCATTTGGGGTTAGCGTTTTTTTTTGTAATTTTCGCCACTTATTTGAGCCTCGCTCAATGAAGAGGAAAAAAAACAATTATGGGTAAAACAACAGCCGCAATTACTGCCGTTGGTTCATATGTTCCAGACTATGTATTATCTAACAAAGCACTAGAGACTTTAGTAGATACTAACGATGAATGGATAACATCTCGAACTGGTATTAAAGAAAGAAGAATTTTAAAAGAAGAAGGGCAAGGAACTTCTTTTTTAGCTATAAAAGCTGCTCAAAATTTAATTGAGAAGGCAAATTTAGATCCAAAAGAGATAGATTTGATCATTATGGCAACTACAACTCCTGACTTACCTGTCGCATCAACTGGTGTTTATGTTGCTACTCAAATAGGCGCAACAAATGCTTTTGCTTACGATTTACAAGCAGCTTGTTCTAGTTTTTTATATGGAATGTCAGCAGCAGCAGCCTATGTTGAATCTGGTAGATATAAAAAAATATTACTTATAGGAGCAGATAAAATGTCTTCTATAATTGACTATTCAGATAGGGCAACTTGTATTATTTTTGGAGATGGAGCTGGAGCAGTACTTTTTGAACCGAACAACGAAGGTCTTGGATTACAAGATGAGTTTTTAAGAAGCGATGGAATTGGTAGAGAGTTTTTAAAAATTGAAGCTGGTGGTTCTATTCTACCTCCATCAGAAGAAACTGTAAAAAACAAACAACATTTTGTACATCAAGATGGGAAAACAGTTTTCAAACATGCTGTTTCTGGTATGGCAGATGTGAGTGAAAAAATTATGCAGCGCAACAACCTAACAAAAGACGATGTAAATTGGCTAGTTGCACATCAAGCGAACAGAAGAATTATTGATGCCACTTCTAACAGAATGGGATTAGATGATTCAAAAGTTCTTATAAATATTGAGAAATATGGTAATACAACTTCTGCAACATTACCGTTATTACTTTCAGATTTTGAAGACAAGTTAAAAAAAGGAGATAATATTATTTTTGCTGCATTCGGTGGTGGATTCACTTGGGGATCTATTTACCTTAAATGGGCATATAACAAACAATAACAAACAATATAAATCAAAATTTACTATTATGGATATTAGAGAAATTCAAAATTTAATCAAATTTGTATCAAAATCAGGTGCAACTGAAGTAAAACTAGAAATGGACGATTTTAAAATCACCATTAAAACTGTTGCTGAAGGCTCAGAAGCGACTACTACTTATGTTCAACAAATGCCAGTTTCTCAAGCATTACCTCAGGCTCCAGCGGCTCAGCCAGTAGCGCCGACAGCTCCGGTAGCAGCAGTAGAAGTAAATGAAGATGCAAAATACATCACAATTAAATCGCCAATAATAGGTACTTTATACAGAAAGGCTGCTCCAGACAAACCAGTTTTTGTTGAGGTAGGTTCAACAATTGCAAAAGGTGATGTTTTATGTGTTATTGAAGCTATGAAATTATTTAACGAGATTGAATCAGAAATTTCTGGTAAAATTGTTAAAATATTAGTGGATGATTCTTCACCTGTAGAATTTGACCAACCATTATTTTTAGTTGATCCATCTTAATTTTAGATTTTTAGTTTATTAGATATATCAATTCAACTAATAGACCAATAAATCCTATTGTATAATTATCTAATTTAAAAAAGATGTTTAAAAAAATATTAATAGCAAACAGAGGAGAAATCGCCCTACGTATTATAAGAACGTGTAAAGAAATGGGCATTAAAACAGTAGCTGTATATTCTACTGCTGATGCTGAAAGCTTACATGTTCGTTTTGCAGATGAAGCAGTTTGTATTGGTCCACCTCCTAGTAATTTGTCTTACTTAAAGATGGCAAATATTATTGCAGCAGCAGAAATTACAAATGCAGATGCAATTCATCCAGGATATGGTTTCTTGTCTGAAAATGCAAAATTTTCTAAAATTTGTCAAGAACACGGTATTAAATTCATTGGTGCTTCACCTGACATGATTGACAGAATGGGAGACAAAGCTAACGCTAAAGCAACCATGATTGAAGCAGGAGTACCTGTTGTTCCAGGAAGTGAAGGAATTATTGAATCTTTTGAAGATTGTCAAAAAGTTGCTAAAGAAACGGGATATCCTGTAATGCTTAAGGCTTCAGCTGGTGGTGGTGGAAAAGGAATGCGAGCAATATGGAAAGAAGAAGACCTTTTAGGCGCTTGGGAATCTGCTCGTCAAGAAAGTAAAGCTGCTTTTGGAAATGACGATATGTACATGGAAAAACTTATTGAAGAACCGCGTCATATTGAAATTCAAGTTGTTGGAGATTCTTTCGGTAAAGCATGTCATCTTTCTGAAAGAGATTGTTCAGTCCAACGTCGTCATCAAAAACTAACAGAAGAAACACCATCTCCATTCATGACAGATGAATTGAGAGAAGCAATGGGTACCGCAGCGGTTAAAGCTGCAGAGTATATTAAATATGAAGGTGCTGGAACAGTAGAGTTCTTAGTAGATAAGCATAGAAATTTCTTTTTTATGGAAATGAATACACGTATCCAAGTAGAGCACCCTATTACAGAACAAGTAATTGATTACGATTTAATTCGTGAACAAATAATGGTAGCTGCAGGAATACCTATTTCTGGGAAAAACTATTTTCCAATACTACACTCTATAGAGTGTCGTATTAACGCGGAAGATCCTTATAACGATTTTAGACCTTCACCAGGGAAAATTACTACACTACATACTCCAGGTGGTCATGGTGTTCGTTTAGACACACATGTTTATTCAGGATACACAATTCCACCAAATTACGATTCTATGATTGCTAAGTTAATTACAACCGCACAATCTAGAGAAGAAGCTATCAATAAAATGTAGCGTGCTTTAGATGAATTTGTAATTGAAGGAATTAAAACTACAATTCCGTTCCATAGACAATTAATGGACGAACCAGATTATGTAGCTGGAAATTATACTACAAAATTCATGGAATCTTTTGTAATGAAAGATAAAATTGAAGATTAAATATCTAAAAAAATCCTGCTAATTGCAGGATTTTTTGTTTTATAAGTTTTCTAATAAAAATTTAACTTCTTTTTTCTGTTCTTGATACTTTAACTGCAATTCCGAATTTTCTCCCATTCGGTTAAAATATTCAAATGCTTTGCTCCCAAAAGCCTTTTTATGAAAATCAGTTAATTCTGGAATTAAAGGAAACTCTTTATGAAATAACATTTCATAGTAAGCCTGCCATTCACGTTCGTTTTTATCTTCAACTATACTATTTGTATATTTTTGTTTTACATGTAACATTTCATGCGCTAACATATTAAGGTTTAAAACCAAAGGAAATTCAAACGTGTTTTCAGGAATTCTAATAATTTGTTGTTTTCCAAAAACACCTTCTGTTGTAAATAATATAAAACTTGGTTCTGCTTTTTCTCTTAATTCAAAACCTTTAAAATTAGGGTGTTCTAATTCGTAGTTTTTAATTAAAAATTCAGCCGCTTCAATTGTCATTTCTAACGCATGAAACTTTTTTACAGTAAATTCAACTTCTTCAAATGACATCATATTCAAGTACAAATTTCAATTTCAAAAAAACAAAGAACAACTTCAAAATATTTATTAATTTGAGAATTGTTCATGTTTCTTGTTTTTTATTTTTACAAAGTTTCTTTCAACCATTTAAAAAATTCACGTTGCCAAACCAATCCGTTTTGTGGTTTTAAAACCCAATGGTTTTCTTCTGGAAATAACATAAATCGACTTTTAATTCCTTTTAATTGTGCGGCTTGAAATGCTTCTTGACTTTGCCCAACAGGGACTCTATAATCTTTTGCGCCTTGAATAATAAATATTGGCGTATTCCAGTTATTTACAAAGTTTATTGGATTGAATTCGTTATATGCTTTTTGCGCTAAAACATTCTCTTTTTCCCAATACGCTCCACCCATGTCCCAGTTGGTGAAAAACACTTCTTCCGTAGTTCCATACATACTTTGTGTATTGAAAATTCCGGCATGCGCTATAAAAGTTTTGAATATATTTTTGTGAATTCCTGCTAAATAAAACACAGAATAGCCACCGTAACTTGCTCCAATTGCACCTAATCTTTCTTTGTCCACATAAGTTTCTTTAGCAATAGCATCAATAGCACTTAAATAATCGTCCATTGCTTGTCCGCCCCAATCTTTACTAATTTGTTCGTTCCATTCCACACCATGACCAGGCATTCCTCGTCTGTTTGGAGCAACAATAATATAATCTTGGGAAGCCATAACTTGAAAATTCCATCTAAATGAATAAAATTGAGATAACGGTCCTTGCGGTCCGCCTTGACAATACAATAGTGTTGGGTATTTCTTTTTTGCATCAAAATTTGGAGGTAAAATAACCCAAACCAACATCTCTTTTCCATCGGTAGTTTTTACCATTCGTTTTTCAACCTTTGGTAAAGCTAATTTTGAATAAACTTCCGTATTAATATTCGTAATTTGTTTCCAAGATTTCTTTTTTAAATCATAACTAAAAATTTCATTTGCATGATTCATGTCGCCTCTAGTAACTAAAACATTGTTTTCATGAAACCCAATAATTTGGTTTACATCAAATTGTCCTTCTGTAATTTGAGTAACGAGAACCGCAATTCTTGTCAAGCCAGGAAAGTTAACTTCAAATAATTGTTTAGTTCCGTCAACTGGCGCTAAAAAATATACCTTTTTTCCATCTTTGCTCCATGTAAAACTATCTACTGTTCCGTCCCAGCCAGATGTTAAGTTGATATCTAAACCTTTGAATCGAACAATGATGTCGTTTTTGTCGGCTTCAAATCCATCGCGTTTCATTTGTAACCAAGATAAATCTCCATTAGGTGAAAACTGTGGTGCAACATCATAGCCTAAATTACTTTCTGTTAAATTTTTGGTTGTTTTAGAAGCTAAATCATATTCATATAAATCGGTATTTGTACTTGTTGCATAAGCAGTTCCAACTTTCTTTTTCGAAACATAAATTACTTTAGAGCTATCTGGTGACCAAATATAATCTTCATCTCCTCCAAAAGCTTTTTGAGGAGAATCAAATGGTTCATCTTCCATAATGTCAATTTCTTCGCCTTTTGTATTTGTAAGTATTACATGATTATGTTTTCCTTCATTATAAGTATCCCAATGGCGGTAATCTAATGATTCATAAACTTTGACATCACTTTTGTCTAATTCCGGATAAAAATCTTTTCCATCAACCTTGTTAGTTTTTACTTCTTTATGGGAAAGCGTCCAGTCTCCATTTGGAGAAATATTTTTATCATTAACTAAGCCTTTATGCTCTTTAAGTTCTACAACTTTTCCTCCAGAAATAGGAATACTATAATATTTGGAATTGGATGTATTCTCTTCAATTGAGGGAGTTGAAACCTTGTAAACTATATTTTTACCATTTTTTGATACCCCAAGAGGAGAAATTCTTCCAAGTTTCCAAAGTAATTCAGGTGTCATTAATTCTTGTGCATTAGTAGCAAAACTTGTCATGATAATTAATATTAAAGCTATTTTTTTCATTTTTCGGATTATTAAAATCAGCTAAAATTACAACATTTTGAAAAAATATACCTATTTTCACATTCTTAAAATACAAAGACTTAAATGAGAAAATTAGCACTGCATTGGCAAATATTATTAGGAATGTTGTTTGGAGTATTATTTGCCTTTCTTTTGATACAATTTGATTGGGGAAAACAATTTATTATCGATTGGATTAAGCCATTCGGGAATATTTTCATCAACCTATTAAAATTAATAGCTGTTCCCTTAATTTTAGCTTCTTTAATCAAGGGAGTTTCTGACTTAAAAGATATTTCAAAACTTTCTCAAATGGGAGGAAGAACAATAGGTTTATATATTCTTACAACAGTTTTTGCTGTTTCTATAGGTTTAGCGGTAGTTAATATTATTAAACCTGGAAGCTATATTTCTGAAGAAACAAGAACAGAGTTAGTTGGTAATTATGCTAACGATGCTAATTCAAAAATATCAGCAGCAGAAAACCAAAAAAACGCAGGACCTTTACAAGCATTAGAAGATATTGTACCAAGTAATATAATTGGTGCAGCGGCAGATAATGGAAACATGTTACAAGTTATTTTCTTTGCGATATTCTTCGGAATAGCACTAATATTAATTCCAACGGAACAAGCTACTCCAGTAAAAGCCTTTTTTGACGGATTCAATGAGGCTATTTTAAAAATGATTGATCTTATAATGCTTGCAGCTCCTTTTGGAGTTTTTGCATTATTAGCATCTTTAATAGCCGAATCTCCAAGTTTAGATTTATTTAAAGCTCTTGGAATGTACGGACTTACTGTTGTAATAGGTTTAGCGATAATGATTGCTTTTTATCTTTTAATAGTGAAAGTGTTAGCAAAGAAAAGCCCTAAATTTTTCCTTAACGGAATTGCACCTGCACAATTATTAGCTTTCTCAACAAGTTCTAGTGCGGCAACTTTACCAGTTACTATGGAGAGAGTAGTAGATAATTTAGGCGTAGACGATGAAGTTGCGAGTTTTGTATTGCCAATTGGCGCAACAATAAATATGGATGGAACAAGTTTGTATCAAGCAGTTGCAGCAGTTTTTATTGCGCAAGCTTTTGGCATGGATTTAAGTTTTGGAGTACAACTAGGAATTATAGCAACGGCAACATTAGCTTCAATTGGGAGCGCTGCAGTTCCTGGAGCAGGAATGGTAATGTTGGTAATTGTTTTAGCACAAGCCGGAATTCCAGAAGCTGGATTAGCACTTATTTTTGCAATTGATAGACCTTTAGATATGTGCAGAACAACAGTTAATGTTACTGGAGATGCAGCTGTTTCAATGGTGGTTGCAAAATCAATTGATAAACTAGAATAAAATGCAAGATTTTCATTGGACAAAATTATTTAATCCAGAGTTTTACATAACGATGGAAGTTAATGGAATTCCTATAGGAATTTACGTTGTTTTGTTTATTGTTTTTGCAGAAACAGGCTTGTTTGCCGGTTTCTTTTTACCAGGAGACAGCTTACTATTTCTTTCCGGAATTTATACAAGAGAATTAGTCCAAACTTTTTTTTACATTCCAAATGATTTATCAAATGTAACCATATTATCACTTTCAATTGCAACTGCAGCTACTTTTGGTAACATGTTTGGATATTGGTTTGGTTCCAGAAGCGGTAATTACCTATATACAAAAGAAGATAGTTTTTTCTTTAAGAAAAAATACCTTATTCAGTCTCAATTTTTTTTTGAAAAGCATGGTGGAAAAGCCATAGTTTTTGCTCGTTTTTTACCCGTTATTAGAACATTCGTACCTATTATTGCAGGCATCGTTCATATGAAAAAAAGCAGATTTATGTTCTATAATATTCTGAGTTCTTTACTGTGGTCTTTTATACTTGTTTTTGCCGGACACTATTTATATCATATGTTTTTAGATCAGTTTAATATTGATTTGAAAAAACATATTGAAACAATTATTCTAATTTTAATAGCAATTACAACTTTCCCTTTAGTATGGAATTATTTCAAACAAAAAAAAATACTTAAAAAAGAAGAATAATGCAATTGAGTTATTGGGAATTAAAAAACTGGTTTACCAATGTAGATTTTGCTATTGTTGGTAGTGGAATTGTTGGTTTGCATTCGGCTTTGACTTTACGTGAAAGATTTCCAAAGGCTAAAATTTTAATTCTCGAAAAAGGTGTTTTACCACAAGGCGCAAGTACAAAAAACGCTGGGTTTGCTTGTTTTGGAAGTATTTCAGAGATTATAGACGATTTAAAAACCCATACTGAAGAAGAAGTAATTCAGTTGGTTCAAAAAAGAATTCAAGGATTAAAATTACTTCGAAATCGTTTAGGAGATGAGGAAATAGACTTCAAGCCTTATGGAGGTTACGAACTATTTTTAAAGAACGATGAGGCTTTTTATAATGAATGTATTCAGAAATTACCTTTTATAAATGATGTTTTAAGACCATTGTTTAAAGCTGATGTTTTTGCCAAAGAAATAGACCGATTCAATTTTCATAATATCTTCGAAAACTTAATTTTCAATCCTTTTGAAGGACAAATAGATACTGGCAACATGATGCAAGCTTTATTAAAAGAAGCTGTTTCAAAAGATATTTTGATATTAAATCAGCAAAACGTTATTTCTTTTCAAGATTTAAACGATAAAGTTGAGGTTGTTACAAATGAGACTTCATTTGTAACCAATAAATTATTATTTGCTACAAACGGTTTCGCCTCTGAGTTAACTAAAAACCAAGTTCAACCTGCAAGAGCACAAGTTTTAATTACAAAACCTATTGAGAATTTAGATATAAAGGGAACTTTTCATTTAGATAAAGGATATTATTACTTTAGAAATATTGGAAATAGAATCCTTTTTGGAGGAGGAAGAAACCTTGATTTCAAAGGCGAAACAACCACAGATTTAGCGCAATCAAAAATTATTCAAGACAAGTTGGAGGAATTATTAAAAACAGTAATTTTACCGAATCAAAAAATTGAAATAGAACACCGTTGGAGCGGAATAATGGGTGTTGGAAACAATAAAAATCCAATTGTAGAACAACTGTCAAACAATGTGTATTGTGGAGTTAGAATGGGAGGAATGGGAGTAGCGATAGGGAGTTTAATAGGTAAAGAATTAGCAGATTTAGTTTAAGAAAATGGCAACAAAAAAAATACCAAAGAAAAAAAGTCCATCAAAAAATACTAAAAGAAGTCCCGGCAAAAAAATAATTATTTTTTTATTCAAACTATTTCTTTGGTTTAATATTATAAGTTTGTTTTTTGTCGTTTTGTACAAGTTTGTACCAGTTCCGTTTACGCCTTTAATGGCAATTAGAGCTATTGAACATAAATCTGCAGGTAAAGAAATGGTTTGCTCTCACGATTGGGTTTCGTTAGACGAAATATCTACAAACCTTCCAAAAGCTGTTATATCTAGTGAAGACGGTAATTTTCTAACACATAATGGTTTTGATTTTGTTTCCATTGCAAAAGCTTTCGAAAGTAATAAAAAAGGAAAAAAAATTAAGGGTGGAAGCACTATATCACAACAAACTGCTAAAAATGTATTTCTTTGGCAAGGAAGAAGTTACGTAAGAAAGGGACTAGAAGTTTATTTCACCGTTCTAATTGAGTTTATTTGGGGTAAAGAACGCATCATGGAAGTGTATTTGAATAGTATAGAAATGGGTGACGGTGTTTATGGCGCTCAAGCAGCTGCTAATCATTGGTATAAAAAAGACGCTAAAAACTTAACTAGACAAGAAGCAGCAGGAATAGCAGCAATTTTACCAAATCCAAGAAAGTTTAAAGCATCAAACTCTTCGTCTTATATAAACAGAAGAAAAGCTAAGATTAGTAAATATATTGGTTACGTGAAGTTGGATTATTAGTTTCAAAAGTAAATTAGCCTATTTCAAAAAAAACTTAGTTATATTTATATTAGTATATTTTACATTTACTAAAATTTATAGAATTGAAATTTTTAACTACTTTTTTATTTTACTTTTTTAGTTTTCTTTTGTTTTCGCAAAACCCTGTCTCTTTTCAGCTTACAGAAAAAGATGGCTTACCAGATATTGAATTCTATACCATTTTAGAAGACAATAAAGGGTTTGTATGGTTAGCTGCTGACAAGGGGCTTTTTCGTTATAATGGTAAAGATTTTCTAAATTTTACAAATGTAGATAAGAAAGGTTTGTCGTTATTTGGGATTTTTGAAGACGATCAAAATAGAATTTGGTGTAACAATATTTCTTCTCAATTTTTCTATGTTCAAAATAATAAATTAGTAACCTTTATTGATTTAAGTTTTTTAATTAAAACGGGCGAATTAGTCGATTTTATTGTTAAAAACAATAAACTTTTGATTTTTACATTTACGAAATTCTATAGTGTAGATGTTTTAAGCAAAGAAGTAAAATTAATTAATGAAAACCCAAATGGTTTTGGAAAACCGTTTCTTTTTCAAGATTTAATTTACCATTGTAATGCAAACAAAGTACAAACAATAGATGGCGATTTAAAAATTAAAGATTGTTTACTTTTTGATCTTTCAAGTAAGAATAAAGATAATAGTCTAATTGAAGAAGGTAAACCGGTTTTTTTTAAAACTAAAAACAACTTATTTACAGTAAAGAAAAGGAATAAACTAAATGTATTTTTTAAACTAAATCTACAAAATCGACTTTTAGAAGAAGTTGCTGGTTTAGAAATTTTATCAAATAAACAAGTAGTCTCTTTTATAGAGAATAAAAATGAAATTTGGGCAACAACCAATGCTGGAGTTTATGTTTTTGAATTTAAGGAGAATGTTTTTTATTTAAAAAAAAATCTATTAGCAGACGAGTTTGTTACTAAAGCAATCCAAGATAAAGATCAAAATTATTGGTTCACAACCTTAACAAATGGTGTTTTTGTAATTCCAAACATACATGTAGAAGAATTTAAAATTAAAGAAGCTTCTAAAAACATTAGTTGCTTTGAAAAAGTAGATGAGAATACTATAATTTTCGGAACAAATAAAGGCGATGTTTCTATTTATAATTTGAGAACAAATAAAGAAACAATAGTCGATTTAGATAGGCCTTCAAGAGTGTCAGCGATAAAATATATTCCAGAAAGCAACACGACTTATATAAGTAAAGACGATGGGGGCTTTTTGTTAAATATGAATAACTTAAAAGCAACTTCAGAGAGTAATATGACCTCGGTTAAGAGTTTTTTACTTTTAAATAATTCAAGGTTACTCTTTGTAAATCCATTCAACACATTAATAAGAAATTTAAAGAATGGTAAAGATTCGTTACTTGTTGCGCAAAGGAGAGGTTATAGCTCCTTTTTTAGTAAACAAACGAATAATACATATATTGCTTATGTAGATAACTTGGTGGTTTTTGACACTAACTTTTCTTTAAAAACAATTCAATATAAAAACAAAAGTATTTTAGGAATTTCTATTGCCGAAACAGATAATGAAACTATTTGGGTTGGTACTTTTCAAGATGGTGTTTATGGTATTCAAAACAAAAAAGTTGTTTTTAAAATTGATGAAAGCAATGGTTTAATTTCTAATGAAATTGAAGTTGTTAAAGCAGATGGTCATTTACTGTGGATTGCAACTTCAAAAGGAATTCAGCTGTATAATACAAAATCCAATACTTTTCAATTACTTAATGAGCGTGATGGAATTTTATCTTATAAAATTTCTGGAATAGAAATTTTTGATAATAAAGTCGTTTTTTCCTCTAATAAAGGACTTTTTAGTATCGACAAAAGTAAAGTGTTTAAATCCCAAAAAGAGCCAGAAATTTATTTTTCAGATTTTAGAATAAATGAAACAAGTAAACCTTTGCAAACGATTTATTCTTTAAATCATAATCAAAACGCAATACAAATAAGCTTTAATGTAAACGGATTTCAGTTTAACCAAAAAGGAGTTTATCAATATAGAATGAAAGGCTTAAGTCCAGAATGGATAACATTAAATATTGGGGAAAACTTTGTAAAATTTAATAGTTTGCCGCCTGGAGATTATGTTTTCCAAGTAAAAGCAGCATTTTCAAAGAACTTTAAAGAAATCACTATTGTTATTAAAAGTCCTTTTTGGCAAAAATGGTGGTTTTATTTGCTTATTTCGGTACTAATTTTGGGAATTGGGTTTATCTTTTTTAAGATAAAAATTAGAAAATCAGAAAGGGAAAAACAAATCGCATTAGAAAAATCAGAAACAGAAAAAGAGTTAGTCTTCTTTCAATTGGAAAATTTGCGGTCACAAATGAACCCACATTTTATTTTCAATGCATTAAATTCTATTCAAGAATACATTTTAACTAATGATAAAGAAAATGCAAGCGATTATTTAGTGAAATTTTCGAGGCTTATAAGAATGTATTTAGAACAAAGTAGAGAAAATGAAGTAAGTTTAAACGATGAAGTAAAAGCACTACAATTCTATTTAGAACTTGAAAAAAACAGATTTGACGAGCAATTAGACTTTGCAATAGAAATCCATTCATCTATTAATCCATCTGTTTTCTTTATTCCTTCTTTATTCCTTCAGCCTTATGTTGAAAATGCAATTAAACACGGCTTAATGCATAAAAAAGGACTAAAATCAGTAAGTATTCATTTTGATTACTTAAAAGAAACGTTGATTTGTACAATTACAGATAATGGAATAGGAAGAAATGAATCAGAAAATATACAGAAGAGTAGAAACCATATGCATAAATCTTTTGCGACTTCAGCAAATCAAAAACGAGTAGATTTGCTAAATAGAACAAGGCAAAATAAAATTACGGTTCAAATAATAGATCTTTTGGATAATAATTCACATTCAATAGGAACTCAAGTATTAATTAAAATTCCATTAGATAAAAATGAAAGCACTAATTATTGATGACGAAAAGAAAGCTAGGCATTTAATAAGAATACTTCTTACCGAAAATTGTCCCGAGATAACTTCTATTGATGAAGCTGAGGATTTAGAAATGGGAGTTCAAATGATTAAAGAACAACAACCAGACATTGTTTTTCTAGATATTGAAATGCCTAAGTACACAGGTTTGCAAATATTAGAATTTTTTGAACCTAATGAAGTCACTTTCGAGATAATTTTTGTTACGGCATATAATGAATACGCAGTTGAGGCGTTTAAATTAACCGCGACTGATTATTTGTTAAAACCAGTAGATAAAAAAGAACTAATTCACGCAGTTTATAAAGCTAAAAAACAAATTGAGAAAAGTACGGCTTCGAATAAAATACAAGAGATAAAATTCTTTTTTGAACAGTTAGCACTAAATAAAATTGCCTTGGAAATTCCAAAAGGTATTCTTTTTGTTTCGCATGAAGATATTTTATTTTTTGAAGCAGATGGCATGTATACAAATGTTTTTATAAAAGGGAAAGAACCCCAATTAATTTGTAAACCAATTAAACATTTTGCAATGCAACTAGAAGGGAAGTCAGTTTTTTATAAACCACATCGTTCTTATTTAGTCAACTTAAAACACCTTAAAGAATTGTCTAAAAATAATGGTTTTTACTTAATTATGGAAAACAATAAACGAATTCCATTATCTATTGAAAAGAAAGAAGAATTTTTACAATTAGTTAGTGATATTTTTTAAATCGATTTCAGAAATAAAATAGTTGATTTCAGAAAAATAGCCTTTTATTAACGTATGTGTTTTTAGAGTTTTGCTTCATAAAATTTAATAATTATGAAAAAAGCATTACTCTTTACAGCAATTTTAATTACTTCATTAGTTTATTCTCAAATCCCAACAGCAGGATTGGTTAAGGAATATAAATTTAATACTAGCCCGGGTATTCAATTAACTGATTCTAACGTACAAACAACATTGCAATCAGGAGTTGTTAATTTAACACGAACAGGTTTGAATGGTTTTCAAATAACTGACAGAGTAGGTAATGTTAATAGTGCTATACAATTAAATGGCGATTATTTACAATCAGGAGGTACTCAACAGACTTATGTGAATGAATACACTATAAGTTTTTGGATGAAATCTACTACTATTGACAATGTCAATTCTAAGTTTATAATTCATCAGAAAGGTAGCTCTCCACAAAGAGGTTTTAGCGTAGAACTTTATAATGGTCAAATTCGTTTTTATAATGTTTTTGGTTACGGAAACACTTCAATTACTGATTATGCACAGGTGTTTACTTCTTCTAATGTTAGCGTCGCTGATGGTAATTGGCATCATGTAGTTTGCGCGGTTAATTCTACAGCAACAAGTATGGTTTTTGCACCATATGTTGCTTGGACAATTAATTATTATTCGAAGATGTATGTTGATAATGTATTAGTTAATAATTCAAACCAAACAGTTGTGCCTTCTTATACAAGTGGTCAATTAATAAGAGAAGCAATTAATAGATTTCAGCCATTATATATAGGAAGCTATCCAGGAAATACAACTGCCGCTCAAAAATACACGGATGCTATAGACCAAGTTAGATACTATGAAAGAGAATTAACTTTATCAGAAATTCAAGATTTATATTATGATGAACATCCGCAAAACCCTATCTATGTAAACATAAATGCAACCGGAACAAATGACGGTTCATCTTGGGAAAACGCTTATACGAATATTCAAAATGCAATCAACAATAATCCTTATAAAGATGATATTTGGGTTGCAAACGGAACATATACCCCTTCTAGTAATGGAAGAAATTCAACTTTTTTAATAAGTAATCGTGTAAAAATTTATGGAGGATTTAATGGAACGGAAACTTTGTTAGAACAACGCGATTTTAGAAATAATATAACTATTTTAAATGGAGATGTTAACGGAAATGATAATGCAAATATAAATCCTACGGAAGCAACAAGGTCTGAAAACTTGTACCATATTTTAACAGTTAAAGGAAATCCAAGTGAAGTTACTGTTGATGGATTTAATTTTTCAGGAGCAAATGCTAATGGAACAACTCTTACATCTGGAACTCCTTCAGATCAATATTTGAATAATAGAGGAGGTGCTATTTTTTTACATACCTACACTACAAACGCGGATGTAACCTTGAATCTAGAAAATTGTATTTTTGAGAAAAACTCATCTACTGACACTTCTGTATTTTCAAACTGGTTTTCTTCAGGTGTAAGTACAATGTATCAAAGGCCAAATTTTACAAATTGTATCTTTACAAATAATTTTTCAACACAAAATGGGCAGTTTTTATTATTAAGTTCTGGAGGTTTTGGGCAATATTCTTTTGGAAAAATAATTAACTCTTTATTTTATAATAACACATCACAAAACGGGCCATCTGCTCTTTATTTTTTCGCAAGTACCGCTAATGGAGGAAATGGAGGGAGTTTAGGTTTTGATATTTTTAACTCTACATTTATGGATAATTCAGGGATCTCTGGTAGAGTTATCCGTGTAGATAATACAAGTAATGTGGCAGCTAAAAACACAATCATTTATGGTAATGGTTCTAGTACACCAATTCAAGCAATTACTTTTGGAGGTGTAGCATCAAATATAATTGAAGGCGCACAGTTTGGAGGAAGTAACACAAACCCTTTACTAGACACTAATTATTATCCAACAAGCTCTTCAATAGTGATTGATAATGGTTCAGATACTTGGGTTCCTAGTGGAATCACAACTGATTTAGCAGGTAATAATCGTTTTGTAGGAAATGTAGATATTGGGGCCTATGAATATGATGCTGCTCTTTCTTCAAATTCATTTACGTCATTTAAAGATTTTGTAATTTATCCAAATCCAACAAATGGGTATTTAAACATTCAGTCATTTGAAAGTATTAGTAATATAAAAGTATATTCATCAGACGGAAGAAAGCTTTTAGAAACGCAAAGTACATTTTTAGAAATTTCCAACTATCCTTCAGGAATTTATTTCTTAACTTTAGAAACTGAAAATGGTTCTATAGGAACACAAAAAATTATAAAAAAATAAAATTATGAAAAAAGTAATTATCATTTTAGCAGTTTTAAGTTTAGGCTTAACTTCATTTACTACAAAAGAAATATCTAAACCTTCAATAGAATTAAACATTGGAGAAAGTTTCTCCCTTATAAATGACACAAAAGATAAAGTTTCTATTTATACAGGAACGGGTTTTGTTTCTTTAAATAAAGGTTCAAAAACAAGTATAGGCTGTAACGTGGGCAAAGAAGTTCGTTGGGCAGAAAGCGGTAAAAAAGGTGATGTAATTTTTAAAATAACAAAAGACATGTGTGGAGAAACATTAAAACTTTCTAAATTAATGAAATAAGCACAAAATTATAAACTGAAGTCTCGCAATTAGCGAGACTTTTTTGTTGTTATCATTTAGAAGAGAATACAGTAGTTTTAGAAAAAAAACAAAAAACATAACTTAACTATTTTTACATTTACTAAAATATTATGTCTTGATAAGAACACTGCTATTATATATTTTATTTTTTTCTTACCCTTTGTCAGCACAAGAACCAGTTGTTTTTCAGTTTACTGAAAAAGATGGACTTCCTGATATTGAGTTCTATAATGGTATTGAAGATAGTAAAGGTTTCATTTGGTTAGCTGCTGATAAAGGTTTTTATCGTTTTGACGGAAAAGATTTTAAAAATTACTCTAACCAAGAGAAAAGAGGTTTATCTGTTTTTGAACCTTTTGAAGATAAAACCGGACGCATTTGGTGTGTGAATATTTCTGGGCAATTATTTTATATTGAAAACGACAAACTCATAACATTTATTGATTTAGGAAGCCAATTTAAAGGCGAATTAGTAAAATACATTGTTAGAGATTCTGATGTACTCGTTTTCTCAATGAATAAAATACTAAGTGTACATTTAAAATCAAAAAAGATAATAACAATTGCTAATTCTTTAAAGTCAATTGGTTCACCTTTTCGATATAATAAGAAAACAATAGTTTGTATAGATAATCAGGTTTACTCCATCAACGAAAACCATTTAGTAAAAGAAGAAATTTTAAAACCACATAGAAAATTAACAAATAACGAAACTCAGTCTGTTTTTTTTCAACTTCAAGACAATTTATTTCTGCTAAGACAAAGTTTAGCTAAAGTGAAAGAACAAGTTTTATATTTAAAAAAAACAAAGTTTGAAGAAATTCAAATTCCATCAGAGTTAAAGAATAAAAGGTTGAATTGTTTTTTTGAAAAAGACAATCTAATATGGTTTTGCACTAATGAAGGTGTTTATGTTTATACTTTTGAAAACCAAAAATTCATTTTTAAGAAGAGAATTTTGGAACATCTGTTTGTAACAAAAACGCTTGTTGATAATGACGAAAACTATTGGCTTACTTCATTAAAATCTGGAGTTTACGTGATTCCAAATATAAATATTAATCTACAAAATTTCACTTTAGAATATGGTGGAATAAGCTGTATAGATAAAATTGATGAGAACCATTTTGTGTTTGGTACAACAAATGGAAAGTCAGGAATCTATAATGTTGAAAATAACGAAATAAAAGAGATTAAACTAATGTCAGAAAATAAAGTTACGGCGGTTATGTTTAATTCTTTTTCCAATGAAATATTTATTAGCCAAGAAGACAATTCAGGAATTTATAAATCAGGAATTTATACTGAGAAAAAAACATTCATCAACGCAAAAAAATTATCATTTATAGATAAAAAAACATTTATTTATGCAACATATAATGGCGCATTTGTTGTTGATAATCAAAAAAAGGAATCTATAATTTTAGGAAATAAATCAACTTATAAAAGAACATATACTTCTCATTCTAGTTTAAATGCCCAAAAAAAACATATAGGATATGTAGATGGTTTAGTAGTTTATGATAAAAAGTTAAATGCAAAAACAATAAATTATAAAGGAAAATCAATTTTTGCCATTGCAATAACAGAAACAAAAGATGGAATCGTTTGGGTTTCTACTTTTAAAGATGGTGTTTTCGGGATTTTAAATGACGAAGTTCAGTTTAATTTAAACGAGTCTAATGGATTAATTTCTAATCAAACCGGAATCATTAAAGCTGACGGAGATAACATTTGGATAGCCACAGATAAAGGGATTCAGTTTTATAATTCCACAACTAAAAAATTTAAAACCCTAACAAAGACTGATGGAATTTCATCTTACAACATAACAGGAATTGAAATTTTCAATGAAAAAGTTGTCTTTTCTTCAAACATGGGTTTATTATTTATAGATAAAGAAAAAGTTTTTAAACAATTACAAACCACTACTATTTATTTCACAAGTGTTGAAGTGAATGAAGAATTGGTAAAATTAAAGTCCAATTATGAATGGAATTATGATAACAATTCTGTTAAATTTAGCTTCAATACAAACGGATTTAAGAGCAATGAAAAACACCAATACAAGTATCGTTTAGTTGGACTTAATGATAAATGGATTACTATTGATAAAGGTATAGATTTTGTAAAATACAATAGTTTGCCAGCTGGGAATTATATTTTTCAAATTGACTATTTACAAAATAATGGGTCGAAAAAGGTTCAACAAATTCAGTTTGAAATTAAAACCCCTTTTTGGCAAAAATGGTGGTTCTATATAATTATTATTGCTCTTTTTATAGGTTTGGCAGTTGTTTATTTTAATTTGAAACTACAAGATTTAAAGAAAAAACAAGAAGAAGAATTGCAGAAAGAATTAATTAGTAAAAAACTGGTTTTTTCACAATTAGAAGCCTTGCGTTCGCAAATGAATCCGCACTTTATATTCAATGCATTAAACTCTATTCAAGAATATATAGTTTTTAATAATAAAGAACTGGCAAGCAATTATCTTGTAAAATTTTCTCGATTAATTAGAATTTATTTAGAACACAGTCAACAAAATGAAATTGTCTTAAAAGAAGAGGTAAATGCGCTTAAAATATATTTAGAATTAGAAAAAATCAGGTTTGAAGACATCTTAGATTATGACTTGTATATTGATGAAAACTTAATGTTAGAACAAATAAAAATACCTTCGTTATTTATTCAGCCTTATGTGGAAAATGCAATAAAACACGGACTATTACATAAATTGGATGATAGAAAGTTAAAAGTATCTTTTCAAAAAGAAAAATTAAATAACTATTTAGTATGTACTATTGAAGACAACGGAATTGGCAGAAATGCTTCTCTTGAAATTAATAAGAACAAAACCCTTCAACATCAATCTTTTGCTACTTCGGCAAACGAAAAAAGACTAGAATTGATTAATTTAGACAGAGCTCAAAAAATTGTTGTTGAAATCGTAGATTTATATTCGAATGATAACGAATCAAAAGGAACAAAAATTATAATTAAAATTCCATTAAATAAGTAAAAGATGAAAGTTATAATCATTGATGATGAAAACAAATCAAGAAGGCTTTTAGAAGCTATGCTACTTGATATTACAACAGAAATTGATGTAATCTTACAAGCATCTGATTTAGAATCTGGAGTTGCATTAATAAAGGCGGAAGAACCTCAAATTGTTTTTCTGGATATTGAAATGCCAAAACATTCTGGCCTTCAAATCATGGATTTTTTCAACAATCAAGAAGTTACTTTTCAAATTATTTTCATTACGGCATATAATCAATATGCAATTGAAGCATTTAAACTTTCGGCAATTGATTACTTATTAAAACCTTTAGACGTTGAAGAATTAAAGCCGGCTTTAGAAAAAGCAATTCAAATTAGTAAACAAAAAAATATCAATACTAAACTTGGAGATTTAAAAAAGGCATTTCAACAACTTTCTCTAAATAAAATAGCGTTAGAAATTCCAAAAGGTTTTATTTTCGTTTCACACGATGAGGTTTTGTATTTCGAAGCTGATGGAATGTATACAAAAGTACATTTACAGAATAATAAGAGCGAACTTATTTGCAAACCTATAAAGCATTTTGTAGACCAATTAGAAAACAATGCTTTTTTCTATAAACCACATCGTTCCTATTTAATCAACTTAAAACACATTAAAGAACTATCTAAAAAAGACGGTTATTTTTTAGTAATGGAAAACAACAAAACAATTCCAGTTTCTAAAGAAAAGAAGGAAGAATTTATTAAAATTATCCAAGAAGTTTTTTAATAAATTCCGTTTAGAAAAAAAATCAAGCCATTCAGAAAGAAAAAATAAATTAACATAGTATTCCTTACATCTTTGTTCTCATAATTATTTAAAACATTATTTATGAGAGCATTTTTACTTTTATGTTTATTAACCATTTCGTCTGTTTATTCACAATTCCCAACAAACGGACTCGTTGCTCAATATGGATTTGACAATGGAAGTCTTTTAGTAGACGGAGCAAATGGACAAAACTTTACGCAAACCGGATCTTCTCTTGTTGAAATCAATAATCGATTTGGAAGTACTTCAACGAGTGCAGTAAATTTAAACGGAGATCATTTAACAAGACCGGATATCGATTTTCCTGTAGACGCCTTGGGTTATGGTAATTTCGAAACATTAAGCTTTTGGATTAAGACAACCACTAATGATTCAGATACAAGAATAATTATAGACGATAGTAATAGAACTAGTTTTGCTTCATCTAATTGGGCGGGAAATTATGTTTACTTACAAGATGGAAAAGTTGGAGCCACTTTAGGGGTTCAATATTACCAAGCAGCTTTAGGTTATAGAAGTGGAGGAGTTTTAACATCTAAATTTATTAGTGATGGAAATTGGCATCATGTGGTAGTGTTATTGGCTAATTCAATAGGATATGGAAATACAACTATGACAATTTATAACTCAATATCTGTTTATATAGATGGAGTACACGAAGGTAATGGAGGAAACAGTCAGCAATCAACTGGAAGTATAAGTTTGGCACAATCTCACGATACAAATGGTTACATAACAATCGGAAACAATAGATCTAATTCACTCCCAGCAAATAATAGGTATTTTGATGTCGTAGATGATATACTTTTTTACAATCGTTTATTAACAGCTCAAGAAATTAGTGATATTGCAAATTATAACTTTTGTTTTGCACCTAACCCAAGTATAACAGTATACGGAATTACAGAAACAGAGGCAGGTTTTAATCTTCCAGGATCAGCAATACACGACATCGCTTATGTTAAAGAATCTGAACCATTCTCAAATGCAATAATTGTGTCAAATGTTGATGCAGCAGGAGCTCCATTCACTGTTAATGATTTAAGTCCATCCACACGATATAATTTATATAATAGAAGTTATTGCACGGCTAGTTCAAATGTTTCTGGTTGGTCTTTAGCGCAAACTTTTAAAACAAAAGGTAAAATATTTGTAAATGTAAATGCAACAGGAAGTAATAATGGTTCTTCTTGGACAGATGCTTATACAAATTTACAATTAGCTTTAAATGACCAAGTAGACGGTCAAGAAATTTGGATTGCATCAGGGACATATATTCCTACTTTAACAGATAGAAGTATTTCATTTACTGTAAGTAGCCCAAATGTTAAATTATACGGCGGTTTTGCTGGTACAGAAATGCAATTAACGGATAGAGTATTAGGTTCGAATGAAACAATTTTATCAGGAGATTTATCGGCGAATGATGATAACAATATAACCTATGTAAATGCCACTCGAAACGACAATAGTTATACGGTATTAAATATTACAGCTACAGGAGAGAACGCTCAACTGGATAGATTAACCATAACTAGTGGTCATTCTAATGGAGATGCTGGTTCCCCAACTGAATCTAGATATGGAGGTGGTATTCATAAAAGCGCAAATACCATAAGCTTAACTATTACTAATAGTAAATTAATTAAAAACATATCTAAAGAAGCTGGTGGAGCAATGAGTGCCGGTTTCTCTGGTTTTTCAGGAGCTAAAAGTTTAACTATTAATAATTGTCAATTTTCAGAGAACATGTCTGCTATTGGCGGTGTTGTATATTCTGCAAACATTAATAGTTCAACGGTTACTTATTCTATTTCTAATTCTCTTTTTAGTAAAAACAAAGTAATGGATACAAATGCCGCTGCAACCGGATATGCAGGAAGTTCTATGTGGTTACGTTCTTATGGCAGTGGTTCTACATTAGTGTCAAATATTACAAATTGTACATTTGTAGATAATTCTGATGAAGGAACAGCTTCAGGAATGAATAACTTTAATAGAACTACACTTGCATTAACTAAAAATACAAGTGCAAGCCATACAGCAAACATTTCGAACTGTATTTTTTGGAATAATAAAGCTACTGCAGCAACAATAGCACGACCTATTGGAGGGTTTATTGAAAGTATGATTTCTTCAGCAACTATTAAGAATTCAATTGATGAAACAAATTTTACAGGTATTACCTTGAGCGGTACTTCTGCAAATACAAGTAGTTCAAATCCTTTGTTTACCAACTTAACGAGCGGAGATTATACACTAACTTCGGTTTCACCAGCTAAAAATTCAGGTGATAACGCAAGTGTAATTGGAACAACAGATTTATTAGGAAATCAACGTATTTTTGACACAAATGTTGATATGGGAGCTTATGAGTTTGGTTCTACACTTTTAGGAAGCGAAAACTTTACTTCTTTAAATGATTTCACAATGTATCCAAATCCTGCAACTTCAATTTTAAATATTAGTTCAAGAGAAAAAATAATTTCTGTTGAAATTTATTCTATTGTAGGCAAAAGAGTTTTAGTTTCTCAACATACTCAAGTTGATGTTTCTCATTTAACTTCTGGGATATATTTAGTTAAAATTACAACTAACGATAATAAGGTTGGAACTAAAAAATTAGTAAAACAATAATCTTAATTGTATTACAATTAAAGTCTCGCAATTAGCGGGACTTTTTTATGTGCAAAATATTTTTCGTAACATTTTTTTGAAATCTCCGACCAATAAATAAAAACCAACCAATTATGCAAGCACACGAAATAGATTACCAAATTTTTGGTGAAGAAATGCAATATGTAGAAATAGAACTTGATCCACAAGAAGTAGTTGTTGCTGAAGCAGGAAGTTTTATGATGATGGACAACGGTATTAAAATGGAAACTATTTTTGGTGATGGAAGTCAACAAGAAGGTGGAATTTTCGGAAAATTATTATCCGCAGGAAAACGGGTATTGACTGGCGAAAGTTTATTCATGACTGCTTATCAAAACGTTGAACACGGAAAGAAAAAAGTGTCATTTGCGTCGCCTTATCCTGGTAAAATTGTGCCAATTGACTTGAATAAATACGGCGGAAAATTCGTTTGCCAAAAAGATGCATTTCTTTGTGCTGCAAAAGGTGTTTCTGTAGGCATTGACTTCTCTAGAAAACTGGGAAGAGGGTTATTTGGAGGTGAAGGTTTTATTATGCAAAAATTAGAAGGTGATGGAATGGCTTTCGTTCACGCAGGTGGAACTTTAGCAAGAAGAGAGTTACAAACTGGGGAAGTCTTAAAAGTAGATACAGGTTGTATCGTTGGTTTTACGAAAGATATAAATTACGATATTGAATTTGTAGGCGGAATTAAAAACACATTGTTTGGTGGCGAAGGAGTTTTCTTTGCGACACTTCGCGGACCAGGAATTGCTTATATTCAATCCTTACCGTTTAGTCGTTTAGCGGACAGAATTATTCAATCTGCACCACAAATGGGAGGAAAAGATAGAGGAGAAGGAAGTTTACTTGGCGGACTTGGAAATCTTTTAGATGGTGATAATAGGTTTTAGAATATTAATAAAAAAGCAATAGTTTTTTCATAATATTTATATCAACTAACGTGAAATTTTTTAGATAAAAATTTGATTATTAAGTATTTATTGATTTTTAATCGATTAAATACGTATCATTTAAAGTTTTAGTTAGAATTTCTATATGTCCCGTCCTAAATAATCATTAGTTGCGAAATCGATTAATCCTCTTGAAGAATTTAAAGAACGTAAAGCGTTATTTTCTTTACGAATATTTAGTTATTTTCTTTACGAATATTTAGTTTGTTTCGTAATGACTGTGAGAATTTCATAGTTCAGCGTTTTCTATCCATACTGGTCTCCCAGAAGTTCTATCTAATAAATCAATCTTTAATTGTTTACAAAGAGATTTTGCATATAAATTAGCTTTAGTTATTTTACTAAAATTTAAAACAGTAAAATGCCTATTACCATCATACCATAAAGTAATTTCATAAGCAAAATTTTTCTTTACTAGAACAACATACTCAAATTCAATTACTTCAATTGTCTTTATGTTTTTATAAAAAACTATCCTAGTTGTTATGAATATTAATTTATTTAACACATCAACTTCAATAATAGAAACTTTTGAAAATTTAACAGAAGCTGCAAAGCAAAAACAAAAAAAGAAGATAAAATTTGGGGCTGACCTTACATTTTCAAGAAAACCGTAAGTGTAAAACATATAACTGTAAAAAAAAATAACTGCAAATGTAATTGTGTATAGTAAAGCTGCAAAAATTGATTGCACAGTACTTAGAGTGTTATCTAAAATTACAATAGTTTTATTTTCTTTTTCCATGTTTCAAAAATAAAAAAAGTCCTGCAATTACAGGACTTTTTTATTACAGTTAATTTTTAATAAATTATTTTCTTCGATAACTCTTCACCATTTTTAAGCTTAATTTTAATTAATAATGGTTGATAGCTTTTATTTATTTTATTTATTAATAAATATTTAGAACCCACTTTTTGATTTTCATATATTTTTCTAGATAACAAATCAAAAACTATAATTTCTTCAATTTCATCAGAAGATGTTATGTTAATACCATTATTATTTTCAAAAACAGTTGTAAAATTATTATTGTCAAATGTATCTGTGCTTAAAGGATTTTGTGGTGTAAGTTTTAAATCATCAATTGCAATATCTGATGCAAAACCATTTCCGGTAATACCTCTAATTCTTAACTTAATGGTTTGACCTAAATATGTAGATAAATCTGTTGTTGAAACAATCCATTGATTTCCTTGGTCACCATTAATTGATGGAATTACATCTTCAGTCCAGCCTCCATTTGTAAATATGTCAACATGTAAACTACCTGTATTTGTACCAAACATATGATATGCAAAAATAAAATCATATTCTTGATCTAAAAGTAAACATTGACTTTCTAGTATTGCAGTTTGAATTGAACAAACTGACGCTTCAATGAATGCATAATTTCCGGTTGTTGTTCCAGGATTATAGTCTAATGCTGGCCCGGTACCTGTTGAAGGTGTTCCATTTTCATCTATTCTCCAATCTATGTTATCTTCACTTCCGTTAGTAAGATTAGACCACATGCCCCCAATTGCACAAACAGTTGTTCCGCAGTCACTAGCTGTTCCACATAATGCGTATGATTCAAAATTATCATTAAAGGCTGTAGAAGCACCTCCACTACTAACCTGTATATAAGCCGGGTTAGTTTTAATATCATTTCCAAATCCATTTGTTGCTGTTAATGCAATTGTATAATTACCGGCAGCAGTAAACTGAACTTGTGGATTTTGAGAATTTGCGTTGGTACTATTTACATAGACGAACGTAGCAGGAGAAATTGACCATGACCATGATGTTGGTGTAAAATCAGAATTATCAGTAAATACAAAAGTATTTCCAACACATCCATTTGTAGTGTTTGCATAAAAACAAGCTTTAGGCGCTAGAGTTCCTGGATCTTTTAAATCACTTTTCCATAAACCTTGACCATATGTACCTGCATAAAGAGTGCTTTTACATTCAACATTGTTATAATGTATTTCTAATTCTGTGATTTCAATATTTGCTAAACCTGTATAAAAAGAGGTCCAATCTGACATTGTGTTGTCTCTGTAATACACACCAACATCCATGCCTACATACATTGCATCAATACTGCTATCTTTATCAATAACAATGGTGTTTAAAGGTATATTTGGTAAAGTCCCGGAAAAATTAGTCCAACTAGAACCACTATTTGTAGATTCGTAAATATCATTACCTAGCGCAATAAATAAATGAGTTGGATCTGTAGGGTCAATTTCAATATCTTTTGGTGTAGAAGCAATTGGTAAACTACCCGTTAGGTTAGTCCAAGTTGGAGAGCCTGCCAAAGCATTATTTGAAACAAAAAATCGTTCAGAGCTATTATTTCTAGAAGCATACATTATGTTGCTGTTTGATGGAGCTGTGGCTAAATCTACCATAGTAGATGTTCCTGTAAAAGAAGAGATTTTAGTCCAAATAACAGCATTTGTTGCTGGTGTTTTTACATCGTCAGAACGCCAAACATTTTGATATCCAACAAACATGCGGGACGAATTATTTGGATCAAGCTCGTATGGAGTTACCCATCCTCCGCCTTCTGTAATTCCATTTAGACCATTATCTGCAATTGCAGAAAATGAAGTTCCTCCATTTGTAGAACGGCGAATATCACCATAATATAATGCGCCATACATAAAAGTGTCATCAGTTGGGTCAATTATACATTCCATTCCATCACCACCTATTTCTGTGGTGAAATTTGTTCCTCTACTAATAGAAGTCCCATTGTCTTGATACCCATTGATTACTAAATCTGTTACAGTTTGCGACACACCTATTTTGTAAACTTGTGCTATTGCAAGTCCACTACTTATTTCGTTCCAATTTGTTCCTCCATTCGATGTTACATGAATCCCCCCGTCGTTTCCAGAGTATAAATTATTTGTAAGCGGAGAAAAATCTAAAGCATGTTGATCTGCATGTACAGCTGCAACTCCGCCACTGCCTGTCCAATGGGCAACACAACTCATAGTTGTGCCTCCATCTGTTGATTTCCATATATTAACTCCTCCAGTATATATAATATCAGCATTTGTTGGATCAGCAGCGATTACTAGGTCATACCAAGCTTGACTACCAGTTCCACCAGTTACATCATAACCTAAAATATTAGGTGTTGTAGTCCTTGTTGTAAAACTTGTTCCGCTATTGGTAGAACGATATATGCCCATTAAGCCAGATCCATTTCCTGCTATAATATATACATATGCTGGTTGGTTTGCTGAAACTGCCACTGCTATGCGTGAAGCTCCTGTTGGGACTCCGCTTGTTATTTGTGTAAAATTTGCGCCGCCATTAGTAGAAACATCAAAAGTAGTTCCGGAAGCATATATTGTATTTGGATCTCCAGGTTTAAAAGTTATGTCTTTCATAGCTGAACTTACTGTTGTGAATGTCCAATTTGCACCTGCATCAACAGTTCTGTAAATTCTGTTTCCATTTGTAGTTGCAATTAAATTATTTGGGTTAGAAGGGTTTATTAAAACCTCGTAAACCGTCCTGTTTCCCATGCCAGTATTGTGAGCTGTCCAATTTAATCCACCATCTACAGTTCTCCAAACACCATAGCCTGGTGAATCACCACCATCTCTGTCGCCTGTTCCTATGTAAATAATATTTGGATTTGAAGGATTAACGACGATGCTTGAAACACCTAAACGTGTTAGTCCGTTTGAAAATTCTGTCCAAGTTGAACCAGAGTCAGTTGATTTCCATACTCCTCCTGCGGGTGAACCTATATAAATAATATTTGGATCTGTAGGGTGAAAAGTTACGCATGTTAACCTCCCATTTCCATTAGGTTGGCCAGTTCCATTGGCAGGTTTTGGAATTGGTCCTAAAATTGTCCAATTACCTGTTCCTGAAGTGTATTTATTGTTAGATAATAGTGACTTGTATCTGTTTATTTCATTTAACACATTTCCTTCCGCCGGAAAATTTCCATTAATATCAACTCTTCCTTGCCAATAATAACGCCATCTTTCAAATTGCTTTATACCTAATCCTTTTGGTATTTTATTATTGTTTAAATGTAGTGATTTGTAGTAGTCAAAATCGCTAACAATTGTGTTGAAATTTTCACTTTTGTCGAACATTCTTTCTTGCCAATTATTTTGAGCAAAAGTGGCAAAAGAAAATACTAATAGAATAATGAATTTTATGTTTTTCATTTTTATTGCTTTTTTACAAATATAGGAAAAAAAAAGTCCTGCAAAAGCAGGACTTTTTTTTATAAAATGTTATTGCTTTAGTCAGCTAAAACAATAACCTTATTTTCATTCATTTCAATAGTACCTGAACTAATTGGCAACCAAAATGTTTGTTCATTTACCTTTGTGAATTTAGAAATAAATTCTTTTTGAATTTTAATGTCTTGCGCATTAATTTTCACATTCCCTTTAACTAGTAAAGAAACAATTGGTGCGTGATTATTTAACATTTGAAACTCACCATTTACTCCAGGAACCGCTACAGATGTAACTTCTCCTTTAAATAATGTAGCTTCTGGTGATACTATTTCTAAAATCATTTTCTTATAATTGATAATTAATAATGGACAATGGATAATTAATTGTCAACTATCAATTGTTAATTGTACATTGACTATGCTTCTGCTAACATTTTTTCTCCAGCTTCAATAGCTTCTTCAATAGAACCTTTAAGGTTAAATGCTGCTTCTGGCAAATGATCTAATTCACCGTCCATAATCATATTAAATCCTTTAATAGTTTCTTTAATGTCTACTAAAACTCCTTTTAAACCTGTAAACTGTTCTGCAACGTGGAATGGTTGAGATAAGAAACGTTGAACACGTCTTGCTCTAGATACAACCAATTTATCTTCTTCAGATAATTCTTCCATACCTAAAATCGCAATAATATCTTGTAATTCTTTATAGCGTTGTAAAATTTCTTTTACGTTTTGAGCACAATCATAGTGTTCTCTTCCTAAAATTTCTGGAGTTAAAATACGAGAAGTAGAATCTAATGGATCTACTGCAGGATAAATTCCTAACTCAGCAATTTTACGAGATAATACAGTAGTAGCATCTAAGTGAGCAAACGTTGTTGCTGGTGCTGGATCCGTTAAATCATCTGCAGGAACGTATACTGCTTGTACAGATGTAATAGATCCTGTTTTTGTAGAAGTAATACGCTCTTGCATTACACCCATTTCAGTTGCTAAAGTTGGTTGGTAACCTACTGCTGAAGGCATACGCCCTAATAATGCAGATACCTCAGAACCAGCTTGTGTAAAACGGAAAATATTATCTACGAAGAAAAGTACATCTTTTCCTTGTCCATCTCCAGCTCCATCACGGAAATATTCAGCAATTGTTAGCCCAGATAAGGCAACACGTGCACGCGCTCCAGGTGGTTCATTCATTTGTCCGAATACGAAAGTTGCTTTTGATTCTCTCATTCCTGGCATATCAACCTTAGATAAATCCCATCCACCTTCTTCCATAGAGTGCATAAAATCATCACCGTATTTAATAATACCTGACTCTAACATCTCTCTTAAAAGGTCATTTCCTTCACGCGTTCTTTCCCCTACTCCTGCGAATACAGAAAGACCACCGTGACCTTTTGCTATATTGTTAATTAATTCTTGAATTAATACTGTTTTACCTACTCCAGCACCACCGAATAAACCAATCTTACCTCCTTTTGCATAAGGCTCAATTAAATCGATTACTTTAATACCTGTAAATAAAACTTCTGTAGCTGTAGATAAATCTTCGAATCTAGGCGCTGGTCTATGAATAGATAAACCGTTTGCTCCATCTTTAGGTAAATCTCCTAATCCGTCAATTGCATCTCCAATTACATTAAATAAACGACCGAACACGTCAGCACCAATTGGCATTTGAATAGGAGCTCCAGTTGATAGAACCTCTGTACCTCTTGATAAACCATCTGTAGAGTCCATTGATATTGTACGAACTGTGTCTTCACCGATATGTGATTGCACTTCAAGTACTAACTTTGAACCGTCAACTTTAGTAATTTCTAATGAGTCATAAATTTTTGGAAGTTCAGTGTTTTCTGAGTTAAAAACCACATCTACAACTGGTCCAATAATTTTTGCAACTTTTCCTGTAACTTTAGACATTGCTTATGTATTTATTTAATAGCTATTTAATGTTGGAAAAAACATGTATTTTTCCGAGTGCAAAGATAGTTTTTTATAAAACAATTTTGCAATAATTTCTTTGAATTTTTTATAATAAAAAAGCGAAATGTTAAAATTTCGCTTTTTTGTTTTATTCTACTGTAACAGATTTGGCCAAATTTCGAGGCTGATCTACATTACATTCTCTCATAACTGCAATGTGATACGAAAGTAATTGTAAAGGTATTGTTGTCAATAAAGGTGTTAATGCTTCAGTTGCTTCTGGTATTTCGATAACATGATCAGCTAATGCCCTTACTTGTGTATCTCCTTTTGTAACTACCGCAATAATTTTGCCACTTCTTGATTTAATTTCTTGAATATTACTTACTACTTTGTCATAATGCCCTTGTTTTGGAGCTACAACAACTATAGGCATTGATTCATCAATTAATGCTATAGGTCCGTGTTTCATTTCTGCAGCTGGATAACCTTCTGCATGAATATAAGAAATTTCTTTTAATTTTAAAGCCCCTTCTAATGCAACCGGAAAATTATAACCTCTTCCTAAATACAAGCAATTTGGGGAATTTTTATAAATAGCAGCTATTTTTTTAGCAACATCATTACACTTTAAGGCTTCAGCAACTTTTTCAGGCATCATTTCTAATTCTACCAAATATCTTCGGTAATCCGAATCTGACATATTTCCATTCGCTTTTGCAAGTTTCAAAGCTATTAAAGTTAATACCGTTATTTGGGTTGTAAATGCTTTTGTTGATGCTACGCCAATTTCAGGACCTGCATGTGTGTACGCACCTGCATGTGTTTCTCTTGAAATTGAAGAACCAACTACATTACAAACTCCAAAAACAAATGCCCCGTTTTCTTTAGCCAGCTTAATTGCTGCTAAAGTATCAGCTGTTTCACCGGATTGTGAAATTGCAATTACAACATCGGTTTTATTTATAATTGGGTTTCTATATCTGAATTCTGAAGCATATTCAACTTCAACAGGGATTCTAGCAAATTCTTCGATAATATATTCTGCAACTAATCCGGCGTGCCAAGAAGTACCACAAGCAATGATGATAATTCTATCTGCATTTAGGAATTTTTCAAGATTATCTCCAATACCAGCCATTTGAATAATGCCTTTATCTACTAATAATCTTCCTCTAAATGTATCTTTTATAGCATTTGGTTGCTCGTAAATTTCTTTAAGCATAAAATGATCGTAACCCCCTTTTTCAATTTGCTCTAAATTCATTTGCAATTCTTGCACATAAGGAACAACTAATGAATCATCTTTTATTTTGCGAACTTTTAATGGTTTGTGTAAACGTATAATTGCCATCTCTTCATCTTCTAAATAGATTGCATTTGAAGTATATTCAATAAAAGGTGAAGCGTCTGAAGCTATGAAAAACTCATTTACTCCAACACCAATAGCTAATGGACTACCTAATCTTGCCGCAATAATTTCATCTGGATTGTCTGAGTCTATGACAGCTATTGCATAAGCGCCCACCACTTGATTAAGAGCAATTTGAACTGCTTTTCCCAAACCTACATCCTCAATTTTTTTAACATCTTCAATAAGATTAATTAAAACTTCTGTATCTGTATCAGAATGAAAAACATAGCCTCTATTAATTAATTCCTTTTTTATTGACTCGTAATTCTCAATAATTCCATTGTGAATAACTACTAATTTACCAGAATTAGAAAAATGTGGATGAGAATTTACATCATTAGGAACACCATGAGTTGCCCAACGAGTATGCCCCATTCCTATTTTACCAATTTTAGTATTCTCTTTATCACATATTGATTCTAAAGCAGAGACTTTTCCTTTTGTTTTTGAAAGCTTTAAAACATCACCATCAAACAAAACAAGACCCGCACTATCATAACCTCTATATTCTAATCTTTTTAATCCCTTAATAACAATAGGGTAAGCATCTCTATGACCTATGTAACCAACAATTCCACACATATATTAATTAGGTTTAGTATAATAAATTTCAAGTTTCAATTTTTTGTCCATTGGAACGTTTGAATGAGTTCCGTATAAAACAGTTCCAAGCGGATTCATAATTGAAGCCTGAGGTAGTAATTTAAAACCAGCTGTAGCTTCGTTTTTAGTATGACCACTAGCAACATTATTTATGTTTTCAGTAACGACAAGACCAAGTTTTACATTTTTGTTTAGAGTTGCGTCATCACTATTTAATATTCTATTAATGTGATTTGAAATTCTAATTCTATATCTAACACCTCTTAAGTCTGAGCTTCTTTCTATAATTCCGCCATGTAGGTATTTATTTCTTTTAGTGTCAGAAAGGGTAGAAATATCTTGTGTATAGTCTATTAATGGAATGTTATTTGTTGCATCATATAAATATATTCTTTCTGGCTCTGCATTTAAACCCATTTTTGTTTTGTCTATATAAAACGTGATAAACGCATCATTAATTAACCATTTATTTGCTCTTAACACCTCTAATTCTTCTGGAATATCGTCTGCATCAGTTGGATCGTCTGCTCCAAATAATTCAATAAATGTTACAGATCCATCATTTCCTTTTAGGTATAATCTTTCGTTTCCTTCAGTTGTGTTTGGTGCTGTAACCACAGATTCATATTCAGTATTTTTTGGGCTGTAAATAAAATTAGCAGTATTTCCTGTTAAATTTAGTTTTAAACTTCTTTTTGCTTCAATTGCATTTATTGTAGAATGGTATTGAATAGTAATACTTCCTTTAGAGAAGTCTAACATTGCTAACGCTCCATTTTGGCCAGCGTTTTCAGCAACTTTAAAATACAATCCTTTAAAATACTCTCTAAATACATTGTTACTGACAAGGTTTGAAGAACTAGCATTTAATATTTGACTTTCAAAAAATGTTTTATCTAAGTTTATCCAAATTCCGGGCGCCATTCTTTCTTTAATAACCGCAACGTTACTATCAGTAGTTGTTGCTCCATTTGCGTCTAGCCAATTTCCATTACCATCTGTGTTGTAAATAATGTATTCTTGATCACTAAACTTAAACTGTGTATTTTCGGCAGTATTTACACTAGTGTTTAATTGAGCGCCTAAGTTACTTTCAAAATCACCTTGATCATCTGAATAATATTTCTGATAGTTTTGAGGGTTTGCGTTTTCAAAACTTCTAATAAAATGTCTGTTTTCGTATATTTTTAAATCAATAGAGCTACTCATGTCTCCATAAATAGAGTCTATTTCATAAGTATTTCTTTCGTTTCCTGTGCCAATAGTTTTTAATTTAAAAAAATATGGGATATACAAGTATACAGAATCATTAGATTTTATATAATTAGTTGTAGTAGTACCAATTACAGGTGAGGTTGTTGCTAAACTTACTTGGGTAACAAAATTAGCGGATGTTCTGCCAAATGTTGTGTTTTCATAAGTTCCAAGAGCATTTACCGGAAGGTTGTTTGTTTGAACTGCTCCGGTTGCTTTAGAATATGCTATTACTGTAGCGTCATATTTGTTGAAGTCATAATTATCCCCACCAATAATATCAGAACCAATTGTATTATATTCTTTATCACACGAAGTGAAAGTTAACATTAATATTAAAACAGTAATGTTTAAAATTATTTTTTTCATAAATATACTCAATGTGTTATATAACTTGACTTTTGATAAAGTTAGCGTAATCTTCTTTAATTTTTTCTACAGGAGCGAAAGGTAAAAAAGGTTTACCTGAACTTTCTATATATTTTGTTAAAGTTGAAGACAGGTCTTCAGACCCAATGATTAATGCATCAGAGTAGTCAATAGTAGTTTTCATTAAATTTTCAAAAGTCGGCTTGTCTATTGCTGGAGCATCAGTTTTTGAAATATTATCAAACCCAATTTTGTTAATTAAGTTAGCATCTAATTCTCCTTCATAACCTGAACTATATACGGATGTTATTATTTTTGTGTCCGTAAAAATACCTTCGTTTTTGTAATATTGTTTTAAATAAAGAGGTAATAAAGCAGCCATCCACCCATTTACATGAATAATATCTGGCACCCAGTTTAATTTTTTCACTGTTTCTACTACGCCTTTTGCGAAGAATATTGCTCTTTCATCATTATCTGGAAAAAGATTTCCTTCTTCATCAGTAAATGTTGCTTTTCTTTTAAAATATTCGTCATTATCAATAAAATAAACCTGAATACGCTCTTTGGGTATGGAAGCCACTTTTATAATTAATGGCATGTCCATGTCGTTAACTACAAGATTCATTCCTGATAAACGAATAACTTCGTGAAGTTGATGTCTTCTTTCGTTAATATTCCCGTATCTAGGCATGAAAATTCTAATCTGTCCACCCAAGCCGTTAATAACTTTTGGGAATTCATATGATTGTAGAGAAACTTCATTTTCCGCTAAATATGGCACCACTTCAGATGATACATATAATATTCTCTTATCTTCCATAATTTGGATTGAATTTATAAATTAAGTTCCAAAAACACGCAAAATTACAAAAATTTATGGATTTATCCACTAAAATAGTAAGTTTGCACTTTAAATTAATACAAAACAATATGCTTGTTTTTACTAAAAAGTCAGAATTAGGAGTTTTTTTAGAGCCATTTATAAAACAAAAAAAGGCAATAGGATTTGTTCCAACAATGGGTGCTTTGCATAACGGACACTTGTCATTAGTTAATAAATCTATATCAAATAATGATAAAACTATTGTTAGTATTTTTGTAAACCCTACACAATTTAATAATATTGAAGATTTAAAAAAATACCCAAGAACTTTAGAGCAAGATATTTTAAAAACAGCAACAATTAGTAAAGATGTTGTTATTTATGCGCCTAGTGTTGATGATATTTATGAAAAAGAGATAGTTTCTAAGAATTTTAATTTTGATGGTATTGAAAATCAAATGGAAGGGAAGCACAGGCCAGGCCATTTTGACGGTGTAGGTACAATAGTAAAAAAGCTTTTTGAAATTATTAAGCCTACAAACGCTTATTTTGGAGAAAAAGATTTTCAACAATTGCAAATCGTCAAGAAAATGGTTTCTAAAAACAAAATGAATGTGAATATTGTAGGTTGTGCTATTTTAAGAGAGAAATCTGGATTAGCAATGAGCTCTAGAAACGAAAGGTTATTAAAAGCGTCAAGGGAAAAAGCTGCATTCATTTACAAGACTTTAAAAGAAGTAAAAGTGCTTTTTGAAAATAAATCTGCAAAAGAAGTTGTTGTTCTTGTTGAAGAAAAGTTTAAAAAACATAAAGATTTTACTTTTGAGTATTTTGAAATTTGTGATGAAACTAACCTTTTACCTTGTTTAAGAAAAGGTAAAAATAAAAAATACCGTGCATTCATAGCAGTTTATATAGATAATATCAGATTAATTGACAATATTTCATTGAAATAATTAACTTTGCACCATGCATATTCAAGTAGTAAAATCGAAAATTCATAGAGTAACCGTTACAGGTGCTGATTTGAATTACATAGGAAGCATAACTATCGACGAAGCGTTGATGGAAGCATCAAACATTATAGAAGGAGAGAAAGTTCAAATAGTTAACATCAACAATGGTGAAAGACTAGAAACTTACGCTATAAAAGGACCTAGAAATACAGGTGAAATCACACTTAATGGTCCAGCAGCAAGAAAAGTGCATAGAGGTGATATTATTATCATTATTTCTTATGCAACTTTAGATTTTGAAGAAGCTAAGAGTTTTAAGCCGTCATTAGTATTTCCTAATGAAAAGGATAATTCTCTAACATAATTGAAAAAAAAAACAAACAAAGCCTTAAGCATTTTACTTCCATTAATATTGGGAGTTTTTCTGATTATTTATACCTATAATTCATTTACACAGGAACAAATTCAAAAATTAAAAGTCACCATTCAAGGAGCAAATTATGGATTTGTTTTTATATCTGGAATTCTGGCTTTTTTGGGTTATGTATTAAGAGCTTATAGATGGAAATATACTCTTGAATATATTGGTTATAAAGCTAATTTCAAATTAAATTTAGCCGCAGTAAGTATTGGTTATTTTCTAAATTTAACGATACCAAGGTCTGGTGAAATTTCTAGAGCCGCTTTGTTAACTAAGTATGGTGATGTTCCTTTTGATAAAGGGTTTGGAACTATTATTTCAGAACGAATAGTTGATTTTATTATACTTCTTTGTTTTATTTTTACTGCCATTGTTTTAGAGTTTTCAACTTTAAAAAGTTTTCTTTTAGAGTATATTCCTGTTCAAAAATTAATTTTACTTTTAATTATAAGTTTTGTATTTGCTATAATAGGGATTTATCTTATGATCTATTCTAAACTAAAATGGGTATTGTTTATTAAAAATAAAATTTCTGGACTAACTGATGGAGCATTAAGTGTTTTTAAAATGCCAAACAAGTGGCCGTTTATGATTTTAACCTTAATAATATGGCTTACTTATGTTTTAATGTTCTATTCTATAGTTTTTGCATTAGAAGAAACAAGTGCTATATCTTTTAGTGCAGTTATTGTTGCATTTGTAATTGGAAGTCTTACAATTGCATTTACAAATGGAGGCTTTGGTTTTTTCCCAGTTTTAATAGCTAAAATATTGTTTTTATACAATATACCAATTGAAATCGGAAATGCATTTGGATGGATAGTTTGGACCTCACAACTTGTTATTACTGTAATATTAGGTGGCCTTGCTTTAATATTATTACCAACCTTCGCAAAAAAGAAATAAATTAGTATATTGCTGTCTAATTTTTTCAATTCTTCAAATTATGAAATTAAAGTTTATTGTATTGCTTTTAGTTAGCTCTTTAGCTACTTTTGGACAAAGGGTTCCCGAATCTTTAGAATCTAAAAAATTAAAAGAAAAAAGAGATTTTACGGTTGTTTTGCCGCAAAATTATGAAAGTAATCCTGAAAAAAAATATCCAGTTCTAGTTTTGTTAGACGGGGATTATTTGTTAAATCCATTTGAAGGAATTTTAAAATATGGTAATTATTGGGATGATTTGCCTGAAATGATAATCGTTTCTATTTTTCAAGGTCAAAATGAAGCTCGTTATAGTGATAGTGAATTTGATCAAGGAGGTTTTCCAGGTGGAAGTGGAGCTAATTTTTTCGAATTTTTAGGAATGGAATTATTGCCATATGTAGAAAAAAAATATAGAACTCAGCCTTTTAGAGTAATCGCAGGTCATGACACAACTGCGGGCTTTTTAAACACTTATTTATACAAAGACAACCCTGTTTTTAACGGTTATATCTCTTTAGCTCCAGAAATGGCATTGGACATGGAAAAAAGAGTTGCAGAAAGATTAGCGTTAATAACAAAGCCTATTTTTTACTACCAAGCGGTTGCCGAAGGTGATGATCAAAAGACAAAAGATAAGTTCATTGCTTTAAACCAAAATATAAGAGCAATTTCTAACCCGAAATTTAAATATAGTTCGGAAGAAATTTTGAAAACCACTCATTACTCCATGGTTGCTCAAGCAATACCAAGTGCTTTATATTTTATTTTTGATGGGTATCAGCCAATATCGATGACAGAATTTCAAACTAAAATTATAAAATTAGATAAAGGTTACGCACAATATTTAATTGATAAATATACTAATTTACAAGAAAAATTAACGTTAGATATAAAACCAAGACTAAGTGATTTTAAAGCTATTGAAGCTGCAATACTTAAGAATAAAGCATATCCAGAACTACAAGAATTATCAAAATATGCTGAGAAACATTACCCTAAAACAACTTTAAGTGTTTACCACCAAGCACTTTATTACGAAAAAATGGGTGAATTTAAAAAAGCTGTTAAAGAATATAAAAAAGCTTTTGTGAAAGATGAAATTAGAGAGCTTACAAAAGATTTTATGCTGTCTCGTTCAGAATCATTAAAAAATAAAGAAGACGAATCTAAAGTTGAAGAATATGCTGAGCCAGAGCCAGCTGAAGGTGAGAAAAAGAAAGAAGGGGAATAAAAATATATGAGTAAAATTAAAACATCTTTTTTTTGCCAAAATTGTGGTACACCTTTTTCTAAATGGCAAGGACAGTGTCATAATTGTAAAGAATGGAACACAATTGTTGAAGAAATAATTCAAAAAGAAGAAAAAAGTTCTTGGAAATCTACTTCGTCAGAAGTAAAAAAAGCATCCAAACCTTTACTTATAAAAGAGATTGACACTACTCAAGAAATTCGATTAAACACCACAGACGGTGAACTTAATCGTGTTTTAGGAGGAGGACTTGTTCCAGGTTCACTTACTTTATTAGGTGGAGAACCTGGAATTGGTAAGAGTACACTTTTACTACAAATTTCTTTAAAATTACCATATAAGACTTTGTATGTTTCTGGAGAAGAAAGTCAGAAGCAAATAAAAATGCGTGCGGAACGAATTTTACCAAACAGTGAAAATTGTTACATTCTTACAGAAACTAAAACGCAAAATATATTCAGACAAATCGCAGAAATGCAACCTGAAATTGTAATTATAGATTCAATTCAAACCTTACATACAGATTACATTGAGTCGTCAGCAGGCAGTATTTCGCAAATTAGAGAATGTACTACAGAGTTAATTAAATATGCTAAAGAATCTAATGTACCGGTTATTTTAATTGGTCATATTACTAAAGATGGCACTATTGCAGGGCCAAAAATTTTAGAACATATGGTTGATACCGTTTTGCAATTTGAGGGAGACAGAAATCATGTGTATAGAATTCTTAGATCATTAAAAAACAGATTTGGTTCTACGGCCGAATTAGGGATTTACGAAATGCTTGGTTCCGGATTACGAGAAGTAGATAATCCATCTGAGATATTAATATCACATAAAGAAGAAGCGCTTTCCGGAACAGCAATAGCAACCACTCTTGAAGGTATGCGACCATTGATGATTGAAATTCAAGCTCTAGTAAGTTCTGCGGTTTACGGTACGCCACAAAGAAGTACAACAGGATATAATGCTAAAAGGCTGAACATGATTTTAGCTGTTTTAGAAAAACGAGCAGGATTTCGATTAGGAACTAAAGATGTATTTTTGAATGTAACTGGAGGAATAACTGTAGACGATACCGCAATTGACTTGGCCGTTGTTGCTGCAATTCTTTCTTCTAATGAAGATATTGCAATTGAAGAAGGTTTTTGTTTTGCTGGAGAAGTTGGACTTTCAGGAGAAATACGTCCGGTAAATAGAATTGATCAGCGTATTCAGGAAGCAGAAAAACTTGGTTTCACAACAATCCTTGTTTCTAAACATAATAAAATATCTCTTAAAAACACAATAATTAAAGTTGTTTTAGTTTCAAAAATTGAAGATGTTGTAAGTGAGCTTTTTGGATAAAAAAACATAGATAAACACTATGTCCCGTCCTAAATAATCGATACAGATTTTTAGGACGGGGCATACACTAAATATCACTTGGTTGGCAATCTAATACTTTACAAATTGCTTGTAATGTAGAAAAGCGTATTGCCGTAGCTTTTCCAGATTTTAAAATAGATAAATTAGCAATAGTTATTCCAATAATTTCAGCTAACTCATTACTTTTTATTTTTCCTTTAGCGAGCATTACATCAAGATATACTATTTTTGGGAGATTTATACTGTTAGTTCATTTTCTTCTTTTTGTTTTTTAGCAATTGTAAAAACCTCACTTAAAACCATAAAAAATAAGCCTAATGAAAAAAGCATTACATATGGGTTTAAGCCTATTTCAAAGCCTACTTTTCTGTTAATAAATTTAAGTATAAAAGCCGGAATCCCGGAGCCTAGAGCAGAAATCATAAGTAAAATTCCTATTGTATTAAATTTTTTAATTACTTCTAAATCAAATATTTTAGCCTTTTGAAATAACCGAAGGGTTTTTCGAAATAAAAACAAACAATAAATAATTAAAAGGCACGATATAGAGAGGAAAACTAATAATAACTTTGATTGTAAATCAATTGCTATTATTTCAGTTCCACTTATATTGATTCCAATCTCGGAAGGATCGTTATCAATTAATATTAAACCAGTATAAAAAATCAATAGAGGTATTGAAAAACATGACATTAAAAATGTCCAATCTACTATTGCTTTCAAAAAATTCAATTTTTTCATGTTTAATTTTCTAAATTATTTCACAAATATATAAAAATTATTGATAAACAATAAAATAATATTCTTATTTAATAAATTTTCACAACCTATTATCTTTTCTTATTTTTGAATTATGAAACTACCCGATTCTTTACAAAACAAGCTCCAACATCGTATTGAGAATAATTCTTTACGAACTTTATCAGCATCAAATAATTTAGTTGATTTTGCTTCTAATGATTATTTAGGCTTTTCTAAGAATAAAGACGTTTTTCAAAAGACACATCAGTTACTTATAGAAAAAAATCTGCAAGTAAATGGTGCAACAGGTTCTCGTTTGCTTTCTGGAAACCATGATTTGTTTGATATAACGGAAAACTATATTGCAAAATTTCATCAGTCAGAAGACGCATTGCTTTTTAATTCAGGTTATGATGTAAATGTTGGTTTTTTTAGCGCAGTTCCACAACGAAACGATATTATTTTATATGATGAACTATGTCATGCTTCCATTCGTGATGGAATTCAAATGAGTTTAGCAAAAGCATTTAAATTCAAACATAATGACCTAACTGATTTAGACAACCAACTTCAAAAATTTAAATTAGAAAACACAGAAGTATATATTGTTACAGAAAGTGTTTTTTCTATGGATGGCGATTCTCCAGAGGTAAAAAAATTAGTTGCTATTTCTGAAATGCACAATGCAAATTTAGTAATAGACGAAGCACATGCTCTTGGCGTATTTGGACTAAAAGGAGAAGGTTTAGTTCAAAGTTTACAATTACAAGATAAAGTTTTTGCACGCATAATGACGTATGGAAAAGGCTTAGGCTGTCATGGTGCTGCAATTTTAGGAAGTAAACAATTGAAACAATATTTAATCAATTTTTGCAGAAGTTTTATATATACAACAGCACTTCCTCCACATGCAATTGCAACTATTTTAACGTCTTATAAGGAATTAGAAAAGAGTGAATCTTTAATTAAAAATCTTCAAGAAAATTCCATTTACTTTAATTCCATAATTGAAGATTCTAATTTTACTTCATCTATAAAATCAATTGTAATTCCGGGTAATCATAACGTAAAAATGGCGGCGAAACATCTTCAAAAAAATGGGTTTAATGTAAATCCAATTTTATCGCCGACGGTTCCAGAAGGACAAGAAAGACTAAGGTTTTGTTTGCATTCATATAATTCTATAGAAAAAATTAAGGAAGCTCTAAATTTGTTGTCTACCTTTGTAATTAAATAATTAAAAATGAAACTTTTTATTACAGGAATTGGAACTGATGTAGGTAAAACAATAGCTTCTGCAATTATTACCGAAGCTTTAGAAGCCGATTATTGGAAGCCTATTCAAGCAGGAGATTTGGAAGATTCCGATACGCATAAAATTCAAAAATACATTTCTAACTCTAAAACTGTCTTTCATAAAAACAGCTATGCATTAAATACGCCAGCAAGTCCTCATTTTGCTGCAGATTTAGATAATGTTACAATAGATATTGAAAAAATTCAGGAACCAAAAACTAAAAATAGTTTAGTCATTGAAGGTGCTGGTGGTTTATTTGTACCACTTAATAAAAAAGACACAATTATTGATCTAATTAAAAAAGAACATAAAGTAATAGTAATTTCTCTTCATTATCTAGGAAGTATTAACCATACATTATTAACTATTGAAGCTTTACAAAATAGAAATATTAAAATTGCCGGAATTATTTTTAATGGAGATGAAAACAAAGCAACGGAAGAAATAATACTTTCTAAAACAAACCTAAACCTTATTGGCAGAATTGAAGACGAACCTTATTTTGATAGAAATGTTATTAAATATTACGCAGATAAGTTTCGAGAAAATCTTTTAAAACTATAAACTAGCATATTCTTAACATAACTTTTTTTCATTTTAACGTACATTTGTTAGTACAAAAGCACAAACATGACACTTTCTGAAAAAGATAAACTATACAATTGGCATCCTTATACGCAACATAAAACGGCATTACCACATCCTGTTATTATAAAAGGTAAAGGAGCAATTCTTTGGGATGAAAATGGTAATGAATATATAGATGCAATTGCAAGTTGGTGGGTAAACCCGTTCGGACATAGTAATACTTTTATTGCTCAAGCCATTTTTAAACAATTAACTACGTTAGAACACGTGTTATTTGGAGGTTTCACACATGAGCCAGCAATACTTTTGTCAGAAAAACTTTCACAAATACTGCCAAATAACCAAAAACGATTTTTTTATACTGATAATGGGTCTTCTGCAGTTGAAGTGGCGCTAAAAGTAGCACTACAATATTTTCATAATAAAGGAGAAAAGCGAACAAAAATAATTGCATTTGAAAATGCATTTCATGGCGACACATTTGGTGCAATGGCAGCAAGTGGCATCTCTTTTTTCACAGAAGCTTTCCAAGGTTCTTTGTTAGAAGTTACTCGAATTCCTGTTCCTACAAAAGGTAACGAAACGGAAAGTTTTAATACATTAAAAAAATTAGCGGAAACAAATGAATATGCCGCTTTCGTTTTTGAGCCATTAGTACAAGGAGCAGCTGGAATGGTAATGTATGCACCAAGTAGTTTAGATGAGCTTATTGCTATAGCAAAAGAAAATAACGTATTTACAATTGCCGATGAAGTAATGACAGGTTTTGGCAAAACAGGTAAAAGTTTTGCTTGTGATTATTTAGAGCAACAACCCGATATGATGTGCTTATCTAAAGCATTAACTGGCGGAACAATTCCAATGGCCGTTACGAGTTTTACACAAGAAATTTACGAAGGTTTTTATGATGATGATATAAATAAAGCGCTTTTTCACGGTCATACTTTTACTGCAAATCCTACAGGTTGTGCTGCAGCTTTAGCGAGTATTGAATTACTTGAAACGGAAGAGATTCAGAATAATATAAAACAAGTAAATCAACATCATTTAGCATTTGAACAACGAATTAAAAATCATCCAAAAATAAAAGAAACTAGAGTTCTTGGTGTTATTTTTGCTTTAGAAATTAAAGTTTCTGGTAAGCAAGATTATTATGGTGAGTTACGCAATAAACTATATTCTTTTTTCATTGAAAAAGGCATTATTCTTAGACCAGTAGGAAATATAATTTACATTTTACCACCTTATATAATATCTGACATTGAATTAGAGAAAATTTATAAAACCATAGAAGAAGCGTTAGAAATAGTTTAATTTTGCCAAACAAATAAATATTTATTCTTTATTAAACTTTTCATCTTTGAAAACCAATATTTCCATAGTTTCCCAATCTTCCATTTCTGCTTTAGGGCATAAATCAGATTTAATTTGGCAAAATTATTTAGACAACAAAACATATATTTCTAAAAATAAAATTGGGAACAAAGAGGTTTGGGCGTCAAAATTAACAGCAGAAATTATTTTAGAAATAGAAAAACTCCAAAACTCAGATTCTAAATATAAAAACTTAGATAAATCTGTTTTGTATGCAATTTTTGTAGCTAGAGAAGCCGTTAATAAGGCAAAATGGAATAAAGCAGACGTTTTCGGAATAAATATTGGTTCTTCAAGAGGAGCAACTGAATTATTTGAAAACTACCATAAAGAATTTTTAGAGACAAATACGGTTGCAACACTTTCTTCTCCAACTACAACATTAGGAAATATTTCTAGTTGGGTAGCAAATGACTTACAAGCTTCTGGTCCAGAAATTTCTCACTCCATAACTTGCTCAACAGCTTTTCACGGAATTTTAAACGGTATTGCATGGATAAATGCAGGTTTTGTAGACAAATTTCTTGTTGGAGGCAGCGAAGCACCTCTCACAGCATTTACAATAGCCCAAATGCAAGCTTTAAAGATATATTCCAGGTCAGAAGAAACAAATTATCCTTGTAAAGCATTAGAGCTCTCTAAAAGAGAAAATTCTATGGTTGTAGGAGAGTCGGCAAGTGTTATTTGTTTGGAAAAAGGAAGTTCAGAAAATGCAATAGTAATAATTGAAGGTATTGGCTACGCTACAGAAATTTTAGAACACAATATTTCCATATCTACGGAAGCAGATTGTTTTCAAAAATCCATGAAAATGGCTTTACAGGATATTTCTTTAAGCGAGGTAGATGTTGTAGTTATGCATGCACCAGGAACAATTAAAGGAGATTTATCGGAATACAAAGCGATACAAAATGTATTTAGAGAAAACATGCCTTTAGTAACTTCTAATAAATGGAAAGCTGGACACACTTTTGCTGCATCTGGAATGTTGAGTTTAGAATTAGCAATTTTAATGCTACAAAATCAAGAATTCATAGGCGTTCCTTATACAGATACTCAGTCTAAACTTACTAAAATTAATAAAGTGCTAATAAATGCAGTTGGCTTTGGCGGAAACGCAGTAAGCATTCTGATTTCAGGATAATTTAGCTTTATACAAACAAAAAACGCCTAACTGTTAGTTAGACGTTTTACGGTAATAAAAATAATTCTATTTTTTAGATAACTTCTACTTGAGCAGCTACTATACCTTTTCTACCTTCTTCCTCAACGAAACTTACTTTGTCTCCTTCGTTTAAAGTTTCAGCATTCATTCCTGAAGCATGAACAAAAATATCTTTACCTGTTTCATCATTTGTAATAAAACCGAATCCTTTTTCTTCATTGAAGAATTTTACTGTACCTGTATACATTTTGTAATAATAAATAATTAATAAGTGTCAAAGATATACTTATTTTCCAATTGATAAGAATATCGTGACTTTTTGTTTGAAAATTATTGTTTTTCTTTATTCTTCTCTTCTTGATCGTTTAGTTTAAACTTGTACTTACTTAAATCTTTACCATTATACCGATGGTAAATAAACAATGGCATTAATACTAAAGCCATAATTAAAATACCTACTCCAACCCACTTATCTCCTTCTGGATTCCCTGAGTTCTTATGATAATAACCAAAACTAACAAATCCAATAACAACAAATAATAATATTCTAATTATGTATTTCATGCTTTGTAATTATTTCAAATCTAACTGAATATGTAATTCTTTTAACTGCGTTGCATCAATCTTAGATGGTGCGTCAATCATTACATCTCTTCCAGAATTATTTTTTGGGAAAGCAATAAAATCACGAATCGTTTCTTGTCCGCCTAGAATAGAAACTAATCTATCTAGTCCAAAAGCTAAACCTCCGTGTGGTGGCGCTCCATATTCAAATGCATTCAATAAAAATCCGAATTGCGCTTGTGCTTCTTCTTTGCTAAATCCTAATAAATCAAACATTCTAGATTGTAACTCTCTATCGTGAATACGAATAGATCCGCCTCCAATTTCGTTTCCGTTTAAAACCATATCGTAAGCATTTGCTCTTACTTTTCCTGGTTCTGTTTCAATTAATTTAATATCTTCTGGTTTAGGAGATGTAAACGGGTGGTGCATTGCATGGTAACGACCACTTTCTTCATCCCATTCTAAAAGAGGGAAATCTACAACCCATAAAGGTGCAAATTCATCTGCTTTTCTTAATCCTAAACGTGTTGCTAATTCCATACGCAATGCAGAAAGTTGTCCACGTGTTTTATCAGCTGGTCCAGAAAGTACTAAAATTAAATCTCCAGCTTTTGCATTGGTAGCTTCCGCCCATTTTTTTAAATCTTCTTGATCGTAGAATTTATCTACTGATGATTTGAATGTTCCATCTGCTTCACACTTTACATAAACCATCCCTAAAGCAGCAACTTGCGGGCGTTTTACCCAATCAATTAATGCATCAATTTCTTTTCTAGAGTAAGCTGCACAACCTGGAGCTGCAATACCAACTACTAATTCGGCAGCATTAAATACTGGGAATTCTTTATGTTGAGCAATAGAATTTAACTCACCAAACTTCATATCAAAACGAATATCTGGTTTGTCATTACCGTATGTTTTCATTGCATAGTCGTATGTAATTCTTGGGAATTTTTCTACTTCTACACCTTTAATTTCTTTTAATAAATGACGCGTTAAGCTTTCGAACATATCTAGAATATCTTCTTGCTCTACGAAAGCCATTTCACAGTCAATTTGTGTAAACTCTGGTTGTCTATCCGCACGTAAATCTTCATCACGGAAACATTTCACAATTTGGAAATATTTATCCATTCCACCTACCATCAACAATTGCTTGAATGTTTGTGGTGATTGTGGCAATGCATAAAACTGACCTTCGTTCATTCTACTTGGCACCACAAAGTCACGAGCACCTTCTGGAGTAGATTTTATTAAATATGGCGTTTCAATTTCGCAAAAACCTTCGTCTGAAAGAAATTTACGAACTTCCATACTTACTTTATGACGAAATATTAAATTGTTTTTTACTGGATTTCTACGAATATCTAAGTAACGATACTTCATACGAATATCTTCACCACCATCGGTTTCATCTTCAATAGTAAAAGGTGGAACTAATGCTTCGTTTAAAACAGTAAGTTCTGAAACTAAGATTTCAATTTCACCAGTTGGAATATTTTTATTTTTAGACTCACGTTCAATTACAGTACCTTTAACTTGTACAACAAATTCTCTACCAAGTGATTTTGCTAGTTCAAAAACAGTTTTATCTGTTCTTTCTTCGTCTAAAATTAATTGCGTAATTCCGTAACGATCACGTAAATCAATCCAAATCATGAATCCTTTATCGCGCGATTTTTGAACCCAGCCTGAAAGGGTTACTTCTGTATTGATGTGTGAAGCGTTTAATTCTCCACAGGTATGACTTCTGTACATGGTAAAAAATATTTTTGCAAAAGTACTAACAAATTTCAATTTTATTTGTTTTGAAAGTATATTAAACCATAAAATTTAACCTTTTTTTTAATTTTTATTTTAAAAAAATAAATAGATTTACAAAAACTTAAAAATATTTTATGAAAAAAATAGCCTTATTAATACTTTTATCAGCTTCTGCAAGTTTTGCTCAAGCTCCTAAAAAAAGTAAAGTAACATTTACAGCAAAAATTGAAAATAGAAATAGTGATACTTTAAAGATCTATGGACCGGATAAATTTTTAAAAATTATTCCCGTAAAAAAAGGTGTTTTTTATGCAACTTTTGAATCAACAGATGGAATTCATCAATTCGCAAATGGCTCAGAATCGTCTATGCTATTTTTAAAAGACGGCGACAATTTACAACTTAAAATGGACGCAAAAATGTTTGATGAATCTATTGTTTATAAAGGAGAAGGAGCTTTAGAAAACAATTATCTTGCTCAAAAAGCATTATCAGATGAAAAATTTGAAATGTCTTTAGAAGATTTAATGACTAAAGACGACGTGACATTTAAAGCAGCATTATCTAAGAAAAAAGAAACAGATTTAGCTAATTTAATGAGTAAAGGATTAAACCAAAAATTAATTGACGCTATTAAACCTAGAATTGAACAAGAAGAAACTATGCTTACGCAGTTTTTTAACCAAAAAATAGCGGCTTCTAAATTAGTTGGAACTTCATCTCCTACTTTTGATTATGAAAACCACAAGGGTGGGAAAACTTCATTAGAAAGTTTAAAAGGTAAATACGTTTATATTGATGTTTGGGCAACTTGGTGTGGGCCTTGTAGAGCTGAAATACCTTATTTAAAGAAAACAGAAGAAGCATATCATGGC
>Ga0102814_10000077_pt1:0-15000 | contig 64527 bp, 70 predicted proteins | sample ColrivemetaGS741_FD_79112 | JGI IMG/M metagenome (GOLD analysis project Ga0102814, IMG submission 79112) | Estuarine microbial communities from the Columbia River estuary - Flood tide ETM metaG S.741 | ecosystem: Environmental > Aquatic > Marine > Intertidal zone > Estuary | place: USA...
TTGAAAAAGAAGTTCCATTTGTAAAGTATATAAATAATTAAAAATTTTATTCAAAATTTAACTTTTAAAGCGTATAATTAGAAATTGAAAACTCATAGTTAAAAATTTTTTATATATTTTATTCCAAGGAAAGATTCACCTATTTAAACCAAAAACGCTAAAGCTAAAAATATCTAATAAATTAAAATTTATAAATTAATATACCGAATTAATTTTGTTATTTGATAAAGACTAACTTGATTAATACTATATATTGGGATATTTTTTTGTCGAGCTAAACTTTTTAATTTATAATTTTGTCTTAAATGTTTCTTTAATCCAATAATTAAACTTGCTTTTTTAATTTCATTTGTTAAAACAAATTGAATTCCCATTTTTAAAAGTACTTCTTTAAGTAAATTATTGGATAATGAGTAGGGATAAATAACTAATTTTTTAGAATATAATTTAAAAAAATTTTCTTGTCGTGGTTGATTTATGAAAATCCAATTTGGATTTGTAACAAGACTTGAATCTTGTAAATGAGTAGTATTACGACGAAACAAAGTAGACTCCATCTGCATGTGTTGACACTTTATATTAATTTTGTCTGTTAAAGCAAATTGACGAACTTGGTTAAGGCAAAAATTTCCTCGCAGCAATAAATCCACAGAATTTTTGACATTTTCATGAATCGTCCAGGAATTTTGTTCATTAATCTCAATTATTATTTCAAATGCTGGATATGCTTTTCGTTCCAAAATACTTTTTTGTGTCCCACGCCGTTTTGCTTCATCATCACTTAATGTTACATATTGAATTCCACCAATTAAATCAGCAAGAGGTGGGTTTTTAATTAAATTTTCTAGACAATTACCATGAGTTGTACCGACTAATTGAACACCTTTTTCAGCTATCGTTCTCGCTGCAACTACTTCAAGTTCAGTACCAATTTCATCTATAATGATAACTTGAGGCATATGATTTTCTACAGCTTCAATCATTATTTGATGTTGTAATTCTGTCTTCGCAACTTGCATACGTCGTGCACGACCAATACCAGAATGTGGGATATCACTATCTCCAGCAATTTCATTTGATGTATCAATAATAATAACTCGTTTTTCCATTTCATCAGCAAGTACTCGAGCAATTTCACGAATAATTGTGGTTTTTCCAACTCCAGGTTTTCCTAAAATAAGAATAGATTGTTCAGTTTCTAGTAAATCTCGAATTACCGAAATAGTTCCAAAAACTGCTCGTCCAATACGACATGTTAGGCCATTGATTAAAAATTGTCGATTTCGAATACAACTTATTCGATGAAGAGTCCGTTCAATTCCTGCTCGATTTTCATTACTAAATTTACTAACACGTTTAGTTATATAATCTAGATCTTGCCAAGAAACGATTTTTTGAGATAAATATTCTGGTCCGGTAATAAATCGAGCTTCAGGTCGACGTCCTAAATCCAATACAATTTCAATTAACTGGTCTTTATGTTTATGATGATTTAAAGTTTCTTGTAGAAAAAAAGGTAAATTTTCAATTAATTTTTCTAAATCGTCAGTATCTGTCATAAGATAAGTATTTATAATTTTTAATAAAATTATATTTCGAAATTCAATAAATAAACAAATGAATTTTCATTTATTTATTTATTGAATCTGGTTATATCTTATTTCCTAATAAACTAGAATTTTTGAAAATTAAGCACAATAAAACAATAATAAGATCGGGATAAGATTTAAGTAGCGTCAATAATTTGCTTAAAAGTAGCGCTATCCAAAATGGCGATTTGTGACAACATTTTACGATTTAAATCGATATTCGATTTTTTAAGTTGATTCATTAATCGACTGTAAGATAATCCATTTAAGCGTGAAGCCGCATTAATTCTAGTAATCCAAAGTTTTCTAAAGATTCGTTTCTTTTGTTTTCTACCAATATATGAATATCGTAATGCTTTCATAACCTGTTGATTTGCAACACGGAAAAGAACAGAATGAGCACCACGATAACCACTAGCCATAGATAAGATTTTCTTGCGTCGTTTCCGCGCAACATTTCCACGTTTAATTCTAACCATTTTCGTTTAATAAGGTAACATTAATTTAATAGGTTTACTATCACTTTTACTAACACAAATAATTTGCGATAATTTTCGTTTTTGTCGGTTTGATTTCTTTCTTAAAAGGTGACCTTTATAAGCATGACGTCTTAAGAAATTTCCTTTCCCCGTTACTTTGTAACGTTTAGCCGCTGCTTTTCGCGTTTTTAACTTTACCATAAAATATTAATTCTTTATTGAGAATGTAAGCTTTGTAAATAATGTTTCGATTTTTAAGGGTGTAAACATAAATTCATTATCTTAAAGTAATTTCAAAGAATGAAAGAGATTTTGAAAAATCATTTACTAAAAATTATAATGAAGTTAAATTACACTTTGACCGTATCCATAAATTATTAATGGTTATCGTATTAAATTCTTAAAGTTTTGTCAATTAAAACAGTGCTTCTCAGTTAATGTTAATTAAGTTAAAAAAATTTTGGAGAATGATCAAAGAAAAAAAATTGTGAAAAATTATAGTTATTATTTATAAATTATATAAACAAATAACTAACATCATTAAAAAAAATTGTAACGATAAAAAGGCTATAAACCTTTTTATCCTAAATAGTACATGTTACTAATCTTCTGAAGTTTCTTCTTTAACTTCAACTAATTCATTAAGCGCAAAATTATTTGAGTTTACACCACTGTAATTCACACTATCAAATCTTACAATAGCAGGATAACGAATCCCACTTTGATCGACTGCTGCTACTGTTCCAGTTTTATTAAACCAGTAAGATTCTGGTCGAAGAATACGAACTTTTGAATTACGCTCTACCATAAATTATTCCTGATAATTGATTATATTATTAATTTTATACAATTAATATTTATTAATAACAATAAAATTTTAAAAGAATTATTAAACTTTGATAAGATATTAGAATATAGTAAAATAGTTCATACAAATAGAGACATTTTTACTGTAGCTAATAAATGTAGTCATGGCCGATTTCCAAATAAAACTCGTAACAAAATAAATTGTAGGTTAATTTATCTGGGCGGAAACTATAGAAAATGTGGAGATTCAATTAGGAATATTAATTAATTGCTAGTCGTAGCTTAATTAAAAATTCAAGTTCATAAGTTTATTGAAAAACTGTTGGTTCGAATATGTAAAATATGTTAACATTCATTTAAGAATAAATTTATATACAATTAATTAAATAAAATTCAAATGAATAGAAATCTATTACAAAAAATTCTTATTGGATTATTTTTTACTGCTTGTATTTTAATTGGTGTTAAACAATTTAACATTGTTGAATTTGATACGCCACAAACAACAGTAAATAACAAAGTAGAATTAAACTCGAACGTAAGCAGTTCTAGAATGACTTATGGACGATTCTTAGAATATTTAGAAATGGGTTGGGTAAAACAAGTTGATTTATATGATAATAGCCGAAATGCAATTGTCCAAGCGTCAAGTCCAGAACTTGGAAATCGACCACAAACAATTCGTGTAGAAATTCCAGTAGGTGCATCTCAACTTATTCAAAAATTAAAAGAATATAATATTGATTTTGATGCGCATCCAGTTGGACAAAAAAATATCTTTGTAACATTGGCAAGTAATTTATTATTACCAATAATTTTTATAAGTGGTTTAATATTCTTCTTCCAAAATTCAGAAAACTTTTCTCAAAATGGTGGTTCAGGACCAATGAATTTAGGAAAATCACCAGCACGTTATGATCAAAACCCAGATACTGGTGTTTCATTTAAAGATATCGCAGGGATTGATGAAGCAAAAGCAGAATTCGAAGAAATTGTTTCATTCTTAAAAGAACCCGATAAATATACTATAGTTGGTGCCAAAATTCCTAAAGGTGTTTTACTAGTAGGCCCTCCTGGGACAGGAAAAACATTATTAGCTAAAGCTATTGCTAATGAAGCAAATGTTCCATTTTATAGCGTTGCAGGTTCAGAGTTTGTTGAAATGTTTATTGGTATTGGTGCAGCAAGAATTCGTGATTTATTTAAGAAAGCTGCTGAAAATACACCGTGTATTGTATTCATTGATGAAATTGATGCAGTTGGTCGTGAACGTGGTGCTGGCGTTGGTGGTGGTAATGATGAACGAGAACAAACTTTAAACCAATTATTAACAGAAATGGATGGTTTTAAAGAAAATAAAGGTGTTATTGTAGTTGGTGCTACTAACCGAGTAGATATTTTAGATGCAGCTTTATTAAGACCAGGACGTTTTGATCGTCAAATTACTGTTGGATTACCTGATCGATTAGGACGAATTGCTATTTTAAAAGTTCATGCTCGAAATAAACCATTTGATGAAGATGTTTCAATTGTTCAATTAGCTAATCGAACACCAGGCTTCTCTGGAGAAGATTTAGCAAATTTATTAAATGAATCAGCAATTTTAGCTACTCGTTATAAAAAGACAACGATTACAAAAAACGAAGTTAATGAAGCTGCAGATAGAATTATTGGTGGTATTGCAGGATCAACAATGGAAGATACCAAAAATAAAAAACTAATCGCATACCATGAAGTTGGTCATGCTATCGTTGGATCAGTTTTAAAAAACCACGATAATGTTGAAAAGATTACCTTAGTTCCACGTGGTGGTGCAAAAGGATTAACTTGGTTTGCACCGACTGAAGATCAAGGGTTAGTATCAAGATCACAATTATTAGCTCGAATTATCTCAACATTAGGTGGTCGAGTGGCTGAACAAGTCGTATTTGGAGATCCAGAAGTAACTACTGGTGCAAGTAATGATTTACAACAAGTGACAAATATCGCTCGTCAAATGGTAACACGTTACGGAATGTCAAATATTGGTCCATTTGCACTTGAAAATGATAATAATGAACAAATGTTCGTTGGAACAAACTCAGATTCTGAAACACCAGAAAATATTTCAGATCGTATTGACAATGAAGTCTGTAAAATTATTAACCATTGTGAGAATAAAGCAACCGAGATTGTCTTAGATAACCGAGTTGTTATTGATTTAGTTGTAGAACGCTTACTTGATGCAGAAACAATTGATGGTGAAGAGTTCCGAGAATTAGTTGAAAAATATACGATTTTACCAAGTAAGGTTTAACCTAAATAATTTTACTTAGTATAGTTAAGAGAATTAATATTCTCTAGTAAAAGTAAACAGATAAAAAAATGTATCGCTTAATGTTTTTATACCAAAAACATTAAGCGATAAAAAGTTCAACTAACAATATTTAATATTGAGACTAATATAAAGCCTAGAAATATAACCCTAACATATCAGGGAAGAAACGATTTATTTCAATAATAAACCCAGCAGTAAATGTCATCCAAATTGTTAAAAGGACAGGAGCGGTTGATAAATATTTTTGAAGATTTTCCATAGGATTTTTACCTTAATTACTTTATAAATAAAATTAGCGAGGTGAAACTGTTACTTCATTATCTGGAGCAACTAATTCATTACTAATTAATTCTTGCCAAGCAGAAATCGGCCAAATATATCCAGTAGACATAATTTTTAATGCTAATGGAACATTAATAATAATCTCATTTTCACTTGGGTTTTTAGTTGTACTTACTGCACGTAAGTATTTTCGGCCAACCCAACCAATCCAGCCAGAAATGTAAATAAACCCAAAACCAGGAAGAATAAACTCTGCAGCATGACTCCAACGACCATCTGCGATTAAATGAGGTAAACCATCAGTTCCACATAATAACTCGGAACGGCTGTATTTATCAAATCGTGCATTTGTTCGTTCAACTTGTTGTTTTAAAGCTAATGCAGGAGGTGAATCTACTTCATAGTTAGCTAAGCGTGACTCTAATTTTTTAACGCTAGCCTTTTGTCTTTTTGCAAAAGCAGGAGAATCACTACATTTTGTTAATCCACCAATCTCTGCTGAAGCTGTAGCGGGAAGAAAAGTCAAGAATCCTATAAAAAGTAAACTTAGTAAGTTTAAGTTAAAACGTTTCATTATCAAAATATAAAATTTAGATTGTTTAATTTGGTAAAAAACTTTAAGTAAATAAAACTATTATTACTTATATATATTAATATAGTTTTTAAGAAAAAAATATTTTTTATTTAAAGTTATAATAATTTTTTACAGACTAAAGAAAATTAAGTAAAAAATAATAATTTTATGTGGGGTTTTAAGATTTTTTTTAATACAATTTCTATTTTTAAACAAACTTATTTAAATTAATTTAAATAAGTTTGTTTAAAAATAGAAATTATTCAAGATCTTTACGGTTTGGATTTCGTGATGGATCACTTGAAAGGAATCCAAAAATAAATAAAGAAACAAAGAAGATAATTGTTGTATAAACTAAAATTTTTAAAGTTAACATTTAATTTTTCCTAGGAACTATTTTTAATAATACTAATTATACTAAAATATAATAATTCTGAATTATTTAATTCAAAATAAATATTGTTGATTTGGTTATTTACCGATTGAAGCGTTATTTAAACCGAATACAAACGGATAAATTTTGTATACAGATAATTCAACGCGAGGAAAAGATTTTAGTGATATTTTACTTAACTGATCACTCTGGATTGATAAATAACCTTCAACGATAACATAATCATTAATATGATAATATTGAGTAATATCATAACCTAATTTTCCCCATATACATAAACGAATATATGTTTCGCTACTATTATGTCGTACTTGAGGAATTTGCACGGTCATCTTTGTCAAAGGTATTTGATTTTCTACAAAAGTTTGACAGGGTTTCTCAATAATCTTAACTATAAGACTAGTATAATTCATGAAAACTATTATTGATTATATAATTAAATTTTTCTGTTTTTGAACATCCTCAAAATTAATATCGCGTAGGCGTTTTAATAAACGGATGAAATATTCTAAGAAATAATCATCTAATTGAATAATTTCTGAAGGGTCAATTTTAAACATTTTATATAAATCGAATGTTGATTTTGAAAAATTATTTTCTACATTCAAAATTTCAGCAAATGCTAATCGATCACTAATATTTTGCCCCCATTCAAAGAAACCAAAGAAACTACTAACTAATTTTAAAACAATTAATGGTACTCGTTGTACTTTTGCAGATTGACCTGCTAATTGTTCACATAAATTAATAATCTCTGAAGAAACCCAACCTTTTAATCCGCCTAAGAAAAATGTTTGGTTTGCTGTTTGCGGAAGTTGTAAAGAACGTAAAGAAAATTTGGCAATATCTTGAGTATCCATGTATGAAACCGATGTATTTTCATTAGTTACCCAAATTGGTAAATTTTCTAAAATTGGAATCGCATATTGTTCAATTAAACCTTGATAAAACCCAGTTAATCTAAAAATTGTATAAGGAATTTCTGATCTCTTTAATTTCGTTTCAATACCTTGCTTTAATTTCATTAATGGAATATTTGAGAATTGTTCCACATTTTGCGCTGAAAAGAAAATAAAACGTTGGATATTAGCTGCTTTTGCAGCCTCAATTAAACTTACTTTTCCTGTCCAGTCAACTTTTTTTAATGAATCTAATTCATTTGGTCGACCTGTTGATGCATCAATAATTGCTGTAATTCCTTTTAGACAAGGAGGAATTGTTTCTGGTCGACTAAGATCACCATAGACTAATTCAACACCCCATTCTTTTAAAAAGTTAGCTTTTCGGAAATTTCTTACCATACATCGAACTGGGTAACCTTTCGTTAAAGCCTGTAAAACAATTTGTCGTCCTAATGTTCCTGTTCCGCCGATAATAAGTAAACTCATAATATATTCAAATTAAACAAATTTTACTCGAAAATTGTACTTTGTAAAATATCTTCAGCCTCTAAATTTACTAAATCCTTTTTCGTTAATACAGTACCACGACTATCGAAAATACGATTCGCTTGACGCATTCGTGCACGATCAAGAGCATTTTTTACACTTCTTGCATTCGCAAATAAAGGTCGTTGTTTACGTCTTATAATATATTGAGTTAATGCAACTTCTGCATCAGGTGTTAATTGATATTGTTGTTCAGCTAACATCATTTTTGCAATTCGTACTAATTCGTCAGTTGTATAATCTGGAAAATCAATATGATTCGCAATACGTGATGATAAACCAGGGTTTGACGCATAGAATTTGTCCATTGGTTCTTTATAACCTGCTAAAATCACAACTAAATCATCTCGTTGATTTTCCATCACTTGCAACAAGATTTCAATAGCTTCTGACCCATAATCTCGTTCGTTATCAGGTTTATATAAATAATAAGCTTCATCAATAAAGAGTACTCCACCCATTGCCTTCTTAAGAACTTCTTTTGTTTTAGGAGCTGTATGACCAATATATTGTCCAACTAAATCATCACGGGTAACCGTTAAAAGATGTCCTTTTTGAACATAACCTAATTGAAATAAAATATCTGCCATTTTTAAACCAACTACTGTTTTACCAGTACCCGGACTACCTGTAAATGACATATGTAAACCAGGACTTCCTGCTGTAATTCCTAAATTTCTTCTTAATTTATCGATTAATAATAACGCAGCAATTTCTCGAATTCGAGATTTTACAGGAGCTAAACCTACTAACTCTTCATTTAATAAATTTAAGATTTTTGCTATTTCAGTTTTTGCGTATTCTTCTTGTAAATTAATTGGACTTGTATTCATAAGAATTGAATTCTTTAATTTCAGTTAAAAAAGTTATTTAAATTTTATATAATAAACCGGTTAAAGTATAACCGATTTAAAATGTTCGATTCAATTTAAGTACTTGTAAAGGTTGGAATACTTGATAAACAAATAAATGCAAACCCTGCACTTCCACACGCACCTACAAAAAAGCCACCTTTAAATTGATCCCAAGCTTTTCGGGTTTGTAAATCAGTTTCATTCTCAGAACTTTTTGAATTATCTTGCCCAAAAACTGCTATACCATAGATTGTTAAACCTAATGTTAAGATTAAAATTAAACCAATAGTTGAAAAGAAACCAGCTAGTAAACCAATATCAGAGTTGCGTAATGGTCCAAGTTTTACAAATGGTCCCATTAAAAAGTATCCATGCGCTAACCCAATTTCTAACCCACGTAATAACGGAGTTAAACCAAATCGGTATGCCGGTAAATTTTTTAAAATTGCACGTGTTACTGCTGATGATGTTATTGGAGTTGCTAAATGACCAACAAATGGATCATCATTATACGGTTTAATAAAATTAGCCATAAATTTAATTTAAAAATTAATGAAATTAATAATAAAATTTTTTGATTAATATAAGGTTATTAAAAATTAATGAAAATTTTTCCCAACCAAAATTTTTATATAGATTACTATATAATATATACTAATATAGAGAAAAATTTTTATAAACTTCATTTCGATAAAATAACAAAAGATTTTATGACAATTGCTATTGATTACTTTTTATTAGTAGGATTTTGCTTTGCAGTTACTTCTGGTTTATTCTTAGGATTAAAATCAATTAAATTAATTTAATATTATTACTAAATCGCAACAAATGCAAGAAGAAATTCGTCAAGATAAAATTGTTGGGTCACGACGTTTTAGTAACTATTTTTGGGCATTTTTTCTTTTTGTCGGCGGAATAAGTTTTTTATTAGCTGGGATGTCAAGTTATTTTAAAATTAACTTATTACCCTTTGCAAATACCACTGACTTAGTATTCATTCCTCAAGGTTTAGTTATGATGTTTTACGGAACATTAAGCTTTGGGATTAGTATTTATACGCTTATTACAATTTTACTAGATATTGGAAGTGGCTATAACGAATACAATAAAGTAGAAAATCTTATTAAAATCGTGCGAAAAGGATTTCCAGGAAAAAATCGTGAAATTCTTTTAACATATCCATTAGCAAATATTCGAGCAATTGGGATTAAAATTACTGAAGGTTTAAACCCAACTCGAAGTATTTATTTATGTTTAAAAGACGAGAGAAATATTCCTTTAACGCCCGTTCAAGAACCAACTTCAATCTCAAACTTAGAAGAAGAAGCGGCTGATTTAGCTAAATTTCTTGATTTAAAATTAGAAAATTTATAAGACATTATTGCTTTTTATGCCCATATAATTCTATAATAGAATTATGCGGGCATAGTTTAGTGGTAAAACCTTAGCCTTCCAAGCTAATGATGGGGGTTCGATTCCCCCTGCCCGCTTTTAATAAACTATTAAAATGTCGAATGAGCAACAATCATTTTTTATAGGAGAATAAATAATTATGTCTGGTGGATCTACGGGTGAACGTCCGTTTTCGGATATTATTACAAGTGTACGTTATTGGATTATTCACAGTATTACAATTCCATCCCTTTTTGTATCAGGATGGTTATTCGTTAGTACTGGTTTAGCATACGATGTGTTTGGTACTCCACGTCCAAATGAGTACTTTACACAAGATCGTCAACAAGTACCACTAGTAAATGATCGATTCAGTGCAAAACAAGAATTAGAAGATTTAACTAAAGGTTTATAATTGAGGTAATAACAATGACAAAAAATATTAATCAACCTGTAGCATATCCTATTTTTACTTTCCGTTGGCTTGCAATCCATGGTTTAGCTGTTCCAACTGTTTTCTTTTTAGGTGGAATTACAGCAATGCAATTTATTCAACGATAAATTAATATTTATATATAGGAGGTAAATTTTTATGACAGGTCCAAATCCGAATAAACAAGCAGTAGAATTAAATCGAACTTCTCTTTATTGGGGACTTCTATTAATCTTCGTTTTAGCGGTATTATTTTCGAGTTATTTCTTCAACTAATATTTAAACAATAGGAGTTTTTTTATGGCAAATACTGGTCGAATTCCTTTATGGCTTGTAGGTCTAGTAGGTGGTTTAGCAGTAATTACTATGCTTTCTTTATTTATTTATGGAGCATACTCTGGGTTAGGTTCATCATTATAAAATTTATTTAAAAAAAATAAATTTAAAATTAGTTGAATATTAAAACCTATAACATTTCAATTATTTATCATAAGTTGATAAATAATTGAAATAAATAAGTTTAATTGTTAAACAATCTTCTGAAAACTTTTCTTGTAAATTTTTTTAATTTATTTCCAATCTGCCAACGATTTTGGCTATCTGTACCGCGACCAAACCAACCATACCATGGAATTAAACCACGTTTAATATCTGCTGGGTCCCGATCTTGCCAAGATGTATATCCACCACTATAAACTGTTTTTGGACGTTTACCTATATGAAGTTCAGCATTCTCCGTTAAAAATGGAAAGTAAAAATATTGTCCACAAAGAGCATGTAATAAAGCAAATAAAATAATTACAAGATGAGTTAATGCTAATGAAGCAACAAATATGTTTAAGAATTCAATCTCAGTATTTAAATATGTTGGAACATTAATTCCTTCCTTTAATTGCGGAATAAGTACTAATGTAACATAATAATTTGCTCTAAATCCAATGTTCATGAAAACACGTTCAAGGAAACCAAAAATTAAGATAAATGTCCAATGCCAACGGACAAAATAAGGACAATATCTTTTACCAATCCGAGTCACAAATGTATATGCAGCAAGGGATGAAATATCACGAGCTAAATCCCGTACTAGTTTTATTGCTTGAGGGCCATAATCACGGTAAATTGCATAGTAAAAAGGATCTGTAGTTTCGCGGAAACGTTCTGGGATATTTGCAAACAGCATCGAAACCGGATCAATCATCGAATTAGTTGATTGTGATTGTGATCCTCGAACAAGAGCTGTCCAAATAATCCCGAAAGGATTACTCCATCGTAACGGAACTGAATTATTTGCAGCTTTAATAGCTTGGATTTGCATTATATCCATTGCTAATTTTTGCGTAACTGGGATTCTAAATAAGATAGTTTGATAAACAGAAATCATTTCTATAAAATGACGATACCATAAATAGGCAGCAACGATTCCAATACAGGTAATATAAAACGACGTTTTTAAATTGTATCGTATTGCAAGAATTATAAATCGAATGAATGCAATAAAGAATAGAATCGTTTCAATATCGGTTAAAACTAAACCTGTTTGAAGCTTTAGCCATAAAGTATCTACTATAATTCGAAAAGTCTCTAATGAAATATCGTATGTAGATGTAGAAGCAGCAATATCACTACCATAACCATATTCAAGAGCTGAAAGATTTTGCACGTTTGGATCGGCAATACCTAACCAATTTAATACGGTTTCTTGATTAATGTTGATTAAAAGAAATAGAAGTTTAAAAATATATAACATAAATTAAGATTATTTATATTAATAATCGACTGAAGTTTCATTAGTGCCAATAAAACATGCTGTTGACACATAGTATACTATAGTATAGATACTAAAAATAATCAAGCACTAATTAATAAATTTAAACTAATAATAAAAATACCCCCAAGGGAATTCGAATCCCTGTCTGCTCCGTGAAAGGGAGCTGTCCTAGGCCTCTAGACGATGGGGGCATATGAAAAGTTATTTAAAAATTAGCTAAAGCGAGTGACGCGATTCGAACGCGCGACATCGACCTTGGCAAGGTCGCGCTCTACCACTGAGCTACACTCGCTGTAGTAATATATCTAAAAAAGATAATCTAATTCTTATAATATAAATTACAATAATTCGATTCTTCTGTCAAGACTTTAATAAAAAAATTAGAAATTATAGTTTAAACTATAATTTCTAATTTTTTAGATTGACGATGAGATACCATCTGCAGCAGCAATTACAAGAACAAGTCCAACCCAAGCTTGAAAAGCTTTAGTAAAGTTATCCTTAGACTCTTCCCATTCTCCTGGAGTTGCTAATGCAACAGGAACCGTTACAACTAAACCTAATGAAATTAAAACTAATAAAGCTGTTAAAGCAGTTATCATAAATATTCTTTAAAAATTTTTATATTGATGACCAAATTTGGACTAACTTAAAGATTACCTTTCTTTAAAGCTAATAATACAACTACTGCTGGACCTGATAACATAATAGCACCTGTAGCTACTATCTGACCAATAACTTGCCAATTAATCATTTCTAAAATCCTTATTTATCAATTTTTAATGAAATTTTAAATAATAAAATAACCAATAATGTTACTTCTCATTTTACTTTAAAATTAGTAAAACTAAAATATTATTTAAATATAATTTTTTAGTTTTTATAAGAAAATTATATATAAAAAAATTTGTAATAAATACTTTAACATTTTTGTACTTTCATGTTAATATATCTGTACTAGGGTTGCTAACTCAATGGTAGAGTACTCGGCTTTTAACCGAATAGTTCTGGGTTCGAGTCCCAGGCAACCCATTTTATTTAAAGTAGAAACTTCGAAAAAGTTATTTGAATTAACCCCGTTTTGAATGAATTTAAAATACTTTATAAGATAAAAACTAAATAAAACTGATATTTAGTTTTTATCAGTTAATTGAAATTTAATTTTATTAAAATTAAATTTCAAATTGATTACCACGTCGATATTGTAAAAACGCTGCGACAAAAAGACCAAAGGCACTTACAGTGATCATGCCTAATACGATTCCAGATAATAAAGGTTCTACCATTTACTCTTAATTTATTAAATATAACTGTAAATATATAACATATATTACTATGCAGTAATTATACGATTATAATCTAAATTTTTTAGATTATAATCAGATAATCTTATCTAAATCCAATTGCAGCTTGCCAAACAAACGCTAATAATAAGAAGAAAACTGGAACAATAGGTAATACATCCACAATTGGACTAAAAATAACGTATGATTCTGGTAAACGAGCTAATAGTAAAGTTTCCATAAATAAAATATCTATATATATAAAATTTAATAATATTAATTTTACTATAAAAATATCTAAATTTTTGATTTTATATTAATGTTTAATTTTCACTTCTTTTTATATATAATTAATATTATCATTATTGTTAAGGATCTGAAAATGAATAGGGATAAGAAAAACGATGTTATTTCGCTGAATTTTTATTCATGAGTTAAGACTCTTTCAATTATTAATGATTACCTAAAAACTTTAATAATTTTAAATACAAATATGGCAGCTGCATTTTTACCTGCAATCCTAGTTCCCATTGTTGGTTTAATTTTCCCAGCTTTTAGTATGGCATTATTCTTTATCTACATCTCAATTGATGATATTGATTAATTTTTAAATATATAAACGAAGAACTGTTCTTCGTTTATATATTTAAAAATTAATCAATAAATTTTTTATATTTTAATTAAATATTCTATAGAAATAATATAACTTAGTTCGGTTAAAGTTCTAAAACGAATTAATATATTCAAATTTATTGAGAGAATAACATATAATGCTAAGTACAAGTTGATAAGATTAGAGTAAAAAATTGAAAAATGGTTTACTCCTTAAAAAATTTGATTAAAGGATTTTAAAAATATGACCATTGCTATTGGACAAAACCAAGAACGTGGCTTATTTGACCTTATTGATGACTGGTTAAAGAAAGATAGATTTGTCTTTGTTGGTTGGTCAGGTTTATTATTATTCCCAACAGCTTACTTAGCAACAGGTGGTTGGTTGACTGGAACAACTTTTGTTACATCATGGTACACACATGGTTTAGCAACTTCATATCTTGAAGGATGTAACTTCTTAACAGCTGCAGTTTCAACTCCAGCTAATAGTATGGGACACTCTTTATTATTATTATGGGGTCCAGAAGCACAAGGTGACTTTACACGTTGGTGTCAAGTTGGTGGACTTTGGGCATTCGTTGCTTTACACGGTGCATTTGGTTTAATTGGATTCTGTTTACGACAATTTGAAATTGCTCGTTTAGTAGGTATCCGTCCTTATAACGCAATTGCGTTCTCAGGTCCCATTGCTGTATTCATTTCAGTATTCTTATTATACCCATTAGGACAAGCGAGTTGGTTCTTCGCACCTAGTTTTGGTGTAGC
>Ga0102814_10000077_pt1:20000-64527 | contig 64527 bp, 70 predicted proteins | sample ColrivemetaGS741_FD_79112 | JGI IMG/M metagenome (GOLD analysis project Ga0102814, IMG submission 79112) | Estuarine microbial communities from the Columbia River estuary - Flood tide ETM metaG S.741 | ecosystem: Environmental > Aquatic > Marine > Intertidal zone > Estuary | place...
ACAGTAACACCCACTTGTTCAATACTATATTTTGATTCTGCACGACGGAATGGGATATCCGCACGGATAATTCCATCTTTATCAACTAAAATAACAGGGAATGTTTCAAAGAAAGCTGGCATTCTTCGAACTGTTAATTCACGACCTTCTTTGTCTCGGAAAATCGGGTGTCCTAACCAAGCTTCAGCAATACCATCACCCTTGTCCATTGGACCGGCACGGAATAAACCACCCTTAGCTGGGTTATTACCAATGTAATCGTAGAATGCTAATTTATCTGGAATTCGTGACCATGCTTGACTTTCTGATAAACCTTCACTTACAGATGCTTCAACTTGACGTTCAATCTCTTGTTGGAAATACCCACTATCCCATTGGTAACGAGTTGGACCAAATAATTCGATAGGAGTAGCTGCGGCACCATACCACATTGTACCTGATGTTACGAATGCTGCGAAGAACACAGCAGAGATACTACTAGATAATACTGTCTCAATATTACCCATACGTAAAGCACGGTATAAACGTTGTGGTGGACGAACTGTTAAATGGAAGATACCAGCGAAGATACCAAAAATTCCTGCAGCAATATGGTGTGCTGCAATACCACCTGGGTTAAATGGATTAAAACCATCTGCGCCCCAAGCAGGAGCAACGGGTTGTACTTTTCCAGTAATGCCGTATGCATCTGAAACCCAAATACCAGGTCCAAATAAACCTGTTACGTGGAATGCTCCAAATCCAAAACATAATAAACCTGATAAGAATAAGTGAATACCAAAGATTTTTGGTAAATCTAAAGCAGGTTCTCCTGTTCTTGGATCACGGAATAATTCTAAATCCCAATAAACCCAGTGCCAAATAGCAGCTAAGAAACACATACCAGATAAAATAATATGTGTAATTGCTACACCTTCAAAACTCCAGATACCAGGGTTTGAAACACTCTCACCTGTAATACTCCAACCACCCCAAGAATCTGTAACACCTAAACGAGTCATAAACGGCATAACAAACATACCTTGACGCCACATTGGATTTAAAACTGGATCTGATGGATCAAAGATTGCTAATTCATATAATGCCATTGATCCGGCCCAACCGGCAACTAGACCAGTATGCATAATATGTACAGCAATTAATCTTCCAGGATCATTTAAAACAACAGTATGAACACGATACCATGGTAAAGCCATAGTAATTCATTCCTCAATATAAATAATGGTTTTTGACTTTCTTACAACTAAACTAGAAAAAAAGTTAGCTATTATAATATTATAAGCCAAGATAAAAAAAATTACGTAATTTAATTTTAAGCCCTATTAAACATAAAATTAATATTATAGAAACTCAACGTAAAAAATTATAGCTTTACTTGTATAAATCTAAAAGTTACAATAACCTTAATTAAAAAAAGTAATTATTTTCTTTTTTCCTTCAAATTATTTTACAAAACTTTATATTTATTTTAATTCATTGAAAATTTCCTTATGGCAAAAAAAAGTATGATTGAACGAGAAAAAAAACGAATTCGATTACATAACAAATATGCAACAAAACGAGCAAATTTATTAAAGCAGTATCAGAGTGCAGATAATTTCAATTTAAAAATGGAATTACACTCAAAAATTCAAAAATTACCTCGTAATAGTGCAAAAAATCGAATTCGAAACCGTTGTTGGAAAACTGGCCGTCCACGTGGAGTCTTTAGAGATTTTGGATTATCACGTCATGTTGTTAGAGAAATGGCTCACCAATGTTTATTACCAGGGGTTACAAAATCAAGTTGGTAATAAAAAATTATTATTATTATTAAATTAGATCATTTTTGTTAATTTAATCTACAATTATATATAAATAGAATTTAAAGATTTATTTAATATCTTTGTTATATCTTAACATCCTATTTTTCTTTAGAATCAAAACCATTTACATAAATTAGATAATATTTAGGAGTATACTATGATCTTAGATTCACAAGTTTATACAGCATTATTTATTGCTTTAGTTGCAAGTGTTTTAGCCGTTCGTTTAGGTTCTACACTTTACGAATAATAAAATTGATAGCACATTTAAACTTACAATAATTCAATTTCGAAATTATAATTTAAAAATAATATGGTTACACAAGATTTAAAAAAATTTTCTAGCCCCGTTTTTCCATTTACTGCAATTGTTGGACAGGAAGAAATGAAATTAGCATTACAATTGAATGTTATCGATCCAAAAATTGGTGGTGTAATGATTATGGGAGATCGTGGGACAGGAAAATCAACTACAATTCGAGCAATTACTGATTTACTTCCAGAAATTGAAATCGTAAAAGATGATCCGTTTAACTCTCATAAGTCTGATTTAGATTTAATGGGGAATGACGTGAAATTAGCAGTTCAAAATGGTGATACTCTTGAAACTGAACTTATCAAAATTCCAATGGTAGATTTACCATTAGGTGCAACTGAAGATCGTGTTTGTGGAACAATTGATATTGAAAAAGCTTTAACCGAAGGTGTAAAAGCCTTTGAACCTGGTTTATTAGCTAAAGCAAACCGTGGATTATTATATGTTGATGAAGTTAATTTATTAGATGATCATTTAGTAGATATTTTATTAGATTCGGCAGCTTCTGGTTGGAATACAGTTGAACGTGAAGGTATTTCGATCCGCCACCCAGCTCGATTTGTATTAGTTGGTTCGGGAAACCCAGAAGAGGGAGAATTACGACCACAACTATTAGATAGATTCGGGATGCATGCTGAAATTCGAACTGTTAAAGATCCAATTTTACGAGTAAAAGTTGTAGAAGAAAGAACTTCTTTTGATCAAACTCCAATGGTTTGGATTGAAAATTACGAATCTCAACAACAAGAATTACGAGATAAAATTGTAAGAGCACAACAATTATTACCAAGTGTTGAACTTGAGTATGATTTACGTGTTAAAATTTCTGAAGTTTGTAGCCGTTTAGATGTTGATGGATTACGAGGTGATATTGTTACGAATCGTGCGGCGAAAGCTCATGCAGCTTACGATGGGCGTGATAAAGTAACAGTTGATGATATTGCAAAAATTATTACATTATGCTTACGTCATCGTTTACGAAAAGATCCATTAGAATCAATTGACTCAGGGGATAAAGTAAGTAAAGTTTTCAAAGAAATCTTTGAAATTGAAGATTAATTTTTTACTAAAATTAATTGGAAAAATTAAATAATTTATTCATATAAATATTAGATTTATGTTACAGCAACTTTGGGTTTCAACTAGTCTTTTTATAATTTTTATTATTTTTTGGCGTATGCCACAACAAAATGTTGGACTGTCAAGCTTTGCTAATAAAAGTGATATATTAGGTTCACCTACGTCGGCACAACGTTCTTTAAATTTAATAACTGGTTTTGCCATAATAATTTATTTTGTATGTGCGACATTATTTAATTTTGCATAAAAGTTTATTTATTAAACTTTTATGTAAAATTAAATTAGAAAATTATCCCTTATCTTTTTTACCATTATTTATTCTTTTATAAGTAAAATTCCAGAAGTAAGTTAGCGTTCGTGATTTTTATTTATTATCTATAAGTTAATTAATTTTAATATCAACTATTAACGTAACTGATGCAAAATATAGTATTAAAGAGCATTATAGTTAATAGATAATTTAACTGTCGCGGGGTAGAGCAGTCTGGTAGCTCGTTGGGCTCATAACCCGAAGGTCAGTGGTTCAAATCCGCTCCCCGCTAGAAAACTTTATAATTTTAATATTTAATAAAAAAAAAAGTTTTTTTATTAAAATTATATATTGAACGTTAAATATTAACTAAGGTTTTACCTATGACATTAAATTTACAAACACCTTTTCCTACTTTCGGTGGAAGCACTGGCGGATGGTTACGTGCTGCTGAAGTTGAAGAGAAATATGCTATTACTTGGACGAGTAATAAAGAACAGATCTTTGAAATGCCTACTGGTGGTGCTGCTATTATGCGTAATGGCGAAAATTTATTATATTTAGCACGAAAAGAACAGTGTTTAGCATTAGCAACTCAGTTGTTAACGTTTAAAATCAAAGATTGTAAAATTTATCGAATTTTCCCAAGTGGTGAGGTACAATACTTACATCCAAAAGACGGGGTTGCACCTGAGAAGGTTAATCCAGGTCGTACTTCGGTTAATAGTCGTGATTTTTCAATTGGAAAAAATCCAAATCCAGCTTCAATTAAATTTAGTGGAGTTGCTACTTACGAAAGTTAATCCATATTTAAGATTAGCGTCGTAGCTAATCTTTTGGCGAGATGGCAGAGTTGGTCGATTGCGTCTGATTTGAAATCAGATGAATCTTTACGGGTTCCGTGGGTTCGAATCCCACTCTCGCCTTATAATAAAAAAAATTCTCAAACCTTTGCTTAACCGTGTTTGAATTTTTTTATAAATATCTTATGGGTAAAGTTTATGATTGGTTTGAAGAACGATTAGAAGTTCAAGCCATTGCTGATGATATCTCAAGTAAATATGTACCGCCTCATGTAAATATCTTCTATTGTTTTGGTGGTATTGTTTTTACATGTTTCTTAGTACAGGTTGCAACAGGATTTGCAATGACTTTCTATTACCGTCCTAGTGTTGTTGATGCTTTTGCTTCAGTTGAATACATTATGACAAGTGTTAACTTTGGTTGGTTAATTCGTTCAATCCACCGTTGGTCTGCTAGTATGATGGTGATGATGATGGTATTACACGTTTTCCGTGTTTATTTAACAGGTGGTTTTAAGAAACCTCGTGAATTAACTTGGGTAACAGGTGTAATTTTAGCTGTTGTTACCGTTTCATTCGGTGTAACAGGTTACTCTTTACCATGGGATCAAGTAGGTTTCTGGGCATGTAAGATTGTAACGGGTGTACCCGCAGCAGTTCCAATTGTTGGACCACCTTTAGTTTTAGTTTTACGTGGTGGAGAAAGTGTAGGTCAAAGTACGCTAACGCGTTTCTATAGTGCACATACTTTTGTTTTACCATTAGCTGCAGCTGTATTAATGTTAACTCACTTCTTAATGATTCGTAAGCAAGGTATTTCAGGACCTTTATAAATCGAATTCTTAAAGACGTCTATTAAATAAACATTTATTATCATATAACTATAATTATGTCAGTAATTAAAAAACCAGATTTAACCGATCCAAAGTTACGAGCAAAACTTGCTAAAGGTATGGGTCATAACTACTATGGAGAGCCTGCTTGGCCAAATGATCTTTTATATGTTTTCCCTGTTTGTATCTTAGGGACATTTGCATGTTGTATTGGATTAGGAGTTATGGCTCCTACACAGATGGGTGAACCCGCTGATCCATTTAATACTCCTTTAGAAATTTTACCAGAATGGTATTTCTTCCCGACTTTCAACTTATTACGAGTATTACCTAATAAATTATTAGGCGTATTAGCAATGGCAGCAGTTCCTGCTGGTTTAATCACGGTACCATTTATTGAAAACGTGAATAAATTCCAAAACCCATTCCGTCGCCCTATTGCTAGTTTAGTATTTATCACTGGCTTCCTTTTTGCGGTTTGGTTCGGAGTAGGTGCATGTTTACCAATTGATAAAGCAGTATCATTAGGATACTGGTAAACACAAAATATTATTATTACTAACATATTATGTTAGTAATAATATTTTTTCATTATATTTTAAAGTTTCAAATCAAACTCTATGTAAGAGATGCTTTACCACCAGCATCTTCGATTTGTTTTTTACCATCTTCTGCAGCATCTTTAGCTAATCCTTCTTGAACTTGCTTTGGTGCAGATTCTACTAATTCTTTTGCTTCTTTTAATCCTAAACCAGTTAAACCACGAACTACTTTTAGAACAGCAATCTTCTTATCTGCTGGAACTTCATCTAACATTAAGTTAAATTCCGTTTTTTCTTCTACTTCTTCTGCTGGTCCAGCAGCAGCCATTACCATAGTTCCACCAGCGCTAGCTGAGGCATCCACACCAAATGTTTCTTCAATTGCAGTTACTAATTCTGAAGCTTCTAATAATGTTAACGTTTTTAACTCTTCAACGATTTGATCAATTTTTTCTGACATAATAATTTCTTGTTATTAATTATTTATATATTTGTATTTTTTGTTGTATTAATCGAAAATTTCTACATCTAATTGAATTGATGGACCCATAGTTGTGCAAATATATAAACTTTTAAAATATTTACCTTTTACACCTGAAGGTCGGTTTTGTTCAATTGAGCGGTATAATGCTTCTAAATTTTCAACTAATTGAGTTGTACTAAAATCAGCCTTACCAAAGCTAACATGAACGACTCCACTTTTATCTGCTTTATATTCAAACTTTCCTTTTTTGAATTCTGTTAATGTACTTTCTAATGTAGTACTAACAGTACCAGATTTTGGCGATGGCATTAAACCTTTTGGACCTAATACTCGACCCAGTTTCGCTAACTTTGGCATCATATTAGGTGTAGCTATTAATAAATCAAATTCTAGGATACCTTGATTAATTTCTCCAATTAAATCATCATTACCAACAATGTCTGCGCCTGCTGATTTAGCTTCTTCAAAATTTTCTTCATTTGTTAAAACAGCAATACGTACTTGTTTACCTACTCCATTCGGTAATGTAACTGTTGTACGTAATTGTTGATCTGCATATTTTGGGTCAATATTTAAATTAGCATGTAATTCAACAGTTTCAATAAATTTTGTTGTTGCCGTTTCCTGAAGAACCGTTATAGCTTCTTCTATATTTGAATATAGAACATTTTTAGTTTTTTTGATATTTTCTTTTTGACGACGCGAGATTTTTCGCATATACTTTCTCCATTAAAAACTTATAAAATTCTAGATCAATCTACAATGGAGATACCCATATTACGGGCAGTTCCTTCAACAATTTTTAATGCACTACTGATTTTTGTAGTATTTAAATCAGGTAGTTTGATATTCGCAATTTCTTCTAATTGCGACTTCGTAATAGATCCAACGCTTACTCGGTTTGGAGTAGATGAACCTTTTTTAATTTTTGCTGCATTTGCCAATAAAACTGATGCGGGTGGTGTTTTTAGAATAAATGTATAACTTCTATCTTCATAAACAGAAATTTCTACAGGAATAATAAGCCCAGGTTTATCGCTCGTTTTCGCATTATATTCTTTACAAAACGCCGCAATATTTACACCGTGTTGCCCTAATGCCGGTCCAACAGGAGGTGCTGGTGTTGCTTTACCAGCTGGTAAAGCTAATTTTATTAACGCTGTTATTTTTTTAGGCATGGCAATTGATTTTTATATTATGTTAAAAGATATTTAAATAATTTTAACTTTACTAATTTGAAAATAAAAATTTCTTTTGTTTGTAAATCTTACAGTTATAAACAAAATTTCTTTAACCTTTTACAAAATAAATTAGTTACAGAATATATATTTTATTAAAATTCTATTTGGAAAAAAACCTCTTATTGAAGAGAAACGCGCCCTGAAGGACTTGAACCCTCGACATCTAATTTTGGAGACTAGCGTTCTACCAACTGAACTAAGGACGCACGGAAATTATATTTCTAATATAATCTTTTTATACGAGAAACACAAGATTTAAAAACTTAAGTAATTTGTTACCCTTCAAAATGCAAAAATTTTCTGAAACAAAAGAACAGTTAATACTTAAAAATTATTTACCACATAATTTTTTGGCTGAAAAAATGATTTTAAGTTGTTTAGTAATTAGTTCCGAAGCAATTGAAATAACTTTACAAACTTTATCAATAGAAGCTTTTTATTTTAATAATCATAGAGAGATTTATATTGCAATAAGTTCGATGTATAAAAATAAAACTCCAATTGATATTTTAACTCTAAATTCATTTTTACAAGATAGCGGAATGTTAGAAACCATTGGTGGGGTTAAAGTTCTAATTGAACTTTTGAATCAAATTCCAAACTTAGTTTATTTAGAAGAATATATTCGATTAGTAAATGATAAATTTTTACGACGTTCTTTAATTAAATTAGGATATGAAGCGATGAATTCTGGGTATATAACAAATATTCCTTTAGAAAATATTTTGAATGACTTAGAAAATCAATTATTTAGTTTAACAAATGAAATTAAAACTCAAAAAGTTTCAAATAGTCCAGAACTACTGAAAGATATCTTTTTAGAGTTAAAAGAGAAATCGTTAAAACCCACACTTCCAGGCCTTTCTTCAGGATTTTACGATTTGGATTCGTTAACACAGGGCTTTCAAAAATCTGATTTGATTATTATTGCTGGACGTCCTTCTATGGGAAAGACCGCATTAGGTTTAAATATTGCTTTAAATGTGATTAAAACTTCAAAATTACCGGTCTTATTTTTTAGTTTAGAAATGTCAAAAAAACAAATAATGTATAGAATTTTATCTATGGAAACCAGTATAAATCAAACAAGATTACGAAGTGGTAAATTGTATCAAAATGATTGGGTAAAATTAAATAAAATTATTAAAATAATTTCTCGATTACCACTTTTTTTAGATGATATGCCTGATTTATCAGTCCAAGATATTCGTTCAAAAATAAAAACAATTCTTTTTGAACAGACTGAAGTTGGGTTGATCATTATTGACTATTTACAATTGATGCAAAATTCTAGTTTAAAAAGTAATAATAGAGTCCAAGAATTAGCTCAAATTACTCGATCATTAAAAAATATTGCACGAGAGTTTAATATTCCAATTATCGCTCTGTCTCAATTAAGTCGAAGTGTAGAAGCACGAGTAGATAAACGACCTATTCTTTCGGATCTACGTGAAAGTGGTTCTATTGAACAGGATGCTGATCTAGTTTTAATGTTATATCGGAATAAATATTATAATTCAAATACGGATGAACAATCTGACTTAACTGAATTAAATATTGCGAAACAACGGAATGGACCAATAGGACGTATTAATCTAAGATTTGATGAAAAACTAACAAAATTTTTAAATTGCCCAGAACCAGATTCGAACTGGTGACACGAGGATCTTCAATCCACTGCTCTACCAACTGAGCTATCCGGGCTTGTATTAGATATTATACATAAAAGAGCTTATAATCGCAAGGCTATAAATAATCAACTTTTAAGTTAGCTTAAAAGTTGATTATTTATGAAAGTTTTAGTATAGTATAAATCGGATATAGTATTTAATATAACTTGTAAAAATATTTAATATGTCAGGATTGTAAGATAGCAGCATAAAATATCTATTCAATGTTAGTATTAATACTATATCTATTATTTTTTATTTTAAATTCTCACATTTTAGATGTTCAAAATATGTTATAAGTAAATTAAGACGTAAAATAAAAATTAAATTTTTTAAAATATTATTATTTTTTTTTAAAAGCTGATACAATAAATATTGTAGTCAATCTTACTATCTTTAACTTTTTATTTAAAATAACAGGAAATTAGAAATGACACCTTCATTAGCAAGTTTTATGTCTAGTTTAACAGCAGGCCTTTTAGTTGTAATAGCTATTGGAATTGCTTTAATTATCATTAGTAAAAGTGATCGAGTTACACGTTCTTAATAACTTATTAATTTTTCAAATTTATAGTTAACATATACTTAAAAACGTTTAATTACATTAAATTATGATAAATTTTAGTTTTGGTCCTAATATTCTATTAGGTTTAATTTTAGGTTTTGGAGTATTAATTTTGTATTTTCTTCGAATCGTAAAACCAGAAGTTGCAAGAGATGAAGATATTTTCTTTGCAACTATTGGATTATTATATAGTTGTATATTAATGGTTCATGGTTGGAGATTAGATCCAATTTTATTATTCAGTCAAGTATTAATTATTACAGCTGTTTTAGTTGCTGGATGGGAAAATATTAGATTACGTGGTTTATTAGCAAGTATGGCAAAATTAAAAAAAAAAGGTAATTAATTGAGCTTTTTTTCATTTCTTGGTTTCAAGTTCATAAACAATTTTTTTAAATTATGTTTAAAAATTATTCAAAATTTTGTAGTATAGTTGTATTTTGTATTTTTAGCGTTTTAGTAACGACTGCATCAGCAATTGATTTAGATGAAGCAACTCGAACAGTTGTAGCAGATGGTTCTGGAAAAACCGTAGTTTTAACTCCAGAACAAGTTAAACGTGGTAAACGATTATTTAATGCTACATGTGGTGCATGTCACGTAGGTGGGATTTCAAAAACAAATCCAAACGTTGGTTTAGATCCAGAAGGTTTAAGTTTAGCAACACCACGTCGTGATAATATTGCTGCATTAATTGATTATTTAAAAAACCCAACATCATATGATGGTTTAGAATCAATTGCAGAAGTTCATCCAAGTATTAAGAGTGCTGATATTTACCCACGTATGCGTTCTCTTACAGATGAAGATTTATATTCTATTGCTGGTCATATTATGTTACAACCTAAGATTGTTACAGAAAAATGGGGTGGCGGAAAAATTTACTACTAAAAAACTATTTTAAAATATTCGTTATTTAATAACGAATATTTTATTACTAAAAATTTATTAAATTATCTTTTCCTAACATTTTAAAGTAATCTATTTCTAGAGACTCACAAAGCATGTAGCTCAGTGGATAGAGCATCAGATTCCGATTCTGAAAGTCAAGGGTTCGATTCCCTTCATGCTTATTGATGTATTTTAATTATTTAATAAATTAAATTCATTGTTGGGGCTGAGTTGGTTTCGACATTTAAAATTTAGTAAAGTATGAGGCAGGTCGAAGCTTGTATTCTTCGTAAAAATCTACAAAATTAACAATAAATGCTAATAATATAATTCCTTTTAACTTTAGAACTGCGCAAAACTATTCAAATTCTGTAAGCTTTGCTGTTTAATTTCTAAAAAAATTCTATTAGATAAATTTGTTCGCTAATCTCTGGACGTTTCTGTCCTTAATAGTTTAGAATAATATATAATCGTTCATTAATTATGAACTAAACCTGTGAATGAGTATTTTATTAACGTTTAAATGGACATGGGTTCAATTCCCATCAGCTCCATATTAGCATTCGTGGCCGAGTGGTTGAAGGCACCGGACTCATAATCCGTTTTCCTATGGAACGTCACTGGTTCGAACCCAGTCGGATGCAGATTTGATTATTTTTAATGTTGTTTTTTTCAACATCTAATTGTAATATTATAAATAAGAAATTATTATATTTAATATTTAGAATCCATGGTTAAATTAAATACACAGAAAACCATCAATGATTTAGAGACAAGCTTTCTTAAAACCGATTTACCTGTTTTACGTATTGGTGATAATGTTAAAGTAGGTGTTAAAATTATTGAAGGAGACAAAGAGCGTGTTCAATTTTATGAAGGTACAATTATTGCGAGAAAGAATAGTTCAATTAATACTACGATAACTGTTCGTAAAGTATTACAAGGAATTGGTGTTGAAAGAATCTTCTTAATTCATTCACCAAAAATTGATTCCATTACTGTTTTACGTTCATCAAAAATTCGTCGTTCAAAACTTTATTATTTACGAAATTTAAAAGGAAAAGCGAGTCGTTTAAAACAATCTTTTAAATAAATTTTAAAAGATTAAAAAAAAACTTCATTTGTATGAACTTTCGTAGTATAATGATAAATAGTAAAGTGATATATTGATTTTAATTAAAAATTTCAGTATTAGCTTTATAATTATTTTTATTAAGGAGATATGTTATGCCATTTTCAGTAACATTTATAAGTGAAGAGCACGAGATTAACTCATCAGTGGATTGTGCTGCAGACGAGTACGTATTAGACGCTGCAGAAGGTGCAGGTATTGATTTACCATATTCTTGTCGTGCAGGTGCATGTTCGTCATGTGCTGGTTTAGTTACCGAAGGTGAAATCGATCAAAGTGAACAAACATTCTTAGATCCAGAGCAAATGGAACAAGGTTTTGTTTTAACTTGTGTTACATTCCCTAAAAGTGATTGTACAATTTCAGTACACGAAGAAGATAACTTATACTAAGTCATAATTGACTAAGTAATTCCATTAAAAACTAAAAGAGAAAAGATTAATTATTTTCTTCTCTTTTAGTTTGAAATATTTTTTATTAAAAATTTACTCGTTAGCAGATTGTCTAGTTTAAATTAAAAGATAAACGACCTTACTATTTTGTTAGGGTATTATGAATAATTATATAGATTTTATAGTGTTCTAATTTGTTTATTCTAATGTTTAGAAGAAGGAAATATTAATTTAGTGGTTTAAATAATTTTTTAAGGGTAAGTTAAAATGATTTTAATGGTTTGTAAATGTTCAAGTTAAATAATTCTTTTAAGATTTTTTGATCATAATAACAAACTAATGTTTGTTATTATGATTGAGCCTTTCCAGTTAAAATACTATCAGTTAAATTTTTCAAAATTAATTTAATCGAACGAACTGCGTCGTCATTTCCAGGAATTGGAATATCAATTAAATCTGGGTCACAATTTGTATCTAAAATAGAGACAATAGGAATACCTAATTTTCGACATTCCCGAATCGCAGTAATTTCACGTTTCTGATCAACAATAATTGCTACATCAGGTAAGGTATTCATATTTTTAATACCATCTAAATGACGGCGTAATTTATCTAACTCTTTACGGCGTAATGCACCTTCTTTTTTACTTAATAAATTAAAAGTTTCATTTGCTTCTTGCTGTTCAAGCTCTTTTAACCGTTTGATTCGATCTTTTAATGTTACCCAGTTAGTTAACATACCACCTAACCATCTATGGTTTACATAATATGAATCACACCTTTTTGCTTCTTGAGCAATTAATGTACTTGCTTGGCGTTTTGTTCCAATAAATAAAAATGTTTTTCCTTGACTTGCTGCAGACTCTAAATATCCATTAGCTTCTTTTAATAAACTTGCTGATTGAACTAAGTCTAAAATATGAATGTTATTTACTTCACTATAAATATACGGAAACATTTTAGGATTCCAGCGATATGCTTTATGTCCAAAATGAACACCTGCTTCTAATAATTGTGATAAACTTATATCAGACATAAAAATTTTAAATTACTTAAGTTATTATTTACCTTTCTAAAATAAACTTTATCAAACATTAAAACCATTGTCTAGTTGTTTGATTTAACATTTTGTAACTCTTCAAATTCAGAATTTAATTCTTTTCTTTGGAACAAAGATTTCCGGAAACAATTTCTATAGTTTTGTGAACCTGTTCCAGCAGGAATTAAGTGTCCGATAATAATATTTTCTTTTAATCCTCGTAACCAATCAATCCTTCCTTCAATTGCAGCTGTTGTTAAAACACGAGTTGTTTCTTGGAAACTTGCAGCCGAAATAAAGCTTGGGTTATTTAAAGATGCTTTTGTAATTCCAAGTAACAATGGAACATAACAAGCCAATTGTTTTTGTTGACTACTAATAATTTCATTAATATATTGTATATGGTATAAATCAATTACTTCACGTCTTAAAAGAGGTGTTTCTCCTTCATAAGTAATTAAAACTTTTGTCGTCATTTGTTTAATAATAACTTCTAAATGTTTATCATTAATCGTAACTCCTTGTGATTGATAAACGGATTGAACAGAGTTTAAAATAAATGATTGAACTTTTTTGAAGCTTTTATAACTTCCTTCATAATTATTAATTAGTCGACTCGACTTGACCGACTCGGTCCGGTCACATAAAAAGAATTTTCTTAAACCATAATAATTAAAATAAACTTTTAACAATTTATGAGGGTTTATTTTTTCATTTTCTTTTACTGGCGTTGCTAACTTTCTAAATTCAAAATTAGGGTCTAATGTTGTTTTTTGTACTAATAAACCTTTTTTCTGATTTGTAGGAATTCGTTTAATGATTGTATTCTTTTTTCTTGCTTCTAAGATTTCTTCAATTCGTGGTAAACCTTGAACAATATCTCCAGTAATTTCTTTTTCAAAATTTAATAAGCCAATTGTCTCGCTTTCTTCAATAAATTCACCATTTTTACAAAATACACTATTTACATCTTGTTCAAAATAATCTTCAGTGATTGAATATAGTCCAATCGATTTAGTTGACTTTGGAAACGGATATTCTAAGAATTTCACTAAAGTTAGTTGAGCATTTGATTCTGATCCTTCTTTAATATTATTTTGCACGATTTCTGAACTTTGGAAAAGTAACGTTCGGTCCATTTTTCGTAAAAACGGATCTTCGGTTTTAGTTGGACGTAATATTTTGTCAAACTTTAATTTTGATAGTTTATTACTTATTGTAAACTTTTTAAAGAATCGAGGAATTAGACAACTATATAATTTAGCATTCTTTTTTAAGAAGAATTTTGAGAATTCAACCTTAATATTAATTTTTGTATCTAAAGATTGTTCTAAATTATGATGTCGTTTCACTGAAAGTTTTGTCATATCATAATAATTCAATGATATTTCTCGTTCAACTTTTGTACATTTCGAAATTCGATCAGGTGATATTAATTTATATTGTAAATTTGTTTTTTTAAGTCCTTCTTCATTTTTACAATTTGGAAAGAAATATGGTCGACCTTTTTGAATTGTAAAGAAGTCATCGTTTTCGATTATAATTTTTCCGATTTCGTTTATATTAGTACTATCTAAAATTAAATCATTTGTAGCTTTATTTTTTTGAATAATTTTATTCGAATCGTTTCGGAATTGTTGTTTTTTAATCGTTAAACAATCATTATTTGAAATTAATAGAATTTGTTTACTTTCTTGTTGTTTAACTTTAAATTTTACAATTTCTAAAGAACTAGATGTAAGTGATTCTAAATATCCTAACGTTGTATATCTATCAACAAATTGATCTTTTTTAATTAAAAAACAAGACTTAATATTTTTATATTTTAACTCTGGCGGAATATAATTATTTAAAGAAAGTTTCTCTTGAATTCGAAAATTTAACGAAAGATTAGAAGAATTATTCCTTAACTCAATGCTTACATCATTTAATGAGATAGGAATATTTTTCAATCTTAATGTGTTTAAAATTAAATTTAAATTCTGCGTGCTTTTAATAGTTTGGTTTGATTTATAAACATAGTTTAATTTGTTTTCAAGTTTAAGTATTGATTCTAGATCAGAATTCTTACCAAAAATTTTATTTATTGATTTTGCGTAAGGGAATTCGTATAATTCGATCGGTCGAATTAATAATTGATCAATATTATTTCCAATAATATGTTCACAAAACGAAGGTTTTGTGATTGTTATATTTGAAAAAATAATTTCCCCTGGATAATAAACTTTTTTCGAACTTCCCTTAAACTTTTTCCCTTCATAAACTGAACCAGATTTAATGGTAATTGTTTGGATAAGGTTACTTTTCTTTGTTATAAACACAATACCCGAAGTTTTTGAAAATAGCCCAGGAATAATCTCAAATTTTTCTGAGATAAAGTCTCCATGTTCTACTAGTAATATATTTTGCTCACAATTAACTTTATGCGTTTCTTCTCCTAACCAAATCAACGTTCGATGTGACTGTGTTTGTGGGTGTTTATGAAACTGTTGGGAATTATTATAATAAGAAATTCGTTTATTAATTTCACTAGGCTTATATAAATTACGTCGATCATAATAACAAGCCCCCCCGGTTAATGTTTGAAAAGAATTTGTTATTAAAATTCCAAATTGCTTATTCCGGGAAATTTGAAGATATGTTTTCTCATTTTTTATTCTTAATGTCAGAAGATATTTTAAATTTTTAAAATTTAAAATATAGTTTTTATTTTTTATTGTTGATGATAACTTTTGAATTTTTGATGAGTCTAACGAATATTTATCATTAATAACTTGAAGAATTCTTTGATATAAATCTTTTTTTTTATTTATAAATTTAATCTGTCCAGGGTAATGATTTACTAACTTAGTTCGAAAAATAAAACTATTTTTATTAAGTTTATAATCAGGATAAAAATTTATAAACGAATTCAAAGGGCTATTATACAGTTGACCTGATAAAATCCAAATTAATTTATTATTATTTAATAAGTTAACTTTATTCTTTAACCGTGGGATAAAAATTTCACCGGATGTTGAACTTAATATTGGTTTTATTTCTGTTTTGATTTGTTTGTTTGTGTTAATTAATTCTCCAATAACAGTCTCTTTTTGAATATATTGATTATTTTTTGGAAATAAAATTGTATTCCGTAATACTTCCATTTGTATCAATTTTTCTTTTTTACTGTCGGGTAAAATAATTAGTGATCCTGAATTTTTTGTTACTAGAACATCTTCACCTCGATTTGTACGTAATATAACTGTCTTTAAAGTTTTTGAAAATTTTATAATCCCATTCATAGGACTGATTATTTGTTGTCGAGCTCCTGAAGTAAAAATACCTCCTGTATGAAATGTTCGCATGGTTAGTTGAGTACCAGGTTCTCCAATAGATTGACCAGCTAAAATGCCAACTGCTTCTCCAATATCAACTAAATTTTCATTAGATAGATCCCATCCATAACATTTTTGACAAACGGCTCGATATAAATTACACGTTAACGGTGATCGAATATAAAAATCAGTAATTTTTTTTTGTTTAAATACTTCAATTAATTTTGGTGTTATTTGAGTATTCGTTTTAGCAATAATATTTTTTGTTTTTGGGTCAATAATTGGTTTGTTTAAGATTCTACCAAGAATTTTTTCATAAATGAGATTACAATTTTCAAACCCATGAGTACTTGGTGAAAGAAAAAATGAATGAGTTGTTAAACAATCTTTTTCACGTATTAAAATATCTTGTGACACATCAATTAATCGACGTGTTAAATATCCTGAGTTTGCTGTTTTTAAAGCTGTATCAACAATTCCTTTTCGTGCACCATACCCTGACATTAAATAGTCTGTAATTGTTAATCCTTCGCGGAAATTTTTTTTAATTGGAATTTTCATAATTTCACCACTTGGATCTGACATTAATCCTCGCATTCCAACTAATTGTCTAACTTGTGATAAATTTCCTCGGGCTCCTGAAAAAGCCATAATATAAACGGAATTCAACGGATCATAATTTTTAAAATAATAAATGACTTGCTCTTTTAGAGCTTCACTTGTTAAATTCCAAGTATCGATAATTTTTTGAAATCTTTCGACATCAGTTAATTTACCTTTCAAATAGATTTTTTCTGAATTTAAAATTTCTAAGTTTGCTTTCTCAATCATTAAATTTTTAATGAACGGAACTTTTAAATCTTCGATACTAATTGATATTCCAGCTTGACTAGCATATTTGAACCCAAGATATTTTAATTCATCAGCTAATGAACATGCTTGCATGGAATCATAATTTGTAAAACTCCATGCTAATAGTTGTCGTAGTTGTTTTTTACTTATTAAAGTATTTTGATAAGTATAATCTTTCATAAAACTAATAAATTATTGAGCTTAAATTTTTTATAAAAAGTTTAATGTCTTTTGAATTGTATAATTTAAGATAACACGACCTGTTGTAGTTTTTAAATATTGAACAATTACGTCGCCTTCATTTGTTTTTCGAATTTGGCGATCTTCGTAATATTCAATAATGGTTTTATCTTTCAACTCATATTTCTTTAGTAAATTTAACGGTTCACTTTCGTCTTTACCCATATATCGAAGCCAAATTGAACTATGAATTTCGAGTTGATCTTGATTATAAGCTAATAATACGTCTTCTAAATTTGAAAAATAATGATTTGACCCTAACAATCTTTTAATGTTATTTACTGTCAAATAATAACAACCTAATACCATATCTTGACTGGGCATAATAATAGGCTCTCCATTTGCAGGTGATAAAAAATTATATGGTGCTAACATTAACATATAACATTCTGCCTGTGCTTCTACAGATAACGGAATATGAACTGCCATTTGATCTCCATCAAAATCGGCATTAAAAGCAGAACAAACTAAAGGATGTAATTTAATTGCTCGACCTTGAACAAGAACTGGTTCAAAAGCTTGAATACCTAATCGATGTAATGTTGGAGCACGGTTTAAGAAGATCGGGTGATTCGTTAAAACCTTTTCTAAAACTGGATCAATAATGGGTTCATTCTGTTGAATTAAATTTTTTGCTATTTTCATATTACTAGCAAGTCCCTGATTAATCAATTCGCGAATAATAAATGGCTGGAATAATTCAATTGCCATTTCATAGGGCAAACCACATTGATTTAATTTTAAACTTGGGCCCACTACAATAACGGATCGACCTGAATAATCGACACGTTTTCCTAATAAGTTCTGACGAAAACGACCATGTTTGCCTTTAATAATATCCGATAATGACTTTAACGGCCTGTTATTTGCACTAAGCGCAATTTTACCCCGCTTTCCGTTATCAATTAATGTATCGACGGCTTCTTGTAACATTCGTTTTTCGTTTCGGATAATCAATTGTGGGGCATCAATTTCTAATAATCGTAATAATCTATTATTTCTTGTAATTATCCGACGATATAATTCATTTAGGTCTGAAGTAGCAAAACGACCACCTTCTAATTGAATCATTGGTCGTAAAGCTGGAGGTATAACAGGTAAAACTGTTAAAATCATCCACGAAGGACTTGACCCTGTTCCAACTAAATTTTCTAATATTCGAATTCGTTTAATTGCTTGTTCTCGGATTTTATAAATTCGTTGTTGTTCCCACTTTCTGAACCATTTTGATTCATCATATAATGGGCTTTCCTTATTTAAAACTTTGGTACAAACCAAAATAAAACATCGAGTTCTGAAAATTTCCGAATTTAAATCTAGTTTTTCTAATTCGCGTTTAATTAATGGTGCACCAATTAAAAAATTGGGCGTTGCTCTCAATAAATATGTTGGAGTATTGTAACGACGATTTTGTGGCTTTGGATAAGGTTTTAAAGGGTATCCACTAAACCCTAATTCACGACTTCTTCGATACTGTTGAAGGTCCCAATGTAATCCATAAAATGAAATTTCATCTTCCGCAATAAAATAAGCTAAGGAAGCTAATTTTATACGTTTAATTCGTTCATCCCATAATTCAACAATCGTTGAAGTGGTTAATTTTAATCCACTACATTTTTTACATTCTTCTGAATGTGATGTATAGGTTGTATCTAATTGTTTTTCACATTCTTCAACTTCTAATAATATTGCCATATAGTTTGGTCTACTATTTATATACCAAACATGAGTAACCGGATAAATTAAGTTTATATAACCCATTCGATGTCTTCGAACACGCGATTCGGTTAATTCAACACCACACCGCTCACAAATTAAACCTTCATATCGAACACGTTTATATTTTCCACATGCACATTCTAAACTTTTACTTGGACCAAAAATTCTTTCACAAAATAACCCGTCCATTTCAGGTTTGAAAGTTCGATAGTTAATAGTTTCAGATTTTTGAACCTCTCCAATAAATTGACCATTCGGTAATTTACGATTTGCCCATTGAAGGATACGATGTGGAGAGGCTAATTTAATTTTGATATAATCGAATTCTTTTGAAAATTGTACCATTTGGTTTTAATTAAAATGAAATATCATTTATGTTTGAAGTCGGAGAAAATGTTTTTGATAAAGCATTATACTTTTCAATTAAATTAACCTCAGCTTCATATTTTTTGTTTGAACTAAATTTTTCAATCTTGTACGTACTCATATCTAACCCAATTGAACGAAGTTCTTGTAATAAAACTTTAAATGATTCAGGTATACCAAACTTTGGAATTTGTTGTCCTTTAACAATTGCATTTAATGTTTCATTTCGACCTTGCATATCATCCGATTTGATTGTTAACAATTCTTTTAATGTAAATGCTGCACCAAAACCTTCTAATGCCCAAACTTCCATTTCACCAAATCTTTGTCCACCATGCTGTGCTTTACCACGTAATGGTTGTTGAGTAATAAGCGAATATGGACCAGTAGCACGTGCATGCATTTTATCATCAACTAAATGAATTAATTTAAGCATATAAGCATTACCAACTGTTATAGGATTTTCAAATTCTTTACCTGTTCGACCGTCAATTAAAACCATTTTTCCAGGTGCGTATGGGTTAAATAACCAACTTTCATCATTAATTAATGAAGCTTGTCGTAGTTTTTTGTTAATTAATATTCTTGACATTTCAACTCCATACATTTCATCAAAAGGTAAGATTTTAAATCGACAGTTTAATTTATCTCCTGCTAAACCTAATAAACATTCATAAAGTTGTCCTACATTCATTCGAGATGGTACACCTAATGGATTTAAAATAATATCAATCGGCGTTCCGTCCGGTAAAAAAGGCATATCTTGGCGTGGTAATATTCGTGAGATAATTCCTTTATTTCCATGTCGACCAGCGATTTTATCCCCAACTTGAATTTTTCGAATTTGTGCAATAAAAACATAAATTTTTTCGAACTTATAAGTTAATTTTGTTCGACGATTAAAGGTTACAGTTTCAATAACACGACCATATTCTCCATCAGGCATTCTAAAAGAATTATCTTTTACACCTTTCGCTTTTGCTCCAAAAATCGCTCGTAATAATTTTGATTCGGGTAATTGTTCTGAGCTGTCATTTGAAATAACTTTTCCAACTAAAATATCTCCAGGTTTAACAAAGGTACCTACAGTAACAATACCATCATCATTTAAATGTTGTATTTCAGAAAAACTTAAATTTGGGATGTTTTTCGTTGTCTGTTCTAATGTTTCAGAAGTTCGATCAATTTCAATTTTATATCTCTCAATATGAATTGAAGTAAAAATATCATCATACACTAACCGTTCGCTGATTAAAATTGCATCTTCGAAATTATATCCTTGCCATGGCATGTAACCAACTAAAACATTTTGTCCTAAAGCTAATTCACTTGTTGCGATAGCAGGTCCATCGGTAAGGACTTGTCCTGATTTAATTTTTTCACCTTTCCAAACAATTGGTCGATGATTAATACAAGTTTGTTGATTTGAACGTAAATATTTTTGTAATTTATAGCTAGTTTTTTTTCCTGTTTGATCTTTAATAACAATTTTATTTGCTGTTACTAAATTAACAATCCCTGAATTTTTTGCATTTAAAGTCATGCCAGAATCAATGGCAATCTGATTCTCTAAACCAGTTCCAACAATCGGTTTTTGTGGTAAAATTAATGGAACTGATTGTCGTTGCATATTTGAGCCCATTAATGCTCGGTTTGCATCATCATGTTCAAAAAATGGAATTAGAGATGCTGCAACTGACACCACTTGAATTGGAGAAATAGCAATAAAATCAACGTCTGAAGGTGGAACATTAACGAAATCTTGTTTATAGCGAACTGGGATTACATTTCTAACTAAATAATTATCATTATTTGTTGCAATATCTGCTGGTGCAATTTTATATAAATCTTCGACATCAGCGGTTAAATAAATAGGGTTCCCTGTCTTAATAACTTTTCCATTTAATACACGCCAAAAAGGTGTTTCTAAAAACCCAGCTTTATTTACTCGAGCACATGTTGTTAATGAAGCTATTAAGCCAACATTTTGTCCTTCTGGAGTCTCAATCGGACAAATTCGTCCATAATGACTTGGGTGGATATCCCGAACAGCAAAACTAATTCGATCACGATCAAAACCTCCGGGTCCTAAACCACTAATTCGACGTCTATGTGTTAAAGAAGATAATGGATTTGTTTGATCTAAATATTGTGATAACTGACTAGAACCAAAAAATTCTCGAACAGTCGCGTTAACAACATTGAAACTTAATAATTGTCCAGAATCTATTTTATTTGTTTGATTTCGTAATTTTCTAACTAACCGTTGGAAACCTATTCGGAATAAATTTTGTAATAATTCCCCGACAGATCGGACGCGTCTATTTTTTAAATGATCAATATCATCTTGAACCGTCTTTGTAATTGTTAACGTGATTAATTTATCTAAAATCGCGAATATATCTTCGTACGTAATTGTTTGTGAACGTTGGCTTAAATTTAAATTTAAACGATTTGTTATTTTTAATCTCCCGACTTTACCTAATCGATAGTATGCTGGGTCAAAAATCCGGGAAAATTCTGAAATATTATTGAAATAGTCCGATTTTAAATCAAATCGTGGTAATGGTTGTTCTAGACGGTTTGAATTTATCAAAAGTGGTTTATTAAAGTAGAAAAAATCGGAATGTTGTAAGTTTCGATAAATCTCCAAATCAGTTAGTCCCATTTCTTTTAATAATGAGAGAATAGGTTTATGATTAATTTTGTCTAATTGAATAACAATTTCATCTTCTTGGTTTTTTAGTGGATATTTATACAAATTAATTTTTGTATTTTTTTGAAAACCTATTCGAATCCATGACCCATATTCAGGTATTAAAAGGGCAGTATATAAATCTTTTTCCTCATATTTTTTATGATAATTAGTTTTAATTTCATGATCATCTTTATATAAAAGAAATTGAGTTTTTGTTTTTAGATATTTATGTCGTTCTGATTTATGTTGTAACTTATTTTTTCCAAAAATATATTTTAATTGCTCTTTTAAACTAGTTGAAAAATAGATTGTTGGTTTCAACTCTTTAAATTCTAATAGATTGTTTGTTTCTATTATTTGTTGTGTGAGTTGTTTAATATTACGTTTTAAATATTTAAAATTTCCTAACTCCTGTAATAAGTAGAACGGTTGGGTTGTGCTTAATATTAAATCTGCATTTAACTCGATTTGCGCCACACGTTGGGAATTTATTAATGTTTTATCATATGACTCCCCTAATTTTATTAATTGGGATTGTCTTATGGATAGATTTTCTTGGAGTATTTCAAGATTTAAATTTCCAAAAATATTTTCTAACCATTTTTTTTTATTAATAGAAGTAAGACCTTGTTTTCTATTTTTAGTGGTTAAGTTTTCTTGAAAGATTGCATACTTTGTTAAAGATTTAATTACCAGATTAAAGTAATGAAGTAAATAAGAAATTTTTTCAGTATTTACTAAATCTCGTGAACTAATTGAGTTATTTTTTAACGTTAACCATTTTAAAAATAATTTAATTAATTTTGTTTTTTCATTTTCATTTTTACTTTGTAAAATTGTTCGATAAAGTTTAAAACATTGTAAAAAATAAAAAGAACTATTTTTCTCTTTTTGTTGCAAGTAACTAATTGAATATTTATAAATTGAATTATTTTTCCAATGTGGTAGAATTTTTTTTTCTCGTGTGACTAAATCATAACTTGTTTTTGGGATTGGAAAAAATAAATCAAATTCAGAAATAAAAGCTTCGCCAGAAGGTAAAAAAGATCTTAATTTATTAATATCCGTAGAAAGTTTTCGTTTAAATTGTTTTCGTTTCTTTTGATTTTTGTTTTTTTCAAAATAGACTCCAGGACTACGAATAATTTGACTCACAATAACTCGTTCACATCCATTAATAATAAATGTTGCGGCCGTAGTCATTAAAGGTAATGTGATAATTGGAAATTGATTATGGTAACGAATACTATTGACTTTTTTATTTCTAACTTCGAGAGGAATAACTAATTGTGCGCGGTAATTACCGCTATATTTTCTTGCGATTAATGGACTACAAGGAGGTTTAATTAAACTATATTCTTCTCCAAATAAAACATATTCTGTGTTGTGACTAAAGTCATGAATTCTTGAAAAAAGAGCTAATTCTTCATTTAATCCTTGAGTGAGAAACCAACAAAAACTGATTCTTTGCATTGCAATAAAATCAGGTAGAGCTGTAATATAATTCATATATTGTTTCATAATCTTTGTTGTTAACTCGAATAACTAATTAATTTTGATATAATAGAAAATAATGTTGAATTTTTATTTATGTTAAGGAATCTAGAGTTTCCTTAACATAAATACTGATTTTAAATAATAAGAATAATATTTAGATTTGAGAATTACTTATGCTGATTTTAAATAACCTGCTAATTGCGATTTCTTGTTAGCAGCTGTATTTTTGTGAAATACATTTTTTTTCGTACCTTTATCAATTAAACTATAAATTGAATTTAATACTTTTTGTGCTTTTTCTTTATCTTCAATATTTTGTGAAGATTTATAAGTATCTAAATCTTTTAAAAATACTTTTATTAATGTACGTACTGAACTTTTATAGAAACGGTTGCGTAAACGATTACGTTGCGCGGTTTCAATACGTTTCTTTGAAGATTTAGTATTAGCCATATAACTATTATTTTAATTAATTTGAAAGGGGTTTTCTAGGATTTTTTATATTGTCTAAGTTTTAATTTTTATTAACTAAATAAGTTCTCAATAAAATGAGATTCCATACTTTAGATAAATTTATTCCACTTACTCGAATTATTCACGGTTATTTAATGTGTTATAAAACGATTTTTGGAGAACTAAAACTTTTTGATCAGTTTTTTTAACTTTTGTTCATATAAAATCTTAAAATAATTAAATAGTTAGAGGAAAACGTAAAATCGTTACGCTTGCTAAACAATTTAATTTTTTCTATTTTAATGTTATAACTTATTTATTAAAAAATTAGAAGTTTTTATACTAATTTTACCTAAAAATTTTTATCTCATTTAACATTCTTTATTTAACCCTTGATAAGATAAAAATTTTTAGGCAATATATTAATTAGGTTAAAACTATTATTATAAACTTATCATTTTAAGAAATTTTTTATGGCAAAAAATAAAGGAACTCGAATATTAATTACATTAGAATGTACTGAGTGTCGTTCAAATGTAAACAAACGATCACCAGGTGTTTCAAGATATACAACACAAAAAAATCGTCGAAACAATCCAGAAAGATTAGAATTAAAAAAATATTGTCCACATTGTAATAAACCAACAATACATAAAGAAATCAAATAAATTATGGCAGTAAAAAAGCAAAAAACCTCTCCGATTAGTATTAATCAAAAAATTGATTATAAAGATATTGATTTATTAACATTATTTGTTACAGAGCAAGGCAAAATTTTACCACGTCGTGCAACAGGAGTTACAGTTCAGCAACAACGAAAATTAGCAAAAGCAATTAAACGAGCACGAATGTTATCATTATTTCCCTTCGTTGCATCAAATTCTATTTAAAAAATTTTAGAGTTGTTATAAATATATATTATAATAACTCTAAACATTCAAATTGTTAACTTAAGGAGTTTTTTATGGGTAACTTTATTGATAAAACATTTACAGTAATTGCAGATATTCTTTTAAAAGTTTTACCAGCTAGTAAACAAGAAAAACAAGCTTTTTCTTATTACCGAGCTGGAATGGCTGCACAATCCCGAGGGCGTTATGCAGAAGCCTTAGAAAATTATTATGAAGCACTTCAAGTTGAAGAAGATCCATATGATCGTAGTTATACTCTTTATAATATTGGACTAATTTATGGAAATAATGGGAAATATACACAAGCTTTAGAATTTTACCATCAGGCTTTAGCTTTAAATACGAACCTTCCTCAAGCTTTAAACAATATAGCTGTTATTTATCATTCACAAGCATTACGTGCCCAAACTTTTGATGATGAGGAATATGTAGAGCTTTCAAAAGAATTATTTGATAAAGCAGCTGAATATTGGAGACAAGCTTTAAAATTAGCACCTGATAATTATCCTGGAGCACGAAATTGGTTAAAAATAACGGGAAGATTAACTGATCTAAACTAATAAGTTAGTTATCTATGATCATTTCTTAAAAGATTCTATTCAAGAATTCCCGTCATTTTGTTGTACAATAATAGATAATTAGTAAATTTCAAATCAGTTCTAACTTTGAATATTACATTAAATTATGAAAGTATATTTATTCTCAAATATTTTAATATGTTAAATCAAAATGGTAAAAACTACTGATACAACAAATAATGTAGGTTTCGTTAATCAAATTATCGGTCCTGTACTAGATATTACATTCCCAGGCGGAAACTTACCTGCTATTTATTCGGCACTTGAAATTACGTTAGAAGATGGATCTGTTAATATTGTTGAAGTACAACAATTATTAGGTGATAATAAAGTACGAGCAGTATCAATGCGTTCAACAGACGGTTTAAAACGTGGTGTTGAAGCAAAAGATTTAGCTGGACCGATTAGTGTACCAGTTGGAACACCAACATTAGGTCGTATTTTCAACGTAATCGGTGAACCTGTAGATGAACAAGGTGAAGTTAACTATGATGAAACTTTACCAATTCACCGTGAAGCTCCTGCTTTCACAGAATTAGAAACAAAACCATCAATCTTTGAAACAGGTATTAAGGTTGTTGATTTATTAGCACCATATCGTCGTGGTGGTAAAATTGGTTTATTTGGTGGTGCTGGTGTAGGTAAAACTGTATTAATTATGGAATTAATTAATAATATTGCCAAAGCTCACGGTGGTGTATCTGTTTTCGGTGGTGTAGGTGAACGTACCCGTGAAGGTAACGATTTATACGAAGAAATGAAAGAATCTGGTGTAATTAACGAAGGTAATTTCGCAGAATCTAAAGTAGCTTTAGTTTATGGTCAAATGAATGAACCACCAGGTGCACGTATGCGTGTAGGTTTAACAGCATTAACTATGGCTGAATATTTCCGAGATGTAAATAAACAAGATGTATTATTATTCATCGATAACATTTTCCGTTTCACGCAAGCGGGTTCTGAAGTATCTGCTTTATTAGGACGTATGCCATCAGCTGTAGGTTACCAACCTACATTAGCTACTGAAATGGGTGCTTTACAAGAACGTATTACTTCGACAACGCAAGGTTCAATTACATCAATTCAAGCTGTATATGTACCAGCTGATGATTTAACAGATCCAGCTCCGGCGACTACATTTGCTCATTTAGATGCAACAACAGTATTATCACGTAACTTAGCAGCTAAAGGTATTTACCCTGCAGTAGATCCATTAGATTCAACTTCAACAATGTTACAACCAGGGATTGTTAGTGAAATCCACTATGAAATTGCTGAAACTGTAAAAGAAACATTACAACGTTATAAAGAATTACAAGATATTATTGCCATTTTAGGTATTGATGAATTATCTGACGAAGATCGTTTAACAGTTGAACGAGCACGTAAGGTAGAAAGATTCTTATCACAACCATTCTTCGTAGCAGAAATCTTTACAGGTTCTCCAGGGAAGTATGTATCATTAGAAGAAACAATTAAAGGTTTCACAATGGTATTAGAAGGTGAATTAGATGATTTACCTGAACAATCATTCTACCTTGTAGGTAACATTGATGAAGCAATCGAAAAAGCAGAAACTCTAAAATAAGGAGTAAAAAATATGGTTATGAACATTCGCGTTCTTACCCCTGACAGAGTTATTTGCTCAACAACAGCAGATGAAGTTGTCTTACCTGGTTTAACTGGTCAAGTAGGGGTACTAGACGGTCATGCTGCGTTAATAACAGCTTTAGATACAGGCTTATTACGAATTAAATTAGATGAAAAATGGACACCTATTATTTTATGTGGTGGACTAGCTGAAATTGATCGTAATCGAGTAACAGTTTTAGTGAATGATGTAGAAGAACTTGTTAGTGTTGAATTAAGTGAAGCTACACAAGAATTAGAAAAAGCAACGTTAGCTATTGAAAAAGCTGAATCAAGTAAAGATCGTCTTGATGCTTCCGTTGAATTAAAAAAAGCAACAGCTCGTCTTGAAGCGATTAATTATTTATCGTAGAGAAAAGCTCTTTAACTACTGGAAAGTAAATTTTTTAGATAGTTAAACATATTTCTAACTCTTATTTGAAATTTACTAATATTTCAATCTATTCAATTTAACAAATTAAAATAATTTAATAATTATTTTAATTTGTTAAGATAGTTTAACTTAATAGTATTATTCGATTTTTTATTCCACTAAAAAACTAGAAAAAATACCAAATTTAGATTTATGGTAACTAATTCTAATTTTAATTTTACAAATAATACAATTATAACTTTAGAATTACCTTTCTCAGAGCATATTGAAGAATTACGGCAACGGATTTTTCATTTATTTTGGATAATTTTATTGTTAACTTGTGTCGCGTTTTTTGAAGTCAAAATTTTAGTTAAAATTTTAGAATTTCCTGTAAGTAATGTAAAATTTTTTCAACTATCTCCTGGTGAATATTTTATTTCGACGATAAAAATTTCTTTTTATACAGGGTTACTTTTTTCCAGTCCATTTGTAATAAGTCAATTAATTTTATTTTTATTACCGGGATTAACGAAAAAAGAAACAAAAATTATTTTACCTTTACTGTTAAGTTCATTAATTTTATTTGGATTAGGATTGGCCTTTTCTTACTATACATTAATACCAGCAGCTTTAACATTCTTTTTAAATTATAGTGAAGAAGTGCTTGAACCTTTTTGGTCATTTGATCAATATTTCGAGTTTATTTTGGTTCTTTTTTATAGTACAGGGATCGCTTTTCAAATTCCAATTATTCAAATTTTACTAGGTTTATTAAATTTAGTATCAGCCAAACAAATGTTAGGTGCTTGGCGCTATATTATACTTGTTTCAACAATTCTTGGAGCAATTTTAACACCTTCTACCGATCCGCTTACACAATTATTGCTATCATTAGCTATATTAATGTTATATCTTTCAGGGGTAGGTATCTTGTTTTTAATAAAAAATTAATATAAATATAATATCCATACTTAAAAAGTAGTTAATCCATGGCAACTAACAAGTTTTTTAAAAGTCTTTTATTTACTTTAACGCTTGCTATAAGTTTATTTGGTTTTGGTATTGAAGATTCTTCAGCTTACCCAGTTTTTGCACAACAGAATTATTCTAATCCACGTGCAGCAAATGGTAAATTAGCTTGTGCAAATTGTCATTTGAATCAAAAAGCAATTGAAATTGAAGCACCTCAAGCGGTTCTTCCAAATTCTGTCTTTGAAGTAGAAATTAAAGTACCTTATGATACAACAAAACAACAAATCGGTGCAAATGGGAAACCTGCTGATTTAAATGTTGGAGGAATTTTAATTTTACCAAAGGGCTTTAAATTAGCACCGAAAAATCAAATACCTGCTGAAGTTAAAGCAAAAAATAAAGGTATTTTCATTTCACCTTATAGTACAGAATTTGATAACATTTTAGTTGTTGGACCAATTGCTGGGAAAACACATCAGGAATTAATTTTCCCAGTGGTATCACCTGATCCTGAAAAGGATTCAGATGTTAAATACTTATCATATCCTTTCTATGGCGGTGGTAACCGTGGACGTGGTCAAGTATATCCAACAGGTGAAAAGAGTAATGTTAACGTTTTCGGTGCAACACAATCTGGTCAGATTACTGAAATTTCAGCATCAGAAAAAGGTGAATCAAGTGTTGTAATTATCAATTCTGATGGTACAAAAACTTCGCAAACAGTACCTGCAGGATTAAGTTTAATTGTTAAACAAGGTGAAGTTGTAAAAGCTGAACAAGCATTAAACGTTGATCCAAATGCTGGTGGTTTTGGTCAAGAAGAGTCAGAAATTGTTTTACAAAACCCTGCACGAATTGTAGGTTACTTAGCATTCTGTTTCTGTGCTTTATTGACTCAAGTCTTCTTAATTATAAAGAAAAAACAATTCGAAAAAGTTCAAGCTGCCGAATTAAACTTCTAATTATGAGAAATATAAATAATGACAATACTGTCATTATTTATATTTTACTATTTTTTATTTTAACCATTCATACCCTTTACTTTCTAATTCTTTTGCTAATTCCGCTGATCCTGTTTTAATAATTTTTCCATTCTGCATTACATGAACATAGGTAGGATTAATATAATCTAGTAATCTTTGGTAATGAGTAATTAAAATAATTGATTTATCTTCAGCCATAAATTGATTAATACCATTTGAGATAATTCTTAACGCATCAATGTCTAATCCAGAATCTGTTTCATCTAAAATAGATAATTCTGAATCTAATAAGATCATTTGTAAAATTTCATTACGTTTTTTTTCACCACCTGAGAATCCTTCATTTACATTTCTACTTAAAAATAAAGGAGACATATCAACTAATTGCAATTTCTCGTTAATAATACCTAAAAATTCAAGCGGGTCCACTTCTGGTTTATTATAAAATTTTTGTTTTGAGTTATATGCAAGTCTTAAGAAATCTTCGTTACTAACACCTGGAATTTCAATAGGATATTGGAAAGCAAGAAAAATACCTAAATGTGATCTTTCTTCTGGTTCAATATCTAAAATATTTAGCCCTTTAAATCGAATTTCACCATCTAAAACAGAATAAGCGGGATGACCTGCAAGAACTTTAGAAAAAGTACTTTTTCCTGAACCATTCGGACCCATTATTGCATGTATTTCACCCTTATTAATTGTTAAATTTAAATTCTTTAAAATTTCATTTTCATTAATTGAAACTTGTAAATCTTTGATTTCTAAAAGAGGAGATTTTAAATCCATTATCCAACACTTCCTTCTAATTTTAACGTTAATAAGCGATCTGCTTCAGCAGCAAATTCTAAAGGTAATTCTGTAAATACTTCACGACAAAATCCACTAATCATTAATTCAACAGCTTTTTCTAAACAAATTCCACGTTGTAAAAAATAAAAAATTTGTTCTTCACCAATTTTCGAAGTTGACGCTTCATGTTCAATCTTCGTTGTAGAGTTTTGAACAGAGATAAATGGAAAGGTATTCGCATTAGACGTATTACCAATTAACAGTGAATCACATTGAGAATAATTTCTTGCACCTAATGCTTTATTACTTATATTGATTAAACCACGATAACTATTTTTAGATTTCCCTGCGGAAATTCCTTTGGAAATTACGCGACTTCGTGTATTCTTACCAATATGAATCATTTTTGTTCCAGTATCAGCTTGTTGATAATTATTAGTTAATGCAACTGAATAAAATTCTCCTTGTGAATTTTCCCCAATTAATAAACAACTTGGATATTTCCAAGTGATTGCGGACCCTGTTTCAACTTGTGTCCAAGAAATTTTCGAATTTTTCCCTGCACATAATCCACGTTTAGTTACAAAGTTATAAATTCCCCCAGCACCAACTTCATTTCCAGCATACCAATTTTGAACAGTAGAATATTTAATATTAGCATCTTCTAAGGCAATAAGTTCAACAATTGCTGCATGTAATTGATTTGTATCATATTGTGGGGCAGTACAGCCTTCAAGGTAATTAACTTTACTATTTTTTTCGGAAATAATTAAGGTTCTTTCAAATTGACCTGATTTTGCATCGTTTATTCGGAAATATGTTGATAAATCTAAAGGACAAGTTACATTTTTAGGAATATAACAAAAAGAACCATCTGTAAATACTGCAGAGTTTAAAGCTGAAAAATAATTATCTCCAATCGGAACTACCGAGCCAAGGTATTTCTCAATAAGGTCAGGGTAATCATGAACTGCTTCAGACATCGAAGAAAAGATTACGCCAACTTCATTTAATTCTTCTTGGAATGTTGTTGCTATAGAAACACTATCAAAGACTGCATCGACCGCCACATTTGTTAAACGTTTTTGTTCAGTTAATGAAATTCCAAGTTTTTCAAATGTATCTAGTAATTCCGGATCAACATCATCTAAACTTTTCAATTTTTTTTGTGCTTTAGGAGCTGAATAATAAATAATATCTTGATAATTAATCTGTGGAAATTTTAAATATGCCCAAGTAGGTTCTTGCATATCTTTCCACTTTTTATATGCTTTTAATCGAAATTTTAATAAAAATTCGGGCTCAGTTTTCTTTTTTGATATTAACCGAATAGTTTGTTCATTCAAACCTTTTTCGATGATGTCTTTTTCAATATTTGTTGAAAATCCATACTGATAAGGCTTGTTTACCAGTTTGGTTATATTTGTATTCAATACTTTATTTGATTGATTAATCATAAATTATTAATAAATTAATAGATATAGAATTATTATGAATTTAAAATTTATAAATAATTAACTAGCGTTTGAGTTAGAATATTTGATATTTTACTCAATTTTATTTTTATTATTATTGTAGAAAATTATATTTTGACTTAATTTTAACTCAGAATTTATGTATAAATTATATTTGATTCAATTATTGCAAAAGTTTGGTCAATTATTTGAGGACCTTATCTTTTCAATAATTAAAAAAGATCTTGAAGGTTTTATTTAAAAATATATCTTGAAAGACCTTACAATTCTGGATAATGATATAAATTTTCAATATTAATTCATTTGATATTTTCTATTATAGAAGAATTAACAAATGAATTAAAGTAATAAGAAGCTTTTATAATAGTTATTCTAAAAAGCTATAGTATTAATAAATAATATAAATATTTTTATATCCTCTAACCGTAGTATAATAATCATCAAGGTTGTTCTTCAACACTCAACCGATAGAACTAATTAAATTTTAATTAGTTAAATATCTATTATATATATTGCCTTTTATTTTAAGGAGAAATCAATGTCTCAATCTGTATCAGAACGGACTCGAATTAAAAGTGACCGTTACGAATCTGGTGTAATTCCTTACGCTAAAATGGGTTATTGGGATGCTTCATACTCAGTACAAAGTACTGATGTTTTAGCTTTATTCCGTATTACACCACAACCAGGTGTAGATCCAGTAGAAGCAGCAGCAGCTGTAGCTGGTGAGTCTTCAACTGCAACATGGACTGTTGTTTGGACAGATTTATTAACAGCTTGTGAGCGTTACCGTGCTAAAGCTTACCGTGTAGATCCAGTTCCAAACGCTACAGATCAATACTTCGCTTTCATCGCATACGAATGTGATTTATTCGAAGAAGGTTCTTTAGCTAACTTAACAGCATCTATCATTGGTAACGTATTTGGTTTCAAAGCAGTAGCTGCTTTACGTTTAGAAGATATGCGTATTCCTCACTCATACTTAAAGACATTCCAAGGTCCAGCTACTGGTATCGTTGTAGAACGTGAACGTTTAAACAAGTATGGTACTCCATTATTAGGTGCTACAGTAAAACCTAAGTTAGGTTTATCTGGTAAGAACTATGGTCGTGTAGTATATGAAGGTTTAAAAGGTGGTTTAGACTTCTTAAAAGATGATGAGAACATTAACTCTCAACCATTCATGCGTTGGAGAGAACGTTTCTTAAACTGTATGGAAGGTATTAACCGTGCTGCAGCAGCTACAGGTGAAGTTAAAGGTTCTTACTTAAACATCACAGCAGCTACTATGGAAGAAGTTTACAAACGTGCTGAGTACGCTAAGCAAGTTGGTTCTGTAGTTGTTATGATCGATTTAGTAATGGGTTATACAGCTATTCAAAGTATTTCTATCTGGGCTCGTGAAAACGATATGCTTTTACACTTACACCGTGCGGGTAACTCTACGTATGCTCGTCAAAAGAATCACGGTATTAACTTCCGTGTTATCTGTAAGTGGATGCGTATGTCTGGTGTAGATCATATCCACGCTGGTACAGTAGTAGGTAAGTTAGAAGGTGATCCTTTAATGATTAAAGGTTTCTACGATACTTTACGTTTAATGGAAATGGAAGTTAATTTACCTTACGGTATTTTCTTCGAAATGGATTGGGCTAGTTTACGTAAGTGTATGCCAGTTGCTTCAGGTGGTATTCACTGTGGTCAAATGCACCAATTAGTTCACTACTTAGGTGATGATGTTGTATTACAATTCGGTGGTGGTACTATTGGTCACCCTGATGGTATCCAAGCCGGTGCTACAGCTAACCGTGTTGCTTTAGAAGCAATGATCATGGCTCGTAACGAAGGTTTAGACTACTTCAACAACGAAGTTGGTCCAGTTGTATTACGTGAGGCTGCTAAAACATGTGGTCCTTTACAAACAGCTTTAGATTTATGGAAAGATATTTCTTTCAACTATACTTCTACAGATACAGCTGATTTCGCTGAAACACCAACAGCGAGCAACTAATCCTAAAAACGTATAATAAAGTTACTTTTAAAAAAAATTAAAGGAGTATTTGAATAGTGAGACTTACACAAGGTTGCTTCTCGTTCTTACCTGATTTAACTGATGCACAAATTGAAAAGCAAGTTGCTTACGCAATGAACCGTGGTTTAGCAATGAACGTAGAGTGGACAGATGATCCGCACCCTCGTAATAACTACTGGGAATTATGGGGTTTACCTTTATTCGATATTAAAGATCCTGCATCTGTAATGTTCGAATTAGCAGAAGCTCGTAAATCATGCGCTGCTGGTTACATCCGTGTTAACGCTTTTGACGCAAGTTTCGGTGTTGAAAGTTGTGTTATGTCGTTCATCGTAAACCGTCCGGCTAATGAGCCAGGTTTCTACTTAGAACGTCAAGAAGGCGTTGGTCGTCAAATCGTTTATACTATTAAGAGCTATAGTGTTCAAGCTAATGCTGAAGGCGCACGTTACTAATTTTAATTAGTAATTTTATGCTTTAATTTTTCATCTTAGATATTTTTAATATCTAAGATGAAAAACCTATAAAAAGATAAAAAATGTTTATACTGTAATCTTTTGAAACATTTAAAGAACATCAATTGTTCTAGTTTAAATATTTTAGAAAATGTCTTTAAGACAACTACCCAGTTTTAACGTACCAAAAATTAATTTGTTCGTAAGAATTGGTTTAAATAGAGCTTTTAAATAAAAGTATACCTAATCGATTTGCAAAATTCGTATAATTATTAGTGTTCCTGTATATTTTTTAATATTGGGTAATTTACTAAATTAGTTAGATTTTATGTACCCAGAAACTTTTTATTCAAATACGTTTACATTATTAGCGGAGGCAGAAGTTGGAAAGCATTTTTACTGGAATATTGCTGGATTTTTAGTACACGGACAAGTCTTAGTTGTTATCTGGTTGGTAGTACTAATTTTATTAGTATTTTCATTCTTAGGTACAAAAGACGCGGATCGTATTCCTACTAGTTGGCAAAACTTTATGGAATCAGCGGTTGACTTTGTTACCGATATTGCTAGAGATCAATTAGGTGAAAGTTTTTATAAAGAATGGATTCCATTTATTGGAACATTATTCTTATTTATCTTCGGATCTAACTGGGCTGGTGCAGTTATCCCGTGGAAATTAATTGAATTACCTGAAGGAGAATTTGCAGCTCCTACTAATGATATTAATACCACAGTAGCATTAGCTTTATTAACATCATTCGCCTACTTCTACGCAGGTTTAAGTAAAAAAGGTTTAGGATATTTTAAACGATATATTGAACCAATTCCACTTCTTCTACCAATTAATATCTTAGAAGATTTTACGAAACCATTATCGTTAAGTTTCCGATTATTCGGGAATGTTTTAGCTGATGAATTAACAATTTCTGTATTAACATCGTTAGTTCCATTGGTAATTCCATTACCAATTATGTTATTAGGGATTTTTGCGGGTTCAGTACAGGCTTTAATTTTCTCAACTTTAGCTGCTGCATATATTGCAGAAGCTCTTGAATAATTTACTATTAAAATTATATTTACATTTATTAATTAAGATTTATTATGGATTCTATCATTTCTGCTGCTTCTGTTATAGCTGCTGGTTTATCTATTGGTTTAGCTGCTATCGGACCTGGTATTGGTCAAGGTAACGCTGCTGGTCAAGCTGTTGAAGGTATTGCTCGTCAACCGGAAGCAGAAAACAAAATTCGTGGTACTCTATTATTAAGTTTAGCTTTCATGGAAGCTTTAACAATTTACGGTTTAGTAGTAGCTTTAGCATTATTATTTGCTAACCCATTCGCCGGTTAATTTAAAGCGTTTAAAAAATTAAAAAAAGTTTTTAGTGCGGCTTGAAGTTTCTTCAAACCCACGCTGGAAACTTTTTTTAATCTTTTATAACACTATTTTTAATCATACTTCTCCACCTTGGTATTATACTAACGAATTATAATATTAATAATTATCGTCTAACTATTCTACCATAAAATAATTTTGATATTAGTTTGTTTTACAACTAATCATCATTATTTTTTCATAAAAAACTTTAATCCTATAGTATAGAATATAAATTTTATATGATTAATCTTTCAATATTAATTTCAAGTTCAGAAATCAGTGGTCCAGGTGGGCTGTTTGATATTAACGCAACTTTACCATTAGTTGCAATTCAGTTTGTGTTATTATCGGTTATTTTGAATGTTATTCTTTTCAGCCCATTATTAACAATTATTGAAGAGCGTAAAGAATATATTTTAACTAATCTTGGTAAGGCGTCAGAACTATTAGCTGAAGCTAATAAACTGACTACAGAATATGAACTAGAATTAGCTAGCGTCCGTAAAGAAGCACAATTAGAAATTACAAATTCACAAAAAATTCATAAAGAAATTTTAGAAATTGAATTAAACATTTCTCAAAAATATATTGATAATTTATTAGATACTATTACAAACGATCTTCTTGATAAAAAGAATACAGCCCTTAATAGTTTAGATGAAATCGTTCAATCTTTATGTATTGATATTGAAACGAGATTATCAATCTAAATTTTTTGTTACCCGTAATTTTCCTTTTTATAAGTGAACAGTTTACATAAAAACTCTAAAACATGGAAAATTTTGATCAAATTTTTACATTACTTGCCGAAGAAGAAGGTATTGGTTTAAATCTGGATATTCTTGAAACAGGTGTTCTAAACATTATTGCTTTAGTTGCCATTTTAGTATATACAGGCCGCGACTTTTTAGGATCTTTATTAGAAGAACGAAAAGCAACTATCGTAAAAGGCGTTCAAGATGCAGAAGACAGATTATCTGAAGCAGAAAGACGTTTAAGCGAAGCGCAAAAACAATTAAATCAAGCAAACGTTGTAATTAGTGAAATTAAAGAAGAAACTATTGCAACTAAAAAAGTTTTACTTGAAGCAGATGCATATCAAGCAAAAAGAGATTTAAAAACTCGTTTTGAACGTGCTTTATCAGCTTTCCGTTCAAAAGAACGTCAAATCTTTATTGAGATTAAGCAACAAATTATTGTACTTGTTTTAAAACGTACTGTTGCTCGTGTTCAAGAAACATTTGGTCCAAAAGAACGTGCAACCGCATTAATTGATGAGACTATTGATAAATTACAAGGAGATTTATTATGAATAATCCATTAGCATCAAAAATTGCATCTCCTTATGCACGTGCTTTATATACTTTCTCTGTTGAGAATAATATCATGCATCAAATTACAGCTGATTTTCAAAACTTAGAAATCTGTTTAGAAAAGACTCCTGAATTAGCATCTTATTTAAACAACCCAATTGTTAGTAAAGAAGCAAAAAAACAAGTTTTAACTAAAACACTACAAGATCAAATTAATACGGAAACGTTTAAATTCTTAATGGTTTTAGTTAATCGAGACAGAATCACTGTACTTAACGCAATCATTACTAATTACTTAGAATTAGTATACGAAACTGCGTCTATTAAAATGATTGAAGTTTCAACAGCTTTTGCCTTTACTAACTTACAAAAGAACACTTTAATTAAAAAACTTAAAGAATTAACTAACGCACGTGAAATTCGTTTAGTTATTACTGTAGACCCAAGTTTAATTGGTGGGTTCTTAATTAAAACTAGTTCAAAAGTAATTGATTTTAGTATTAAAAACCAATTACAAAAATTAGCAAAACATTTAGATAGTGTTTTAGAATTATAAATAAAATCTTTTATTAACTTTTTATCTTAAAATACAATGATAAATATTCGTCCAGACGAAATTAGTAGTATTATCCGCGAACAAATTGAACAATATGATCAAGATGTTAAAGTAGATAATATTGGTACGGTTTTACAAGTTGGTGATGGTATCGCTCGTGTTTATGGTCTTGACCAAGTAATGAGTGGTGAGCTTTTAGAATTTGAAGATAAAACAATCGGTATCGCTTTAAATTTAGAAAACGATAACGTTGGTGTTGTTTTAATGGGTAATGGTCGTCAAATTTTAGAAGGCGGTACAGTAAAATCAACAGGTAAGATTGCTCAAATTCCTACAGGTACAGCTTTCTTAGGACGTGTTGTTGATGCATTAGGTAGACCTATTGATGGAAAAGGTGATATTGAAAATAGTGATACGCAATTACTAGAAGCAATGGCACCTGGTATTATTAGTCGTAAATCAGTTTGTGAACCTTTACAAACAGGTATTACATCAATTGATGCTATGATTCCTATCGGACGAGGACAACGAGAATTAATCATTGGAGATCGTCAAACAGGTAAAACTTCAATTGCCGTTGATACAATCATTAATCAAAAAACAGAAGATGTTGTTTGTGTCTATGTAGGTGTTGGTCAAAAGGCTTCTACTGTTGCTCAAGTAGTAAATGTATTAGAAGAAAAAAATGCTCTTGCATATACAATTATTGTTTGTGCTAGTGCAAATGACCCAGCAACATTACAATATATTGCTCCATATGCGGGTGCTGCTTTAGCTGAGTACTTTATGTACAACGGAAAAGCGACATTAGTTATCTATGATGATTTAACTAAGCAAGCAATGGCATATCGTCAAATGTCGTTATTATTACGTCGTCCACCAGGACGTGAGGCGTACCCTGGTGACGTATTCTACTTACACTCGCGTTTATTAGAACGTGCAGCGAAATTAAGTGATTCATTAGGCGGTGGTAGTATGACTGCACTTCCAATTATTGAAACACAAGCTAGTGATGTATCAGCGTATATTCCAACAAACGTAATTTCGATTACTGATGGACAAATCTTCTTATCGAACGATTTATTTAACTCTGGTGTTCGTCCTGCTATTAACGTTGGTATCTCAGTATCACGTGTAGGATCTGCAGCACAAACTAAAGCAATGAAAAAAGTTGCTGGTAAGTTAAAATTAGAATTAGCTCAATTCGCTGAATTAGAAGCTTTCTCTCAATTTGCTTCGGATTTAGATGAAGCTACACAAAAACAATTAGCTCGTGGTACACGATTACGTGAAGTTTTAAAACAACCACAAAACTCACCATTATCAGTTGCTGAGCAAGTTGCTTTAATTTATACAGGTATTAACGGTCACTTAGATGATATCGAAGTAAACCGTGTTAAGAAATACTGTGCTAGTTTATTAGCGTACTTAGGTACATCAGCAGAGTATATTGATATTGTTACTTCAACACTTCAATTTACTGATGAAGCTGAAACTGCTTTACTTGCTGCTATTGAGACATCAAAAGCCGCATTTGCGACGGCATAGTTCACTTGAGGTGATTAAAAAATATTGAAAAAATTCAATATTTTTTAATCACATTAAACCTTTTTTTTTAACTATATTCAATTATTTTCTATTTTTTCTTTTACAGACTAAACATTTTTAGTATGTTCTAGTTTCTTAAAGGCCATAAGCCAATCGTTATATTATTCAATACTAATAGATATAGGTATATTTCAGATCAAAATTAAATTTACTTAATAAAAGTATGAAATATTATACTAGTAATTAATTTTAATACCTGACCACCTGGAAACAGATAACTAATCGATTCACCAATTAAACCCGTCACTTTACCCTCCTATAATTGTGATTAGTGCTACTCATAATCATCTATTTTCTGATGGCTGAGCATTAAAAAAGAGGACCTATATGTGAGTCATCATAACTTTAAAAATTTCTCTTAATATAAAAAATAATCTTAGTAAAATACAAACTAGTTTTTATATCATTGATTTCATTTTAAATCAATGATATAAAAACTATTAGCTTGTATTTTAAGTTTTTAAGCAAATTTACCTGAAGTAGATGCAATAACAAATGCTGCATAAGTTAAAATATAACCAACAGAGAAATGCACTAAACCAACTAATCGAGCTTGTACAATTGAAAGAGCTACTGGTTTATCTCTCCAACGGATTAAGTTTGCAAGTGGTGTACGTTCATGTGCCCAAACTAATGTTTCAATTAGTTCTTGCCAATAACCACGCCATGAGATTAAGAACATAAAACCTGTGGCCCAAATTAAATGACCGAATAAGAACATCCAAGACCAAACAGATAAGTTGTTCATACCAAATGGGTTATAACCATTAATTAATGGTGATGAGTTTAACCATAAATAATCACGTAACCAACCCATAATGTAGTTTGATGATTCGTTAAATTGTCCTGGGTTACCACCCCAAATTGTCATATGTTTCCAATGCCAATAGAATGTTACCCAACCAATTGTATTCAACATCCAGAACATTGCTAAATAGAATGCATCCCACGCTGAGATATCACAAGTACCACCACGACCTGGACCATCACATGGGAAACTATAACCAAAATCTTTTTTATCTGGCATTAATTTTGAACCACGTGCATCTAAAGCACCTTTAACAAGAATTAATGCTGTAACATGTAAACCTAATGCAATCGCATGGTGAACTAAGAAATCACCAGGTCCAATTGTTAAGAATAAATCGTTTTTGTTATTATTAATCGCTTCTAACCAACCTGGTAACCAAACTTGATTACCAGCAATCGTAGCAGGATTTGTTTCAGATGATAATAAAACATTAAATTGATAAACAGCTTTACCTGAAGCAGCTTGAATATATTCTGCAAATAAAGGTTCAAATAAAATTTGTTTTTCTGGTTGACCAAATGCTACTACTGTATCATTGTGGATATATAAACCTAATGTATGGAAACCTAAGAATAATGAAGCCCAACTTAAATGTGAAATGATTGCTTCTTTATGTTCTAACATTCGTGCTAAAACGTTATTCTTATTTAACTCTGGATCATAATCACGAACGAAGAAAATTGCTCCGTGCGCAAAAGCTCCAACCATTAAGAACCCAGCAATATATTGGTGATGTGTATATAATGCTGCTTCCGTTGTAAAATCTTTTGATAAATATGCATATGGTGTTAATGCATACATATGTTGTGCTGTTAAAGATGTAGCTACACCTAATGATGCTAAAGCTAAACCTAATTGCATGTGTAAAGAATTAGTAATTGTTTCAAACAATCCTACGTGACCTGCTCCTAATCGTCCTCCTGGAGGACGGTGAGCATCCAAAATTTCTTTCATGTTATGCCCGATACCAAAATTAGTACGGTACATATGTCCAGCTACGATAAATACAACTGCAATAGCTAATTGGTGATGTGCGATATCACTTAACCATAATGCTTGACTTTGCGGATGGAAACCACCTAAGAATGTTAAAATAGCTGTACCTGCTCCGTCGCTAGTCCCATATACGTGAGCTGCACTGTCAGGATTTTCAGCATAAACAGTCCAATTACCAGTAAAGAATGGTGTTAAACCTGCTGGATGCGGTGGAGTTGTTAAGAAATTATCCCAACCAACATGTACACCACGTGAAGCTGGAATAGCAACGTGAACAAGATGTCCTGTCCATGCTAACGAGCTTACACCAAATAAACCTGATAAGTGATGGTTTAATCGCGATTCATTATTTTTGAACCATGATAAACTTGGACGGAATTTTGGTTGTAAGTGTAACCAACCTGCGAATAATAATGCACATGAGAATAATAATAATCCAATTGCACCTGCATATAATTCTTGGTTCGTTCTAAATCCAATAGTGTACCACCATTGGTAAACACCTGAGTATGCGATATTAACAGGATATGTATTACCTTTACTAAATGCTTTTAATGCTGATTCACCAAAATGAGGATCCCAAATTGCGTGAGCAATTGGTTTCGTCTTTAATGGATTACTTACCCATTTTTCAAAATTTCCTTGCCAAGCAACATGGAATAAATTCCCTGAAGTCCATAAGAAAATTACTGCTAAATGACCGAAATGTGATGCGAAGATTTTTTGGTATAAATTTTCTTCTGTCATTCCGTCATGTGCTTCTAAATCATGAGCTGTAGCGATACCATACCAAATTCGTCGCGTTGCTGGATCTTGTGCAAGGGCTTGGCTAAACTTTGGAAATTTAGTTGCCATAATTGTTAGACGCCTTTTTATATAATTTTTAGTTAGGAATAAAAATAAGTTTATAATTATCTTAAATTTTGTTAAGACTTGTGTTATCACGATTTTTGAAATTATTCAAATATCTGAAAAATAAATGTTGATTTTTTAATACAGTCAATTTTTAACCGTTTATTTTAATATTTAATATCAAAATAGTTAACTTTTAGCTAATTGCGATTGAACGTGCTAAGAAGAATGACCAAGTAGTACCTATTCCACCTAATAAATAGTGTGCTAAACCAACAGCACGACCTTGTGTAATACTTAATGCTCTTGGTTGAATCGTTGGTGCAAAGTTTAGTTTATTGTGTGCCCAAACGATTGACTCAATTAATTCTTGCCAATAACCACGTCCACTGAATAAGAACATTAAACTAAATGCCCAAATAAAGTGTGCACCTAAGAAAATTAGACCGTATGCTGATGATGGTGAACCGTATGATTGAATTACTTGAGATGCTTGTGACCATAAGAAATCACGTAACCATCCATTGATAGTAATTGAACTTTGAGCAAAGTTTCCACCTGTAATATGTGAAATACTGCCATCAGGAGTAATTGTACCCCAAACATCTGATTGCATTTTCCAACTGAAGTGGAAAATTACTACTGAGATTGAGTTGTACATCCAGAATAATCCTAAGAATACATGATCCCAACTTGAACTTTGACATGTACCACCACGACCAGGTCCATCACATGGGAAACGGAAGCCTAAATTCGCTTTATCTGGAATTAATTTAGAACTACGTGCATATAATACACCTTTTAATAAAATTAAAACCGTTACGTGAATTGTGAATGCATGAATATGGTGAACCATAAAATCTGCTGTTCCTAATTTAATAGGCATCATTGCGATTTTACCACCAACTTCTACAACTTCTCCACCAAAAGCATAACTTGTTGTTGCTAATGCATTAGGTGCAGTTGTACCAGGTGCTAATAAATGAATATTTTGAATCCATTGTGCAAAAATTGGTTGTAATTGGATTGCTTTATCTGAGAACATATCTTGTGGACGTCCTAATGCTCGCATTGTATCGTTATGAATATAGAATCCAAACGCATGACATCCTAAGAAAATACAAACCCAATTTAAGTGAGAAATAATTGAATCACGATGACGTAATACACGATCTAATAAATTATTATAATTATTAGCCGGTGTATAATCACGAACCATAAAGATTGCTGCATGAGCAGCACCACCAACTACACAGAATCCACCAATCCACATGTGATGAGTAAATAAAGAAAGTTGCGTTGCGTAATCAGTCGCGATATACGGATATGGAGGCATTGCATACATATGGTGTGCAACAATTATACTTAAAGACCCCATCATAGCTAAGTTAATTGCTAATTGAGCATGCCATGATGTTGTTAAAATTTCGTATAATCCTTTGTGACCTTCACCTGTAAATGGTCCTTTATGTGCTTCTAAAATTTCTTTCATGCTGTGTCCAATACCCCAGTTTGTACGGTACTGATGACCAGCAATAATAAATAGAACTGCTAATGCTAAGTGGTGGTGTGCAATATCACTTAACCATAAACCACCGGTGATTGGGTTTAAACCACCTTTAAATGTTAAGAAATCAGAGTATTCACCCCAATGACCACTAAAGAAAGGAGCTAATCCTTTACTGAAGCTTGGGTATAATTGACTCATTAATTCACGGTTAATTAAGAATTCGTGAGGTAACGGAATTTCTTGTGGTGCAACACCCGCATCCAATAATTTATTAATTGGTAAGGCGATATGAATTTGGTGACCTGACCAAGATAAACAGCCTAATCCTAATAAACCAGCTAAATGATGATTCATCATTGATTCGGCATTTTGGAACCATTCTAGTTTTGGAGCTGCTTTATGGTAGTGGAACCAACCAGCAAATAACATAATTGCTGACATTGCTAAACCACCAATAGCAATCCAATATAATTCAACTTCACTAGTAATTCCTTCTGCTCTCCACATTTGGAACCAACCAGATGTTGTTTGAACACCTTGGAAATTACCACCAACATCCCCATTTAAAATTTCTTGACCAACAATTGGCCAAACAACTTGTGAACTTTGTTTAATTCCAATCGGATCAGTTAACCAAGCTGAATAATTAGAAAAATAAGCACCATGGAAATGCATTCCACTTATCCATAAAAAGATTATTGCTAATTGTCCAAAATGCGCACTAAAAATCTTACGAGAAACTTCTTCTAAAGAATTCGTTTGACTATCAAAATCATGAGCATCAGCGTGTAAATTCCAGATCCAAGTCGTTGTTTTTGGACCCTTTGCTAATGTTCGTGAAAAATGACCAGGTTGTGCCCATTTTGCAAAACTAGTTTCGACAGCGTCTTTTTCAACAAAAATTTGTACATTTTTTTCACGACGGTCAGTTGAGCTTATTGCCATTACTTTTCTCCTTACAGGGAGACAAAAATTTATGAAACTCTCATAAAAAATAAAATATATAAAAAATTTTTAACTATGAGTTTTCAATTTCTAATTATACGCTTTAAAAGTTAAATTTTGAATAAAATTTTTAATTATTTATATACTTTACAAATGGAACTTCTTTTTCAA
>Ga0102814_10000081_pt1 | contig 63796 bp, 54 predicted proteins | sample ColrivemetaGS741_FD_79112 | JGI IMG/M metagenome (GOLD analysis project Ga0102814, IMG submission 79112) | Estuarine microbial communities from the Columbia River estuary - Flood tide ETM metaG S.741 | ecosystem: Environmental > Aquatic > Marine > Intertidal zone > Estuary | place: USA...
CAGACCACAATTCCCTTGGTTTATCAACGGATTGTATTGCTTGTCATTCCACGGAACCCGATTGGGCGCCGTCGAGTTTTGATATCCACAACGATTTCTACATGTTGAATGGTGCACACATTGCCATCGCAAATAACTGTATTGAATGTCATAATGGAAATTATAACAATACGCCAAATACTTGTTTCGGCTGCCATAGTACAGATTATAACAATACAAATGACCCTGACCATCAATTAGCGCAATTTCCAACAGACTGTATTACTTGTCATACGGAATCTGCCTGGGAACCATCCACTTTTGACCACGACGGAATGTATTTTCCCATTTATTCGGGCAAACACGACAATGAATGGACCTTATGTTCAGAATGTCATACAAATTCCAGTAACTACACCATTTTTGATTGTCTGGGTTGTCATACAAATCCGCAAACGAATGAAGATCATAATGACGTCCCTAATTATTCATACGATAATAATTCCTGTTATTCCTGTCACCCGGATGGTGATAGTTAATATCTGTATAATATGAAAGTCATTAAATATGCCTTGTCCTTTTTATTTATTGTGACCACAAGCTTTGTGTTCAGCCAGACTAATGCTATTACAGGTAAGGTCTCATATATCAGTTCGAAGAACATTTATGTTAAATTTGAATCAACGCGTGATATCAATGTAGGAGACAGTTTATATATCCTGAAGAATTCTGACAAAATTCCGGTTTTACAGGTTGCCCAAAAATCATCGATCAGTTGTGTTTGCACAGCTTTATCCGAGGATAGTTTTACCATTGGCCAAGAGGTCATTTTCAAAACACTTACGGTTGAAAAAGAGGTTCCAGAAATTATAACTGATAAAAACATCAATAAAACACAAGAAGCTGAGATAGATAATCTGGCCAAAGCAACAGAAAAAAAAACGGATAAGAAAAAACTTAAAAAAAAGAAAGTTGCTGCGAAGATCAAAGGCAGACTTTCTGCTTCAGCGTATACTAATTTTACAAGTGATGAACCGATCGATGATCCCAAGATGCGTTACACCCTGTCATTAAGTGGGGATGCGGTAAGTGCTGCTGATCTAAATTTCAGTTCATACATTTCTTTCAGACATAAAATAAACCATTGGGCTGACATACAGGACAACGTATTTAGTGGATTAAAAATTTATGACCTGGCTGTCAATAAAAGTTTTAGTAATTTTGAATTTACGATTGGCCGAAAAATCAACAGAACGGTTTCCAATATTGGAGCCATCGACGGTTTACAAATAAGCTATTCAGCTGGTGATCTATCATTTGGAGCCATAATCGGCACAAGACCAGACCATTCAGATTATAGCATCAATTTTAATTTACCTGAAGCAGGTTTGTATGTAGCCCATACCTACAAATCAAATACAGGCTCTTTAAACAATACGCTTGGAATTTTTGAACAACGAGTTGGGAGTGCTACAGATCGTCGTTATTTGTACTTTCAGCATAGCAACACCCTCGTAAAAAAACTATACCTTTTTGGCTCTTTCCAACTGGATCTTTACGAACTTATTGATGAAGTTCCCCAAAATGACCTTAGATTAACCAGTTTGTATCTTTCAGCAAGGTATAGGATCAGCAAAAAAATAGATCTGTTTGCTTCTTATGACACCAGGAAAAACGTTGTTTATTATGAAACATACAAGAACTCACTTGATCAGCTAATTGATCAGGCAACCAGACAAGGATTGAGGTTAAGGCTGATCTTAAGACCATTAAAATACGTAACTACAGGAATCAGCGGAACATACAGGATGGAGAACGGAGGATTGGGTGCCACTAAAAACCTACATGGTTACATCAACTATGCCCGAGTGCCCGTTCTCAAAATGTCAACTGCCCTATCTTACACCTTTTTGGATACTTATTATCTAAATAGCCACATTTTTGGTATCAGAATGAATAAAGACTTTTATCGTGGAAAAATTGGTACTAGCTTGAATTACAGATATGTAAATTATATTTACGATGTCAGTCAAAATCAATTAAGGCAACATATTGCAGGAATTAATCTGAATTGGAGGATATTTAATCAACTCAGCTTATCTTTGAGCCACGAAATCAGTTTCACGGGTGATAAAATATATCACAGGAGTTATTTTAAATTAATTAAACGTATTAAACATTAGAGTTAGGTTATGAAAAACATTAGCATAAAATTTGGGCTTAAATCAATCATTATTTTATTATTTGCAGGTATGATATTTACATCTTGTGATTCTGAGCCAAAAAAAGGAAACAGCACAGATATGGATAATGTGTTAAGTGAAATGAAATCAGATATTACAAATACAGGTGCAAATCAAACTGAAACCACTGGACATTCACACGATAAAGGTACTGCAACCATTATGGAGGTATTGAATACAGATCGATATACTTATTTGAATGTTGCTGATCAGAATGCGCATAATTTCTGGATGGCTATTCCTAAAGAAGCTGTAATTGTAGGTGATAAAATCACATTTGAAGGGGGGCTTTTAAAGAACAAATTCGAGAGTAAGGAATTCAATCGGATTTTTGAAACGCTTTACCTTGTCTCAAGGTTTACTTTAACCAGCGCTGATGGTACACCAAAAGAACTTTCTTCAGATGACACAACGAATGATGGTCAGGCTGAAGGAACCAAAAAAGCAGCAAAACCATTTTCAGCGACACCTGCTATTGTTGACCTGATTGACAACGCCAGCATTTATGATGGAAAATCCGTTACTCTTTCAGGAAAGGTGGTTAAAGTGAATTTTAACATCATGGGCAAAAACTGGGTTCATCTTGTAAATGATGATTCTCCAGGAAAGGACTTCCTAATTACCACCAATGAGAAAGTTATGGAAGGGCAGCAGGTGAAATTCAATGGCACCATTACGTTGAACAAAGATTTTGGAGCTGGTTATAAATATGATATTATTATGGAAGATGCAGTTCTGAAATAAAATTTCACACTTGTATGAACGGAGTCTCAAGTGTAAATGAATATATGGATAAAAATCCTCAGCATGCTGAAATATTGCATGTATTAAGGCAGATTATTATAGAATCCGGTTTGCAGGAAACAATCAAATGGGGTGCTCCTTGTTATACATTGAATAAAAAAAATGTTGTCGGGCTTGCCTCTTTCAAATCTTATGTGGGTTTATGGTTCCACCAGGGAGCCTTTTTGAAGGACCCACATAAGGTTTTGATCAATGCTCAGGAAGGTGTAACCAAAGCACTCCGACAATGGCGGTTTGAGGCAACTGAAGAAATAAATGTTCCAATTCTTCAGGAATATTTGAATGAATCCATCTCAAATGAAAAAGCAGGCAAAAGATTAAAACCCATTCAAAAGAAAATGCTTGACATACCTGTTGAACTTTTGGATGCCTTCAGCAAAGACAAAATACTTCACGATCATTTTAATAATTTCACGTCTGGTAAGCAACGCGAGTTCGTAGAATACATAGCAGAAGCAAAGTTGGAAAAAACAAGACAAAACAGGCTTCAAAAAATCCTTCCACTTATTCGTGCTGACAAAGGACTTAACGATAAGTACAGAAAATAAAGATTAGATTTGTTTTTAGTTTTTTGAATCTATAAAATCACAATAATTTATCTCCTTATGAAAGATATTAAAAGGACATTCGATATATTAAGTTATTACGAAGCGAATTACAATAATGAGTTTGCCTTAAAGATAAATAGAAATGACAAATGGGAACAGTTCAGCATTGAAGAATACAGGGATAATGTAGACCGATTCAGCCTTGGACTTCTTGAAATGGGCTACTCTAAAGGGGACAAGATCGCCTCCGTCAGTTTTAACAGACCAGAATGGAATTTCATTGATTTTGGGATGTCACAGATCGGTTGTGTCCACGTATCCATTTATCCAACCATAAGTGATGTTGAATACAGGCACATTCTAGGGCATTCAGATGCAAGAATTCTGATCGTTTCTTCACAGGAGATCTACGATAAAGTATATCACATCGCTAAGGAAATTGAAAGTCTGGAAGGCATCTATACTTTTGATGAGCTGACAGGACTAAATAACTGGACTGAATTAAAATTCAAGGGGGACATAAGCAATGAAAAAAAGGACCTTTTAGAAAAAAGGAAGTCTGAAATATTACCTGAAGATCTGCTAACGCTGATCTATACCTCAGGGACTACCGGACTTTCAAAAGGCGTGATGCTCACACACAACAATGTAGTCAGTAACATCAAAATTGCGGCAACAGTTGTCCCCTATTTAAAACCAGGAGACAGGGCCTTAAGCTTTTTACCACTTTGCCATGTGCTAGAACGTGTGGGTAATTATCTCTGGCAATATAAAGGGCTGGTGATTCACTATCCAAAATCAATAGAATCGATCGGAGACGATATGAGGGAGATCAAAGTGAGCACCTTCATCACAGTTCCAAGGGTTTTTGAAAAAGTGTATGACAAAATTATTAATAAAGGCAGGAATTTAAAAGGAATCAAAAAGATTCTATTCTTCTGGGCCGTTAAATTGGGTGATAAATTTGATCCGGATCCCAAAAAAAGATCTGCTTTTTATGATTTCAAACTCAAAATTGCCAATAAATTAATCTTTTCCAAATGGCGTGAAGCCCTGGGAGGAGAACTGAAAGGCGTTATTTCAGGAGGTGCTGCACTACAGCCAAGGCTTGCCAGGGTATTTTGGGCAGCTGGAATTATTGTACAGGAAGGTTATGGCTTAACAGAAACATCGCCTTTGATCTCCGCAAATAATTATGTTTATCCAGGCATACGATTTGGGTCCGTTGGTATGATCCCTGAAGGAAATTCAGTTAAGATCGGTGAAGACGGAGAAATCCTGGCTAAAGGAGAAAATATCATGAAAGGCTATTATAAGGATCCCCGTCAAACCAATTTAGCCATTGATTCTGAAGGCTGGTTTCACACTGGAGACATCGGACATGTAGATAAAAATAATTTGTTATACATCACAGATAGAAAAAAGGAAATTTTTAAATTATCCCTTGGAAAGTACATTGCGCCACAAGTTGTGGAAAATAAAATGAAAGAATCTGAGTTTATCGATCAACTGATCGTCATCGGAGAAAATCAGAAATTTGCTTCGGCCATCATCGTACCAGATTTTGAATTTCTGCACAATTGGTGTTTTTTACATGAGATCAATTTTCAGGACAATGATCAATTGATCCATTTAGCTAAAGTTAAAGAAAGGTTTCAGCGAGAAATTAATTCACTCAACGAACAATTGGGTAAAACAGAACAAATCAAGGAATTCCGTCTCGTTGCAGATGAATGGACCACTGATAACGGTTTGCTATCACCTACACATAAACTAAAAAGGAAAAAAGTAATTTTTAAATACGAAGCAATTGTTTCTGAGATTTACAAAAATTAAGAAACTAATCAAATCCAGGACAAGACACTTTCCTGATTTTTTCAATCAATGAAGTGCCTTGTCCATTTCCTGGTCACTTAGGTCGAATTCTTGGGTCTGCTTTTAAAACAAAAGCTAATTTTACATTTGGAATAGAATGGTTCATTTTATATATTAAAAACATGAGTAAAGATGTAGCATTGGTTTTATCAAGCGGTGGAGCAAGAGGCATAGCACACATTGGAGTCATCGATGTACTGGTAAGGCGAAATTACAATATTCGTTCAGTTGCAGGGACTTCAATGGGGGCTTTAGTAGCTGGTTTTTATGCTGCAGGACAATTGCAGGACTATCGGGACTGGCTTATTACACTGGACCGGATGGACGTTTTAAAATTAGTTGATTTCTCAATCAGCTCAAAAGGTCTTGTTAAAGGAAAACGCATTATTGAAAAAATGAAGGAGATAATTCCTGACAGAGACATCGAGGATCTGAACATACCCTACGTCGCTGTTGCAACCGACATTATCACTGGTCGGGAAAAGGTATTCAATTCTGGAAAATTGTATGAAGCAATAAGAGCTTCAATATCAATCCCTACCGTTTTCCAGCCAGCAAAATTCGGAGGCGATTATTTTGTGGATGGCGGGGTCCTAAATCCAATTCCAGTAAATCGCGTACAGCGATTCCCAAATGATCTTTTGGTTGTATCGGATGTAAATGGACTTCATGCCCGTCAGTTGATCAAGGAAGAACCAGACACCACAATAAACAAACGGCACTTAAAATATATTGATCTCATTCAGGAAAAATTAAGCAATATCGTACCTAAAAAAGAAACGGATCAATTGGGTATTTTTAATCTAACCAATAAAAGCATCGGTTTAATGCTGCACAAAATCTCCCAGTTAACCCTGGACAAATTTGATACAGACATGATTGCAGAGATCCCGATTGATCTTTATGGAACTTATGATTTCCATAAAGCAAAGGAGCTTATCGCCATTGGGGCAGAAAAAGCAGAAAAAATGATAGATAATTTTGAGGCACGACAAAATTAAAATTTTTACAAATCAAGGTTAATATCCCATTCCTCTAGTCTCAAGTTGTGAATTGACTGAACATAGTATTAATTGACAGGCTTTAATTCATAAATATTCATACCTTTATATTTGAATAAAAAACATGCTGTTATGTCAATAAAGACAAAACAAATCACAAGTCTTATTATTTTATTTATTCTACTTTCAACAGTGGGATGTGGCCATGAAAAAATAAAAAAACAGGACCTTGAAGGTGATTGGATCACGGTTACGGCTAAACGCAACGGAAAAAAAACTCAAACACTTGAAAACGTTTCATTTAGTTTTCAGAACGATAGTATTTTTAGCACAAATTTATTCGGCGAAAAAGAAGTTTTCAATATTAATTATTCCTTACCTACAATTGAAATTCAAAGCAGCAAAATAGAAGAATTAAACGTTATAAAATTAAGTGGTGATACTTTATACATATTTACACGTATCAACCAATTCCGTTATGATTTTGAACTCATGAAAAATTCAAAAGAGCTCTAAATCCTGCAATAGAAAACGTATGTCGAAACCAATTTTATTCTTTCAAAGGACAAAAAAATCCTATTAGAGCAATTTCCAAAATTACGATCATGCGACGAATCCTATTATTAGTATTTATTTTTTCCCTCCACTCGCTTTTTTCTTCAGATATAAAAGCATTGGACATTAGTGTCACAAGTGCTTCCTTCCATAGTAAGGATAAGATTTATCTGGAAGTTTATATTTATGTTGTCGGCAGCTCTGCTCATTTTGACACGCTTGAAAATGGCAATCTTAAAGCTTCAATCGATTGTATTCTGACAATTGAATCCAATGGACAGATCATCAATTTTGATAAATTTACTTTAAATAGTCCTGAATCAGAAACCATCAAAGATTTCATGACGCTCAAAAGATTTTCAATTTCGAATGGCTCTTATCAGATCAAACTGGAGGCAAATGATACCGGGGATAAAAACAAGCAATTTTCTTCTACAAATAATGTTCAGATCAACTATTTGGCTTCAGCCATACAATTATCGGACCTTCAGCTTTTATCTTCCATTTCTGAAAGTACAAATGAAGGGGAATTCAATAAATCAGGCTATTTTCTAGAAACCGCGGCATTCAACTTTTTCAATAAAGATATTGACTTGCTTTCCGTGTACCTGGAAGTATATAATCCATCAGAAGATTTGTATAAAGCAGCCTATTTAAGGTATGCCATTTATCAAAAAAAGACTGGAAGCGAAAATTCAATCGTACTGCAGAAATTTAAAAAACTGGAAGCAAAATTGATTCAACCCGTAATTTTAAGAGTCCCGATCAAAGAAATTGTTTCCGGTAATTATGAATTGATAGTTGAGATTCGAAACAAGGATAAAATGCTCGTTGATGTAAAAACAATTTCCTTCCAGAGAAGCAATCCCGTATTGGATCTGATGGTTAAAATGGAAAATCAAAAAGAAGGTTTTGAATACTCATTTGTTTCAAAAATGGATGATGAAACCGCTAGATATTCTTTAAAAGCAATTTTGCCCTTATGTAAGGGAGATCAGTCTTCAACGCTTGAAGAAATATTCCTCAGTGGCGATCTGAATGCAAAAAGATATTTTTTATACAATTTTTTCTATGAAAGATCTCCTGTTGACCCATTTTTCGCTTACGAACAATTCATGCAGGTTGCCAATGCAGTTGACAAATCCTTCAGGTCTAATGTAGGTTACGGATTTGAAACTGACCGGGGAAGGATTTTTCTGAAATATGGGAAACCAATTGAAACAGTAGAAGTGGAGGATGAGCCTTCTGCCCCTCCTTATGAAATCTGGTTCTATGACCGTCTTGAAGAATCAAAACAATACAATGTTAAATTTATTTTCTACAATCCATCTCTGGCAATAAATGATTATATCCTGCTCCATTCAAATTGCAATGGAGAACGTTATAACCCAAGATGGGAAGTGGAATTATATAGCAATGCGCCCGGGGGACAAGTTGGCAATAATGCTGCATCAACAGAAATGCAACAAAATTACAGAAGAAATGCCAGAAGAATCTGGGAAGAATTGTAAATGGATTATCAAATGAATTATTATTCCATTTGATATTTGCTTACATTTGGACAAGTTTTAATTTAGAATTTATGTTGACAAAAAGGATATACTTTTTACTGGTAGTTTTTTGCGCTGCCTCTCTGCAATTATTTGGTCAAGATGGAACGATCCGGGGTACTCTTTTCGATAAAAATACAGGCGAACCGATCATATTTGCCAATGTGATTCTTGAAAATACGAATTTAGGGACCACCTCGGACATTGATGGTTTTTTCAATCTTACCAATATTCCTGCCGGCGAATATACCCTGCTTGCATCCTATATTGGTTATGAAACAGAACATCTGCCTTTGAAGGTCCGTTCCTCAGATATAGTTTATAAGAAAATATTTATGACGCAGTCCGGAATCGGATTAAATGTGGTGGATATTTCAGCCAAACGGGAGAGAGCCAGATCCGAAACCCAGGTTTCAAAAATTAAAGTGTCCCAGAGAGAGATCAAAGCATTACCTGCTGTTGGGGGAGAATCAGATATACTTCAATACCTTCAATTGATTCCGGGCATAGTTGCCACAGGAGATCAAGGGGGGCAACTATACATCCGGGGTGGTTCACCCATTCAGAATAAAATTATGCTGGATGGTCTTACGATCATCAATCCCTTCCATTCCATCGGTTCTTTTTCTGTATTTGAAACAGAAATCATAAAAAATGTTGATGTCCTTACCGGAGGTTTTAATGCAGAACATGGCGGTCGTATTTCCGCAGTAGTTGATATATCTACAAGGGCAGGAAACCGAAACAGATTTGGGGGGACGCTTAGCCTTTCACCTTTCATGGCTAAAGCGCTGATCGAAGGTCCGATCGTTAAACTAAAAGAAAATAGTCCTATTAGTGCTTCTTTCATTCTGACAGGAAAACAATCCATCATAGACAAAACATCCAATGTTCTTTATCCATACATAAACGATCAGGATTCTTTGGGGCTACCTTACAAACTATCGGATTACTATGGAAAATTATCCTTTGAACTGGGTAGTGGAAGTAAATTGGACCTGTTTGGATTTTCATTTGACGACAGATACAATTATCCTTCCATTGCAGATATAAAATGGCATAATACCGGTGGTGGGATGAATTTTAAGATCATACCGAGCAACAGTAATATTATCATCGATGCCAGAGTTGGATATTCCGCCTACATGACTGAACTGATCAATGCAGATGGAAAACCCAGACTGAGCGAGCTCAATGGTTTTGTATCAGAAGTAGATTTTACTTTTTTCGGAGATGATTTTACAGCGAATTATGGTTTTGAGATCAATGGTATTCACACCAATTTTGAATTCGTCAACCCTTTTAGCGTTAGTCTGAAGGAATTTCAGAATACGACGGAAATCAATGCCTTTGCCAAGTTTACTAGAAAATGGAACAACTTTATATTTGAACCAGGGCTGAGAGCTCAATTTTATGCATCCCTGGGAGATTTCCAACTCGAACCCAGGCTGAGTTTGAAATATAATGTAAATAAATATATAAGGTTTAAGGCTGCAGCAGGTATGTATTCTCAAAACCTGATCTCAACGTCAACTGAGCGGGATGTTGTTAATTTATTCGTAGGATTCATATCCAGTCCCCAGGAACGTGTTTATGACCCATTTACAGGAAAAAATGCTGAAGACAAACTTCAAAAAGCATTGCAGGGAGTAATTGGAATCGAATATTCACCTACGCATAACCTCGATTTCAATCTGGAAGGATATTATAAAAAATTCAACCAGATGATCGTTGTCAACAGAAATAAATTGTTGCTTTCAGATCCCAACTATGTAGTTGAAAAAGGGTATGCTTATGGATTTGATGTTTCTTCAAAATTCGAAATGTCAGATATGTATATCTGGGCCACTTACTCTCTTGGTTTTGTGAACAGGGATGACGGGACACAGGTTTATCCGACTATTTTTGACAGAAGACATAATATCAATTTGCTCACAAGTTATACTTTTGGAAAAAATAAAAATTGGGAAGCGAGTGCCCGATGGAATTTTGGAAGTGGATTCCCATTTACAAAAACACAGGGCTTCTTTGATCAGATTCTATTTTCAAAAGGTGGTGCAACAGAATACGAAACAGATAACCCGGAACATATCGGTGTGATTTTCTCCGACATCAGAAACAGTGGCAGACTCCCCTATTATCACAGACTGGATATTTCTGTAAAAAACACCATACATTTTACGAAATACTCAAAACTGGAGATTCTTGCAAGTGTTACGAATCTGTATGACCGGAAGAATATCTTTTACTTCGACAGGATTCGTTACGAACGGGTAAATCAATTACCTATTTTACCAACCCTGGGCCTTAAGTTTGTTTTTTAGTAGCTAAGCTTCAGATCAACTTTTAATTGGCTACAGTGGTTCAATTAAGCTAAACCAGGCTAAGTTGTTTTGTTACATTAATATTATAGTTCGGTTTTAGTCCATTTTCTTTTGGCTAGGAAGCAAAAGAAAAAGCTTATTGAGCATCTCACTCAATAAGCTTTTCATTTGCCGGTCTTTTCCACCGACTTATTATATTTTAATTTGGCTTGAGCCCATCAGAGTTTATTAAAATAATCTCATAATATCAAGTCCCAGTGCAAAAATCATTAAACCGATCAAAAGAACAAACCCGATCATTGTAGCATACTCCAGGAATTTATCACTTGGCTTTCTACCAGTCACCATTTCCCATAATACAAAGACAACATGACCACCATCTAATCCCGGAATTGGTAATAGATTCAGGAAGGCAAGCAGCAATGACAACATTGCCGTAATATTCCAGAATCTTGACCACACCCATTCTGTTCCGTAGAGTTTTCCTATGGAGATAACACTTCCAAGGCTGTCTTTTGCTTTAAGTTTTCCAGAAAAGATCATTCCGAATGCTTTAACCTGATCAGCGATGAAACCATAACTTTTAGCAAATCCCATTGGAATCGATTGTCCGAGACCAAATTTTTCAATTTCTATCGTAAAGTAATTATCCAGGCTGGAAGGGGCGATACCCAGAAGGCCTGTTTCATCCATTGTAATGGCGAAATCAACGGTATCTGCCCCATTTCTCAAGGCTGTCACCAAAACTTCCTGACTAGCTTTATCCTTAAGTAATTTTTGTACTTCATTCGCAAAAGCTGCTGGTTGATTATTAACAGCAATTATCTTATCTTTCAGTTGAATTCCCGCTTTTTCAGCGATACTTCCTTCAGCCATTGTTCCGATTTCAAATGGAATTCTTGGGCCAAAGATCATATAGTCCTTTTTATCGTAACTGGATAATTCGCTTAAATATTTAGGATCTATATCAATTACTTGTTCAGCATTATTCCTTTCAACTAAAACTGTTGTAGCATCATTTAAGATGATACCTGTTTTCAATTTACCTGGATCAAACTTATCAAAAGCTACATCCCCGACTGCTAGAATTTTATCTCCATCTCTCAAGCCCATTTCGTATCCGAGATCATCCACAAAGATTCCGTCCTTTACCTGATCATTGGGTAAAAATGAACTTCCGTAGATCCATATGATCATAATGAACAAAAAGACACCAAGAATAACATTTACAATGATTCCTCCCAACATAATGATCAATCGCTGCCATGCTGGTTTTGCCCTGAATTCCCAAGGTTGCATTTCCCCTTTCATTTGTTCTTTATCAAAACTCTCATCGATCATTCCAGCAATTTTAACATATCCCCCAAAAGGCAACCAACCGATTCCATATTCAGTTTCTCCCCTCTTAAATTTCAACAGGGAAAACCAGGGATTAAAAAACAAATAGAATTTTTCGACTTTGGTTTTAAACCATTTTGCAGCAGCAAAATGACCTCCTTCATGGAGTACGACCAAAATACTTAGACTTGTCAACAATTGTACAATTATGATAAGGGTATCCATTAATCAATTTTTTTTTAATAAATAAAAAGCTTTGAACACGTCCCAATTATGTGAGTATATTTTCCGGAATTGAGTCTTTCGTGTAAATTTGCGCACAAATGTAATTACTATCATTGATTTATCACCTATGTAATAATAAAATCTATGTAATTACAACAGATTCATCTTTTAACGATTGAAAGCTTATGAATGTTTTTCTCGCTATTGAATTTTATGACGGCAAGGCCTTATTGCAGGAGGATGAAGCCTACCATTGCTTTAAAGTCCTTCGACGATCGCAAGGTGATCCGATACAACTGATCGATGGCAAAGGCAATTTTTTATCCGGTAGAATATTAGAAATCGACAAAAGACATTGTGAAGTTGAGATCCTGGAGAGCTGGAAGGAGGAAAAAGCAGACTACAAACTACATCTTGCAGTTGCGCCAACAAAAAATATTAGCAGATACGAATGGTTCATAGAAAAATCAATTGAAATTGGAGTGGACAGGATCACGCCGATCATTTGCGATCATTCAGAACGGAATAAACTTAATCTTCCAAGGCTTCAGAAAGTTGCCCTGAGTGCTGTAAAGCAATCCTTAAGTGCCAGTATTCCAGTTTTAGATGAGCCCATTCAGCTCAAAAAATTCATTCTGGAACAATCTGTTCAAGTTCATAAAATTGTAGCCCATCTCGAAGATCAGAGCCTTCATTTGAAAAAAATAGTAGAACCTAACAATAATTATCTTATCGTTGTAGGACCAGAAGGCGATTTTTCGGCAGGTGAACTGGACTTATTCAGAGAAAATAACTGGAAATTTGGAATCTTGGGAATGAAAAGACTACGGACTGAAACAGCTGCCATTGTAGCCGCAGAAATAATTAACAGCATCCATTTTTAAGCATAAACTATGAGGTATTTGATTTTGAATTTCATTTTGGCTATGACCATGTTTATCCCTTCAGGCAATACAAATATTCAGGGAGACCCAATCCTTCGATTAGGCCTGTTGAAATATAATGGAGGTGGAGACTGGTATGCAAATCCTACTTCATTGCCCAACCTGGCAAAATTTTGTAACAAGCAGATCGGGACAGATCTGAAAATTGAACCTGCAACTGTTGAAGTGGGATCCTTTGATATTTTCAATTACCCTTTTTTGCACATGACCGGCCATGGAAATGTCGTATTCTCAGATTTTGAGGCTGAAAATCTTCGAAATTATCTGATTGGAGGAGGTTTTTTACACATAGATGACAATTATGGAATGGACCCATACGTTCGCATCGCTATGAAAAAAGTATTTCCTGAGGCTCAATTTATAGAAATACCTTTTGATCATCCTGTATATCATCAAAATTTTGACTTTGACGAAGGTCTTCCAAAGATTCATGAACATGATGGTAATGCTCCAAAAGGATATGGTATTTTTTATATGGACCGGTTGGTTTGTTTTTACAGTTATGAAAGCGATCTTGGTGATGGATGGGAAGATGAAGCTGTTCACAACGATTCCCAGGAAGTAAGACTAAAGGCACTTAGAATGGGAGCAAATCTAATCGGTTTTGCCTTTGGCCAATAATTTCCATTAGTCTCCATTTTAATTTTCTGAGTCGTGATTTCCCCCCCCGGGGGGGCTGTCCTAAATTTATGTTATAACTTCTTTGCTTTCACCGAATTATAATCCCTTCAAAATATTATTCTAAATACATTTTTTTATATATTTGATAATGACCAAAATACTCTATAGATTTTGTAATTATTATTTACCTAAAAATTATTAAACAATGAAAAAGTTAATTTTTACTGTTATTTTTCTGCTGGGCATTTTTTCAATACATGAAATAGCTGCTCAAAATTACAATTCCGCTGTTGGGATTAGAGGAGGGTTTGGATTCACAGGAACCTACAAAAAATTCATTAATGAAAACAATGCACTGGAAGTTTATGCAGGATTGGCATCATATGGTGGGTTTGTGGCAGGTGCCATGTATCAGATTCACAAACCATTAACCGCGCTGGAAGTTGAGGGGCTGGATTGGTATTTTGGTGGAGGTGTCTATGCAGGAACCTGGGGAAGCTATGGATTCGGAAGCAGTCATTTTTTCCTTGGCTTAAATGGTGTAATCGGACTGGATTATACTTTTGAAAAATATCCGTTAAATATCAGTGCAGATTTTGCGCCCGGATTTAATATACTTCAACAATATTCAGGTTCCAGGTTCAACTATTATGTTGGAGGAGCCTCGATTCGATATATTTTAGGCAACTAAAAATAATACCTAATAATTCAAAAAAAAGCCTGCTTTAAAAGCAGGCTTTTTTTTGTGCAACGAAAAATGGTCCCCTTATGATTTAAACCTGTTTCGAATAGTATATTTGCATTCTATTTTCAACCCGTAAAGAAAAACATTATGAGGAATACAATTCTATTAACAGGAATATTTATTTTAAACTTCCTTTTTATTTCTGAATCGATTGCTCAGAAAAACTATACGATTGCAACCATTGGATTTTACAATCTGGAAAATCTTTTCGACACCTTAGATACGCCAGACGTTTTAGACACTGAATTCAGCCCTGAAGGCTCCAAACTCTGGAATGCTGAAAAATATCAGATAAAACAAAACAACCTTGCAAAAGTTATTTCTGAGCTAGGCACAAATAAAAACAAGGACGGCGTTACTCTCTTGGGAGTATCAGAAATTGAAAACAGGTCCGTTTTGGAAGATCTTGTAAATCATCCGGCCTTAAAAGATAGAAAATACCGAATCGTACATTTTGATTCACCGGATAGAAGAGGTATCGATGTTGCTCTCCTTTATCAGGGCAACAGATTCAGGGTGCTTGAAGCCGAGCCATTGGAAATTGGCATCTATGACGGTTTAGATAAAATATTCACCCGGGAAATTCTCTACGTAAAAGGACTTCTCGATGGGGAGGAGATCTATGTACTTGTGAATCACTGGCCTTCAAGAAGGGGTGGAGAAGCAAAAACTGCCCCATGGCGTGCTGCCGGAGCACAACTCTGTAAAAACGTGCTGGACAGCCTGCAAGAGGCCAATAAAGACATTAAGATGGTAATTATGGGAGATCTCAACGATGACCCGAACAGTCCGAGTGTTAAAAACATCCTAAATGCTAAATTTAAGATCAAAGATGTGCAGGAAAACGGATTATTTAATCCTATGGCCCAATATTTCAGCCGGGGTCAGGGATCAAATGCTTACAGGGATACATGGAGTCTTTTTGATCAGTTGATCATCAGTGAACCATTTATCGACAACGACCTGACAGGATATACTTACCTGAATGCATACGTGTATAATAAAAAGTATTTGAGACAGAAAAAAGGACATTTCAAAGGATATCCTTTCAGAACCTTTTCCGGGGATGAGTTTTTGGGTGGATACAGCGATCATTTTCCTGTTTATTTACATTTAATTAAAGAATTTTAATATCACCTTAGATACGCCTATAGCATTAAACGATGAGTTTCGTTCCATCCTTCAGAGAATTGAATCAGGAAAGGAGCATTTTTTTATTACCGGCCGGGCAGGAACCGGTAAATCAACTCTTTTACAATTATTCAGAAATACGACAAAAAAGAAAGTGGTAGTCCTGGCGCCAACTGGCATTGCTGCATTAAATGTAAAAGGCCAGACAATCCATTCTTTTTTCAGGTTTCCTCCTAAATTGATCAATCCTTCAGGCATCAGAAGAATGCGAAATTCTGGCATTTACAAAAAGCTGGATGCGATCATAATTGATGAAATTTCGATGGTTCGGGCAGATATGCTGGATAATATGGATGTCTTTTTAAGGATCAACAGAGACGTTGATGAACCATTTGGTGGGGTACAGATGATATTTTTTGGTGACTTGTTTCAGTTACCACCTGTGGTAGCATCTAATTTTGAAAAGGAGTATCTGAGTGAAAAATACGAAACCCCTTATTTCTTTTCGGCAGAAATCATGCAGGATGAAATAGATTTTGAAATGCTTGAATTAAATACGGTATACAGGCAGGATGACAGAACCTTTATCAATCTGCTAGATAATATCAGGACAAATGAACTGGACTGGGATGACCTTGAAGCTCTGAATGAAAGATACCAGCCTGACATGCCTGATGATGACCTTTACGTTATTCTTTCCAGCCGAAATAAAATGGTTCAGGAGATAAATGATCAAAAGCTTGCTGAGATCAATGCAATAGAATACGAATATCTTGCGAAAATTGAAGGTAATTTTCAGCAAACCATAATGCCTACAGAAGCGAATTTGAGACTTAAACTGGGGGCTCAGGTCATGTTCCTTAAAAACGACCCGGACAAGGAATTTGTTAATGGCACACTGGGGATCGTGAGTTACCTAGATCATGATCTGATCAAGGTAAAGTTGACAGAATCATCAGGTACTCCAAAAGAGATCAGCATTTCTCCAATGGAATGGGAATTTATTAAATACGGTATTGACGATAAAAAACCCGGCGAGATAAAAGCCACCGTTCAGGGTGTTTTTAAACAATACCCCTTAAAACTTGCCTGGGCTATTACGATCCATAAAAGTCAGGGAAAAACTTTTAATCACGTGGTTGTGGATCTGGGGAAACAAGGTGCATTTGAATACGGTCAGACCTATGTCGCACTTAGCAGATGTACTTCACTTGAAGGAATCGTTCTGAAAAGGAAATTGCAAGCGAGAGATATTAAAGTAGATCAGCGAATAGTAGAATTTCTGGAGGATAAAAAAAGGTTTTAGAGCTTTAGATGCAGCGGACGGAGTGTATAACCCCTTTGTTTCATAAGTCGTAAAATACCTGTTTCTCCATATAGGTGTGCCGCACCTACAGCACAAAAAAGTGGACATTCATTACTCTGTTCTGAAATTGAGTTTGCAATTCTTACATTTCTGTCAAATACCAGATTTTTTTTCATGCTGCCTAAGGAAGCGAGGGAAATCTTATATAATCCTACAATATTTTCCATTTGATAATAGCCCTTTACTTTCCTGATCATCCGACTATATCGTGCCGGATTCCGACTCAGTTTGACCAGGTTTTGAAGTTGTTGCTTCAAGGGGAATATTTGCATGATATCCAATTGACTTTGCAAACTTTCAGCCCCCAGCAAAATTTTACCTTTTTCCCTGGCATGTTCATAGAGTAAAACATCCATTGCTTGAGCGGCAGGTTGATCTAAAAATTTGGCAACCATCATATTTTCAAGAACCATTGGTTTAATATAACGATATTGACCAATGTCAAAGTCAAAAGATTTGAGGAATTGTTTTCTCACCCGTTGGAATTTTCGTTCACCCAGGCATTTATCGATGGAATTTTCAGAATCCAGGTAAAAGGCTTGCTGAACCACTTGCGGATTTTCATCCAATTTATACTCAGCCATAAAAGCATCACATAATTCAATGTAAAGTTTCACTTGAGGGATCCTTCTGAACAAGCTTTGATCCGGTAGATGGATGGTACCAAACAGATAAGAGCTTTTACCTCCCGAAGGTGATAAAAGCTCCCATAATAACGTATTGTATTTTTGTTTTAGCACAAACTATTTTTGGTTAAACTATGACTTCTTCATGTATGGGATCAATCCATCCAAATGTATCTGTCATTTCACCGCTTCTCAGTTTGTTCATTGCATTTTTGACCATTGGTCCAACGATATATTTAGTTACGTCCAATTCGATGAGCTCATCATGAATTGCCAGTTTATTCACATTAGCAACTACAGCAGCGGTTCCTGACCCAAAAATCTCCTTCAATATCCCTTTTTTATGTGCATCGAGCAACTCATCGATGGAAATCAGTCTTTCCTCTACAGTTAAGCCTTCATTCTTCATTAATTTAATAAATGAATCTCTGGTTATTCCCTGTAGCAAAGCACCATCAGTAGCTGGTGTAACAACTTTATCTCCAATTACAAAGAAGATATTCATCGTACCAATTTCCTGAATATATTTGAACTCAAGTGCATCTAACCACATGATCTGATCGTAACCGTCTTTTTTAGCTTCCATAAATGGAAACAGGGATGCTGCATAATTTCCGGCAGCTTTTGCCTCTCCAATACCACCTTTAACAGCACGCACATATTTCGTTTCAGCTCTTAGACTAAGTGGCTTATCATAATAAGGTCCAACAGGCAGCAATAAAACGATCAATTTATATTTGAGTGATGGTTTTACTCCGATCAAAGCATCCATAGCGATCATGAAAGGACGGATATACATAGCTGAGCCTTCTGTTGGAGGAATCCAAGCTTTATCTATTAAAATCATTTGTTTCAAAACATCCACAAAAACTTCTTCCGGAAAAGATGGCATACTCAACCTGTTGGCCGATTTATTAAGTCTTCTGGCATGGTCAAATGGTCTGAAAAGCATAGGAACACCATCTTTTGATAATGAAGCTTTCATTCCCTCAAAAATAGCCTGACCATAGTGTAAAGTTAAATTAGCAGGGTGCATTGAAAGATTTTGTAAGGGTTTGATAACGAAGTTTCCCCATTTCCCATCAACATAATCTGCTTCAAACATATGGTCGGTAAAGGCACTACCAAAACCAGGCATATTATTAAAATCAAAATCCTTAAGAGCGGAATGAGTCGTTTTGATTATCTTTATACTTTCTTTCATGTTAAAATAATAATTGTAGAAAATAATGTTTGTTTGTATCTTAAATGCTAGAAATTATCTATATAATTAACACACTTATGTTCTGCAATTTATTAAATTTTGTGCAATAATTTTATAAGTTAGTTTGAATATTTAAAAAAAAAGTATTTTATTCGGCAAAGATCGAAATTTTAGAATTTTATTTTATGAACTTTCAATTCGAAGAAACTGTTTTTTCTATTCCTGAGAACGAAAATTTAACCTATTTATCAGGTCAAAGCGTAAATGGAGCAAAGTTAATTTGTCTATTGAGTGAAGATGATAATAATGTTGAATGTATTGATTTATTACAAAAAATCACACTGGCTTTTGGAATTGATCTTGATTCTCAGGCAAAAGTTTTTCTTATTTCAAATGACAAACATTTTACAATTCAATCTTTTCTTGAAGCAGATAAAACATCATTGATTAGTTTTGGGGCTCATAATGATCAAATAAAAACCCAATTTAATAAAATCCCATATGCATGGCTTCAGTTTAAGGACCATAATATCATCTTTGTCGATAAGTTGATGATGATCAAATCTGATGTGAAACTGAAAAAAATGTTGTGGGAAGAATTGAAAAAAGTATTGAAAACAGGATAACTATGAAAGAACTGGTTTTTGCCACTGGCAATCCGAATAAAGTCAGAGAGGCAAATTTACTATTAGCTGACACCAAAAAATATAAAGTTGTTAGCTTGAGTGAGAAAAATATTCTTGAGGATATCCCTGAAACAGGAGAAAGCCTGACGGAAAATGCATTAATGAAGGCAGTCTTCATCAATCAAAAATACAATTGTGATTGTTTTAGTGAGGATACTGGACTTGAAGTGAATGCACTGGAAGATGAACCTGGTATCTTTTCAGCGAGATATGCAGGGCCTGAACGAAATGATAAAAAAAACATTGACTTGGTCTTGAAAAAACTAAGAAATGTCACGGATCGAACTGCCAGGTTCAGAACCGTCATTTGCCTGATATTGGATGGTGAAAAATATATCTTTGAAGGAATTACATCTGGCAAAATTCATCACTCAAGGAAGGGAAACGGAGGCTTTGGATATGATCCAATTTTCATCCCAGACGGAGAAAGACGAAGTTTTGCAGAAATGACCCACGAAGAAAAGACAAGGATCAGTCACAGAGGTCGGGCGATTAAAAAATTGATCAAGTTTCTGGATCAGAAATAAAAAAAGGTGGTGATCAATGATCACCACCCATATATATTCTTATACCGAAATATTATCCGGCTGGCGTTTCTTTCTTATCAACCAATCCTTTAATTGTAACAAAAGTCTTGGATGGAGAAGTATTAGCAGTTACAGTAACTCTCTTGTTTTGTGGTTTTCCTCCAGCTTTTCCTCTTCCTTTAGTATCAAATTTTACATCAATTTGTCCTGTTGCACCAGGTGCAATCGGATTCTTTGGCCAGTTAGGAACAGTACATCCACAACTTGCTTTTGCATTTTTAATGATCAAAGGCTCTGAACCTGTATTTGTGAATGAATAGGTATGCATTACAACCTCTCCTTCCATTACAGTCCCAAAATCAAATGTTTCTTCATCATAACGAATAGTCGTAGTCGGTCCTACAGGCTCTTCTGGGTCATTTTTGTCAACTCCAACAGTATTTGGAGCAGCTGGTTGTCCAATCTCTGAACTCTGAGCACTTAGACTCTCTCTTGCTTCTTCTTTAACAGCTTTATCATCTTTACAAGATGCAGCACCTAAAATAAGGATAACAGATAATAAACTTAATAAACCTAATTTTTTCATTGTGTTTCTTATTTTTATTTTAAAATTCAGATGCAAATTTAGTTTTTTTTTTCGATTTTCATATGTATAATAAAAAAAGTCAATTTGTTTAACATCTATTTAACAATAAAATATAGGACATCCCTGCTAATTATACTTTTTATTCTATCTGTATTATTTCAGATAAAACTGTATGCTCAGCCACAAAAAACTGCACTTTTTGAACGGTTTATTACAAATGAGAGCCAATCAGTTCACCAAAAAATCCTACAAGACCAATTTACTTACTACACAAATGACTCAAGCTTTAAGATCAATTTCTATCATTTGACCTTACAACCCTCCCTGGACACAAATTTCCTTTCAGGACATATAATTTACCAGGCTCAATCCAATGTGGATGATCTCGAATCTATAAAAATGGATCTTGCAAGTGATTTTACGATCATCGAAATGACAAATATTGAATGGATGCAGCAGGAGGACCGGTTTATCACTCTGGGTCTCAAGGAAAAAGTTCAGAAGGGTGACTATTTTACATTTGAATTATCGTATCAAGGATATCCCGCACTGCTAAATGAAATCAAGGGTTTGAATTTTAAACTAGAGGATGAAAACCAGCCTTTGATCGTGAGTCTTTCAACACCTTATCTGGGTCATCAATGGTGGCCTTGTAAGGATGGACCTGAAAATAAAGCAGATTCTGTTTATGTTGACATCATTATTCCGGATACAATTATTCAAAACAAACAATTGGTCGGGGTTTCAAATGGGAGACTGGAGTCCGTTGAAAAAATAACCAACGAGAACGGCAACTTTTCCATTTTCAAATGGAGACATAATTATCCGATCCCACCCTATTATATCATGATGGCAGTATCAAATTACATCCAGATTGATCAGGCTTATGACAGTCCTGAATTTCAGGATTTCCCACTTGAGTATTTTGTATTTGAGGAACACCAAGAGGATGCGCTCGCAGGAACGGCTCAAATACCTGAGGTGATGGCTTTCTTTGAATCTACTTTTGGTCCCTACCCTTTTAACAAGGAAAAATATGGTATGACCCAACTTGGTTTTTATGGTGGAATAGAGAATCAGACAAATACGGTTATCAATAAGATGTCAGAAGGTTATTTTATGGTATCTGTTCATGAATTGGCCCATATGTGGTTTGGTGACAAAATAACCTGTTCCAGTTGGCATGATGCCTGGTTAAATGAGGGGTTCGCCAGTTATGCAGAATGCTTGTGGATAGAACACACCCAGGGTACTCAGGCCTATCAAAATTATCTGAATGGGAAAAAATATTTTGGAGATGGTACCATCAGATTAAATGACATTGACGATCCTTTCAATATTTTCATAACTATCATTTATAATAAAGGGGCCTGGTTTTTACATATGCTCAGAAAAGTGATGGGAGATACGGCTTTTTTTGATGCCCTTTATAATTATAGTAATAATGAAATATGGGCATATGGAAATGTAGACTTTGAGGATTTTCAATTTATTTGTGAACAGGAATCCGGTACGGATTTAGATCCATTTTTCCAACAATGGTTAAATGGAAGATATTATCCGATTTACAAATATAATTTTGAACAGGACGAAACCTTACTTTTAAGGCTATATATCAAACAAGATCAAACACTGGATTTGAATATAGAAACTGTTTTCAATATGCCTGTCGATATTTTATTCCAATTTGAAAATGGGAAGGATTCTCTGATCAGTATTCAAAATGTGCACTCATATCAGTTTTATGAATTCAACTTTGACCAAAAAGTTCAGAATTTAATTTTAGATCCAGATGATTGGATTTTGTGTAAAAAAAAGTTGGATACAGCAGTAGAAACATCAAATCAAAAATTAAAATTGCCCCATATCTTCCCAAACCCTATGGCACAGTCCGATATTTTGTTCTTATCATGTCAATTTGAGCCATCCAGTATTCAATTGATCAATCAAAATGGGAACCTGGTAAATGAACTCTCTTTTCAACAATTGAGTGCGGCAGAACATCTGTTTCAATTACATATCCCACACAATATCACATCTGGAATATTTACACTTTGGCTTTCTTCAGAAAATGGTAAAACATTCAATTTGCCTCTTTTAATTATGCCTAAATAAAAACAGGAAGCCAGAATCAATCCGGACCCCCTGCTAATTATATACATTTTTGTAAACCTAGCCTTTCCTTATGAATGGGAGTATTTCCCTCCCGCCTACGAATATCAGGAGCAACAATAGTAAGCCTGAACTGACAAGGGATATATTCTCTCCTACATAATAAGATGTTGGTTTAAATTCAAAAACGACCTCGTGGGTCCCTGATGGAATTCGCATGCCCCTCAATGCATAATTTACGCGTATAAAATCCGATTCTATCCCGTCCACATATGCTTTCCAACCTTTATCCGGCCCATACCAGATCTCAGAAAAAACAGCAAATTGTTCCTGTGATGCCGAAGTATTATAAGTCATTCTATCAGGCGAGTAGCTGGATAATTGAATCATCCCTTTTCCGTCAGAGTCAAATTTATCCATATATGAATCGAATTCCTGATTCACAATTGCAATCTTTGACGGATTGAATTCTGACAGGGCATCAACCTCTTGATTGGCTGTTGAAACTTTTAAAATATCCTCTACAAACCAGGCATTGCCAAGTGCATCCTGATTCACAGAAAATTGTTCCTGCCCTGGCTGTCCCTGGATAAAATACTTGGTATTAAGCATATCCAGCACATTTTGATTGCCCTGACTAATGTGTCTATCAATCAGGTCCTGGTATCGCTGAAGTTTTGCAGCATGATAGCCACCAATTGTTTTATGAAAGTATGAAGACATAGAGGAATTAAAAGTATTGATACTTACATCCAAGACTCGGTAAGACAAATCCTGATCCTTCAAAATTTCACGATCAACAGGTCTTTGTTTGAAATCGGTCGACAGTCTGCCCTTACTGGTAAAATCATCGTGATTTAAATACCTTAAATCAACTGAAACAAGATCGAACATAGAAAGAACACCCAGACCAATGATCATATAAACAGCCTGCATCTTTTTCTTCAGATAAAGCCAAATTAGACCAACTGAAATAGCGATATAGAAAAACGTTTTTAAGCTGTCAAAAAACAGCAAGTCTTTTCGGTCAGAAATAATTGCATCCAATAGGTCCATTTGCTGATACCTGTCATCACCGGCTGTTGTAAAATCGAACATGCTGGAACCAAAAACCAAAAGTATCAAACTTATTCCTCCAAGGATTCCTCCGGCTATATATAATTTTTTGAGTAATTCTTCTTTCTCCTTATGCTTTATCACCTCTCTAATTCCCAGGATACCCAGAAGTGGGATAAGGAATACGGTCAGACTCAAAATGGAGTTTGGGGCCCGGAATTTATTGAAATATGGAAAGTAATCAAACATAAAATGATTAAATACTTCAAAGTTCTTACCAAGTGATAGGAGCAAGGTGAGTGTAACACCAGTAACAATCCACCATTTTAAAGGTCCTTTCACGATCATCGCTCCAAATAAAAACAAGAAACACATAATCGCTCCGAAATAGATCGGGCCACTTGTCCCGGGCAACTGTCCCCAATAGAGTGGCGCCTTCAATTCTGCCGGAGCCCTCCCCGCCAATTGCTTATATTTTTTGGCAAAAGCAGAATTATCACCTACGGGTTCGGCTGAACCACCCCCAACTGCGCCAGCAATAAATGAAGATAAAAGATCTGACCATCCATTGCTCCATTGCATCGCATAATTCCATTCGAGGCCTTTGGTTTCACTGCTGGAAGCCGGATTTGGATTTGTACTGGTTAGCACTGGTTTTCCCCGCATCGTGTCTTTGGAATATTCGTAGGTAGTCAAGATCTTTGAACTGGAGGTCGCAATTGCTAAAATTGCCCCAATTAAGAATATTACACTAACTGTAATAAAATGCTTTAACTCTTTTTCCCTCAGGTATTTCACAAAGTAGAAAACCATCAATATCATTGACAATATTCCAAGCAGATAGGTCATCTGCAAATGATTGTGTAATATGTTCAAGGCAAGACCAACTGAAAACAAAGTGCCACCAAACAAGTATTTTTTCTTAAATGTAAGTAAGAAACCAGCCAGATACAATGGCATACTAAAGACCGCTGCCAGTTTACTCATGTGTCCTGCTTCGAAAAGAACCAGATTGTTCGTACTCAATGCAAACAATAGCGCACCAAATGCACCAAGTAAGGGACTGACCCCTAATACCAGCATCAAAATATAAAATCCAATCATGCCACCAATAAAATAACCAATAGGCCTGGCAATAAATAATTGTTGCAGGTTCCTCAAGGGTTTTATCAAATTCTTTTTTTGAGGACCAGTAATCTGATAGGCTGGCATTCCGCCAAACATGGAATTCGTCCATAAAGCAACCTCCCCTGTTTTGGCTTCATATGATTTAACTTCATGAGCCATCGCTTCAAAATGGGTAATATCACTGGATTTGATCTCATCCCCCTGGGTTTGGGGCAAAAAATAAATCACTGTCACTAAAAGAAAAGACAGAATAGCCAGAAAATGAGGCAATATATTTTTGAGTGTATCTTTCATAATGAATTTTATTTATCTGCGAACTTAATTTATATGCCTGAAATAAAAGTAACCTATCGAAAATAATCTTGTTTTCGGAAACGGATAATTGATTATTTATTAAACTTATTTAATCTGATCAGCTTGAAAAACCAATCTTCCAAAAGAACTATAATATCTGCATTTACTTTAAGAATCTTAATCAAAGCTATATAGACCAAAGTTATAATTCCCCCTTTTATGATCAGATCGATCCAGTTTAACATCAGATCGGGTAAAAAGTAAATGAAAACAAAACAAATCATTCCAACCAGAAGTAATTTGACCGTTTCAATTGTAAAAGGCCAGTATTTTAATTTGATTCTTATAAAGAATAATTTAATGACATTATAGAGCACCAATGAAATGGCTGTCGCCATAGCCGCTCCCACCATACCGTATTTCTGAATAAGGAGATAATTTAAAACAAGATTGATCCCTCCTAGAAAAAGGACAAAAAATAAATTGTATTTGTAATATTTTGAATAAATAATGATATGCGTGTTGGTACTGAAGGTCATATCAAATAGTTTTCCAAATCCGAGGAAGAGAAATACATTTGTATAACCAAGCAGTTCTTCATTTTTCGGCATGAGTTGCAAAATGTTGTTCAAAACAGCCCACATCACTAAAAAGATAAACAAACCGGTGATCAGCGCATTAATCGAAGATTTTTTATAAACATCTGATACATTTTCTCTGTCTCCATGCTCCATAGATGAAGAAATCACAGGGCCAGCAATCTGATTGATCGAACGAACCGGAATATCGATCACATTTGCCATAAACAGTAATATTCCATAAATCCCGGTATCTGTAAGCGAAATCAGCGTAGCAACCATAATCGTATCAATCCTGGCAACAATATTCGCGCCTATCTGATTCAAGCCGCTGAATAACATGTAGACCAGCATTTCTTTTCGCAGGCCTTTACTTAATTTCCCTATTGCGGGTTTCTCAAATTTTAATCCTCCGATTGATTTTAGATAAAATATCAGCGATAAGAGAACCAATGCGAAAAATATAATATAGTAAATGATAAACTCATCTTTGTTCATCCGCCCCAAAAAAACTAGTAAAATAAGGATCGGTAATGCAATTTTATAAGAGAGTTCAAAAAGTATGGAAGGAATCACTATTCTTTTAAAATTACTAGCCTGGTTTAGGATTATCTGAATGAATACAAGCAAAATAGTCAGTAAATAAATAGCCGTAGCATTGTCTTTTATTTGTTCAAGCCTGAAATCAAGCAATTCAAGCAATTTATAAAAAAATGGCTTGAGCAAATATAGCAATCCAGACATGAGCAACACGCAAAAAATAACAACCATCAGGATCAAACTTATGAAACCAGCTCGTTTCATTTTTTCAAATACCGGATAATATTTAATTATCAATCCATGGCTACCCAGACTAATAATGATCATCAACAAATTGGACATGGAAAACAGGAAAAGAGCCAATCCATAGGTTTCCTTATCATTCGGATAAATGAAAAGTATACTGATGGCACCTATTAGCACCCCAACAAAACTTATGATGGTTTTTTTAGAACTTTGTCTGGCGATTATACCCATTAGTATTCAATCAAATGATCAGAATAATGTAAAGATAAAATTTCAAAGTATTAATGGAGGTTAAAAATATAGGATTTCTCTAAAATGGATAAAACACTTTGATAAAGTCAGAACAAAACAGGTTTACATTTAAATGGCTTTATCTTTTTCTTCAATTTTTACTGGAAGATTGTTGCATAATCCTGTTAAGTTGGGAAGGAGCAAATTGAAAAATATCGTTCCGATACGGTTTTAAACCATGAATTAAGCAAAAATCAATATCTTCGTTCGTACATAATAATAAACAATAAAATATGCATAACATGAGTATTGGAGTAGTTGTAGACAATGGTTTTGTAGACGATGTTCGTGTTATGAATCAAACTGATTATCTGGCAAAACAAGGATTTAAAATTTACGTGTTTTGTTACAAACCGGTTAATACAAACTATAAACTGCACGAAAATATTCAGATGGTTTATATCCCTTCATCTAGCTTTTTCAGAAAAAAAATAAAAGCACTTTTTAATCTGATCCCCTTGTTTGAGTGGTGGTGGATGATTCAATTAAGAAAAGCCATTAAAAATCGGTCAATTTCCAAATTACATGTGCACGACCTGTACATGGCTAAAATTGCAAGAAAAGCAATATCTGATTTGGATATTGAAATGATCCTCGATCTGCACGAAAATTACCCGATCGCCATCGAAAGTTACAAATGGGCCAATAAAGGCATCAACAAATATCTAGCCAGACCCTGGATGTGGAAAAAAAAGGAAGGAGAATATCTCGCATACACGGATAAGTTGATCGTTCTAAGCGAATTTTTCAAAAACCAATTATTGAACCGATTTGATTTTTTACACAAAGACAGGATAGCAGCCATTCCGAATGTACCGAACCTGGAGCGTGAACTGAGTGCCTCAGATCCATTGCAAACGGAGAAATACAAACATGTATTTACTATTAGTTATTTTGGCGTAATCTCTAAAAGAAGAGGCATCCCCTTTGTATTGGAAAGTCTTGAAAAACTTATAAAACAGGAACCTGAGTTTCAAATAAAATTTTTATTGATCGGTCCTATTGATGGTGAAGAACAGGCATCAATACAAAAGCAGATTCATCGCCCGAAAATCGCAGAAAAAGTTCAATACATACCCTGGATCAGACTTGATGAACTTGGAAATTATCTGAAAGACGTGGATCTGTGCATTTCTCCCCTTGAAAAAAATGCCCAGCATGAATCAGGGGTTGCCAACAAAATTTACCAGTACATGCGATTTTCTAAATCCTTACTTGTTTCAGATTGTACACCGCAAAAAATGCTTGTTGAGTCATCGGATTGTGGTTGGTCACATATTTGGAACGACCAGCAGGATTTTGTTGATAAACTAATAGAAATTGCTTCAAACCCGGATCTGCTTCAAATTAAAGGAGCAAATGGGAAAAGCTTTATTGAAGAAAAGTATAATTTTGGAGCAATCGGGAAAAATTTAGTTGAATTTTATCAAACAACAATTTCCCCAATTAAATAACGAATCGATATCGCAGATATGCAAAAACTTTTGATCATCAGTTATTATTGGCCACCAAGCGGAGGTGCGGGTGTTCAGAGGTGGGTCAAATTAACAAAATACCTATCTGCTTTTCCAATTGAGATTCATGTGCTTACTGTGAAAGAGGACAAAGCAAGTTATATGCATCTTGACTACAGTCTTCAGGAGGATGTTTCACAAAAGGTGGAGGTACATAAAACGAGTTCTTTTGAACCCATTCGTTATTACGGTAAACTTGTAGGTAAGAAAAACGTACCAACCGCTGGTTTTTCAAATGTCGACACAGAAAAAATCGGTTCGAAAATCATAAACTTTATTCGTTCAAATATATTTATCCCGGATCCCAGAAGAGCTTGGAACAGATTTGCTTTCAAAAAAGCAGCTTCAATTATCAGGAAACATGGAATCACCCATGTAATAACAAGTTCCCCACCCCATTCCAGCCAATTGATCGGATTGAAATTGAAATCTAAATTTGATATTAAATGGATCAGTGATCTTCGTGACCCCTGGACCGATATTTATTACTACAGCATTCTTGGACACAGTTCTATTTCCAAAAGAATTGATGCTTCTTTTGAAAGAAGGGTTATTTTCGGAGCGGATTCGATTATAACTGTTAGTGAACAGCTTAAAAAGCTCTTTATTGAGAAAGTGCCATTAATGGATACAGGCAAATTCCTAATTGTCCCTAATGGATATGATCCTGAAGATTTCAGGCATGTTAAAGCGCATAAGACGTCAGATAAAACCTTTACAATCTGTTATACCGGGACCATTTCAACTCAATATCAGCCGGAAGATTTCTTCCGGGCTTTCAAAAAGCTGGTAACAATAAACGAAGGGCTCAATTTTAAAATAAAATTCATTGGAACCGTTGCGCCTTCCATTAAGAAGATGATCATGGAAATGAATCTGACCCATCATTTTGAACACGTACCAACCGTGCCTCATGATCAGATTGTAGGTTTACAATCCGAGGCAGATGCATTGCTTCTTGTTATTCCGGCAGTTCCAAACGCAAAAGGCATATTGACAGGAAAAATTTTTGAATACCTGGCCAGTAACCGGGCCATTCTTTGTCTGGGCCCTGAAGATGGGGATGCAGCAGCGATCATTTCCACTTGTTCGGCAGGAAGGACATTTGAAAGAGGAAATCAAGAAGAGATCTTTCTATATTTGACTGAATTAGTGGACGGTTTCCAAAACAACATGCGTCATACAAATAATATGGAGGAAGTTGAAAAATACAGCCGGAAAAAACAGGCAGCATTTATTTATGATTCCCTAATTGGATAATTTCAATTCAGGTATAAAAAAACAGCATAAACGTTGACCATTTATGCTGTTTTTATATTTTGGATTAGGATCTTAAATATCCAATATTTTAAATCCTCTACCTTTCATAAAATTTTTGTATCTCAAAATTATGAATAACATTCCGATACTCATCACGAGGAAGGTCCAGAATAAAACTTTTATCAATATCATAATCATAATCTGTAATTTTAAACGTGATGATGAAGACTTTCTTCTAAATATGGATCATTCTCAGATACAAGATTCGCTTTACTCAATGAAGTAAACACAAGGAACATGAACAGACTTAAAAATCCGATCAATGTGCCGATCTCAAGAAATCCAGGCATGCTGAATCCCATTGGAATATGCTCTGCGGAACCTTCAATATGATGTCCTCCATGTGATAAATAATCATGTGTAGTATGTAAAACACCAGGTTTAACCATCAGGAAAAAGTCCATCCAGTGACCGAGGAATACAATGGCAGAAATAACAACGAGCCATGTATGGTGTTTTTTAGAATTGTTGATCATAAGGGCCAGAAATGGAACCACAAAGTTGATAACTACATTTCCAAAGAACAATACCGGATAATCATCTTTTCTGGTTAAGAAATAGGTTGTTTCTTCCCCAATATTCGCATACCAGATCAGCATGAATTGTGAGAACCATAAATAGGTCCAGAAAATACTGAATGCAAATAGAAATTTACCAAGGTCATGAATATGCTGGTTGGTCACCTGCTGGAAATATCCAACCTTTTTCAAATAGATCAAAGTGATGATCAATAATGCGGTGACAGCTACGAACCAACTTGCTGAAGCGTACCAGGCATAAAGTGTGCTATACCAGTGTGCATCCAGGGACATCAGCCACAACCAAATCATCGCTGCACTTGAGAAACCCATGATAGGCAGGAATGCGGCAGCATAAAATCTTAATCGTCTGTGATCTTTATAATCCAGTTGTTCGTTTTGTTCCTCTTTCAGAGAAAGGTTCCTGATTTTTTGACGGAAAAACAACCAAATACCCATGATCACCAGACCTCCGATCAAATACCATTCCTTATTCAGAAATGATGCCTTACCAGAAAGGATCGTGTCATTCATAACATCTGCTTCATTTGTCCAATGGTATAGGTGATGCCAGTTCAAATAGTTTCCAATGCCTAAAATAGTCATCAGAACCAGACCGACGATCAGAAATATCGTAAAGGACTCCCACAATCTCTTGAAAATTACATACCATCCGGCCCAGGCAGTGATACTTGCTGCCAAAAAGAATAAGGCCATCAGGGATAATCCCGTAAAGAATGTTGAATTATGTAGGAAATTGGACCAAAATCTGCTGTGCAACTCATCATCACCCACAAAATAGGTCAGGAGCAGACTCAGCACTCCGACGGCCATTCCAACGATAAATATTATTTTTAGTTTTCCGCTAAATTCAAATCGATTCATATCGTTTGTGATATTATATTATAAAATGTATTTTATCATCAGTGACTGCCGTGACTCTCATCAGCTGCAGCACCAGATTTTGTTGCTTCATCCGTAATCACCGTTTCAACCTCCTCAACAATTTCTCCTCCAGGCATATCAGTAGTGTTCAGTGTATTTTCCAAATGGTTATATTCCAGATTTTTGCTCTTCGCCTGGAGCGACCTAATGTATTGAATTACCTGCCATCTCTCTTCGTAGCTCAATTTATCAAGAAAGGGTTCCATCGTGTTTTTCCCACGCATGATCGCGTGGTAGAATCTGCCATTTGAAGAATTCATCAGATCATCAGACATGAAATTTGCGGGTAATGCAAGGTATTTACCACCGTCCTCCCGAACGAGGTAACCTTTACTATCTCCATTATCTCCATGACAAATTGCACAATATATCGTAAACAATCTTTTCCCTTTCTCCAGACTTTTTTCAGAGATCGGGAAGGGATTATTGATTATGTCCTTCATTGCCCTTGTTCTTTCATCTTCACTCGCACCATAATAATAAGGATGATTATCACTCACCGCAGATCCCCTGGAAACAGTCCCTTTCACAGGCGTTCTGGGTAATGCATATTGATAATACTCTTCTTCCGTCCCAAAAGTATTTCGGGGATAATAATTATAGGTGTTTGCCTCAAATGCGATCGAATGATACATTTCTGGCATAAACTCACTTCCAGTACTATTCTTTCCGGCATCCTGACAAGAATATAAAACCATCATCAGGAAAACAATTGGAATAATATAACGCTGCTTAATAAAACTAACCATATCCTTATTATTTAAGCTTTTACAATTTTCTCATGAACTTCCTCTGCTGCAGTTTCTTTAAACAGGCCTTTTACCTTAGCCGTATCAACTTCTGCTTTATCAAAAGCGAGGCAAAATTTATCATCTGTGATTCTGTCATGCAGAATATCATTTTCAACACCAGGTCCGAGTCCAGAAACAACGAAAAAACTTATAGTCATTCCTATTCCGGCCAGCAGCACTGTCATTTCAAATGTGATTGGAATAAATGCAGGTACTGACCAATATGGTTTACCACCAAAAATAATGGGCCAGTCTTTAGTGAATATCCAGCTCATCCCCAGAAATGCAATTAACGTTCCTGTCAAGCCATAAAAGAAACCTGCGATATGCAATCTGGATTCTTTAAGCCCCAACAATGGGTCCAGTCCGTGGACCGGAAATGGACTATACACATCCATTATTTCCAATTGCATATCATTTGCGGCTTTTACGGCTTTCAATAAGTCTTGCTCATCGCCGTATAATCCAAAAATAACATCTTTCTTAGTCTTCATATCTATTATTTTGAATAAGCTATTTTATTTGTGCTTTTCAGCATTTTCACCTGTGTACTGATCACCGGCAGTCTTTAAAATATGTTTCACCTCAGCTATCGCAATTACAGGGGCAACCCGGGTAAATGTCAGGAATAAGGTAAAGAATAATCCGAAGGTGCCGAGATAAATTCCAATCTCAACCCAACTTGGTGAATACATCGACCAACTTGAAGGCAGATAATCCCTTGCAAGTGTGGAAACGATAATTACAAATCTTTCAAACCACATACCTATATTGATCAAAATGGAAAGGAAGAAGGTCCAGCCGATGCTTCTTCTCATTTTTCTTGACCAGAATAACTGAGGAGAAACAACATTTGCGAACATCATACCAAAATAAGACCACCAATATGGCCCCATCGCCCTATTGAAGAAAGCAAACTGCTCATACACATATCCTGAATACCATGAAATAAACAACTCAGTAAGGTAGGCAACACCTACAATGCTCCCTGTTGTCAAGATCACCTTATTCATTGATTCAATATGATTGAGTGTAATATAATCTTCGAGATGTAATATTTTTCTGGAGATAAGCATTAAAGTCTGCACCATGGCAAATCCTGAGAACACGGCTCCTGCCACAAAGTAAGGAGGGAATATAGTTGTGTGCCATCCAGGAATAACAGATGTTGCAAAGTCAAAACTTACAATCGTGTGAACTGATAACACCAATGGGGTAGCTAATCCTGCTAAGACCAATGATAAATATTCCCACCTTTGCCAGTGTTTTGCAGCCCCGGTCCAACCAAATGAGAAAAAGCTGTACACTTTCTTTCTAAAGCCTGTCGCCCTGTCACGGATGGTAGCCAAATCAGGCACCAATCCTGTATACCAGAACAATAATGAAATAGTCAGGTAAGTAGAAATGGCGAAAACATCCCACAAAAGCGGTGAGTTGAAGTTCACCCAAAGCGGACCTCTTGTATTCAAATATGGCATGATAAAGAAACCATTCCAGATTCGACCCATGTGGATCAACGGGAATAAACCAGCACACATAACAGCAAAAATCGTCATGGCCTCAGCGGCTCGGTTAACACCTGTCCTCCATTTTTGTCTGAATAATAAAAGGATGGCTGAGATCAAAGTACCGGCGTGACCGATTCCGATCCACCAAACAAAATTGGTAATATCCCAACCCCAGTTGATCGTTCGGTTCAGATTCCAGGTTCCTATCCCTATATAGATGGTCCAGTAAACTGAAAACACACCAAACATTAATAGCACAACAGATAGTAAGAATACCATCACCCAGGACAAACTGGGGGCCTTTTCAGTTGGCGCTACCAAATCTTCTGTTATGTTATGGTAACTTTTGTTACCATGTACTAACGGTTGTCTAATTCTCGATATAGGTGCGATCATTATTCTAAGTTTGTTTTATTTCAATATAATTTATGCATCCAGATTTTCATCCCTGTTGTTAACCTTCATTGTATAACAAACAGATGACCGGACATTTACTTCCTCAAGAACATAATAATTCAATGGAGATTCAAGCTTTTCTGAAACATCTCCTTTCTTATCATTCATATCCCCAAAAGTTATGGCATTTGTGGAACAAGCCATTTGACAAGAGGTTCTGACATCACTGTCCATCAATTTTCGCTCCCCTCTTTTAGCATTCAGTTTGCCTTCCTGTAATCGCTGTACACAGAAACTACATTTTTCAATTACCCCTCTAGATCTGACTGTTACATCCGGATTCAAAACCATTCTTGTCAGATCATCTTGTCCGAATACCTGACTTTCGTCTCCGTATTCTTTGTTTCCAAGATGCAATGCAGGCTCGTTGTCATAAACGATGTCAGCAGTGGTATAATCCAGCCAATTAAATCTTCTTACTTTATAAGGACAGTTGTTTGCACAATATCTTGTTCCAATACATCGGTTATAAGCCATTTGGTTCAATCCCTCCTGACTATGATTGGTCGCATTTACAGGACAAACGTTTTCACAAGGTGCATTATCACAATGTTGACATAACATTGGCTGATATACTACATTCGGATTTTCAACGTCTCCGTAAAAATATCGGTCAATTCTCAACCAAGCCATTTCATGGTGTCTGTGAACTTCGTGCTTACCTACAACCGGAACATTATTCTCAGCCATACAAGCTACCGTACAAGCTCCACAACCAGTACATGCATTTAAATCAATGTGCATTCCCCAGTGATGACCCATTTCATATAGCTCATCATAACCATTATATATTTGTCTTTCATTTAATTCCTGAGCATGGTGACGCTTATCCTTCAACCAAGCTGCTTTCTCAGGAAGATCCTTTAAATTTGTCTGATAAATAATGGAACGTTCAGTTAGTGCCCCCTGGAATCCAGTAGTTACATTCTTCCAGAAATCATCAACCAGTTCTCTTTCATCCGCATTAAACTTTTCATTTGTTTCAGGATCTACTGCAGTTACCCCTATAGTATGGTGGTATTGGACACAAGCGAAATCCTTATCTACGCCCTTTTTATCAGAAACAGATATGCCTTCGGCAAAATATTGTGTCAAACCATTATTCTGACTTAAAAGAACATTGGCATTGACGCCAATTCCGGTTCCCACTTTTCCTGCCTGCATTCTTCCATATCCCAATGCTAAACCTAAAGTTCCCTGCATTTGTCCGAAAACCCTTACAACCGGAACTTCCATCCGCTGACCATTCACTTCAAGATCAACCAGATCTCCATCTTTCAGGTCCTTAAAACTTTCGTATCTTCTGTCTCCATCAAAACTGATCGGTATAGTCAGGTGATTTCCCCAAACCGTTCTGTCGATCGGATTTGGCATTTCCTGGAGCCATGGGTTTTCAGCATATTGCCCGTTACCTACATTTACATTTTCGAAGAAAGAAATTTCAAGATCTGTATTTTTGGAATTGGCCATATTATTTACAGCAGCAGTTAAATCACCATTAAACCCAACGGAAACCGGGCTTACTGTTTCTTCATAGACACCTTCTTTTAGAATCAAATCCCATTGTTTTTCCCAGGCTTCTCCTATCAAAGCACCCTTGAACATTGAATTTTGCCAGTTTAGTTTCAGATATTCGAAATAAACGGTTTCCTTATCTTCTGCTCCTTTATTCATCCAATACATCAAACTTGTTTCAGCTTGTCTGGTATTGAAAAGAGGATGAATGGTCGGTTGTATTAAACTATAATGTCCTCGCTTTGGATTTACATCTCCCCAACTCTCCATCATATGGTGATTAGGAGCAATAAAATCACAAGCTGCTGCGGTTTCATCCAGTGTATAAGCAGTTGAAATTCTAACTGGAACTTTTTCAAGACCCGTAATAAAACCTGCTGCATCCACATAATCATATAGCGGATTCACATCAAGGAATAAGACTGTATCGACGCTACCCTGATTCATTTCTTTGGTCAGGAGTGCCATTCCTCTCTCATCTCCCTGCCGTGAATTAATGCTATGTGTAAAATCAATCGTATTATTAATGTTGCCGAGCAGGTCATTGATCTTATTGATAATTACCTGTTCTTCAACGGTATTATTCCCGCAAATAACCAGTGATTTCCCTTTTGAGGCCATCAATTCTTTTGCTATTAATTTTAAAGCATTGTTTGCCTTATCATTTATAGGCATATTCTTTATAGTAGTGGCTCCTGTTAATTTTGCAACTTCGTTGTATAACTTTACGATCGCCGCACCTTGTTCAGAAGGTTTCACCATAATCCTGTTATCGGCATTAGAACCGGTAAGCGACATATGTGATTCAACTTGAATATGTCTGGACATCGTTGCACCTTCTATCTTATTGATGGTTCTTTTACTGGCGTATTTTCCTGAATACTCAATTGGGGATATCCAGCTTCCCAGGAAGTCTGCATTAAAACTAACTATTACATCTGCAAGATCAAATCGATAATCAGGAATCGCTTTTAACCCAAAGTTCATTTCATTTGCAGCAAGAAGCGCTGCTGAAGATATTGGATCATATTTTACAACTTTTGCATTTGGATAGGTCACTACAAACTCATCAAGCAACTTCTTTGAGGTCGTACTCATGTTTGTTCCTGCGACGATCCTGATGGCTTTACCCGTATTTAGTTTTTCCTTTACAACTATATCCAGTTCTTCCCAACTCAGAGCTTTGAACGAGTTTTCATCTTTTCTGAGCGGTGCCTTAATTCTATTTGTGTTGTATAAGTTCAGAACTTCAGCCTGTGCTCGCGCTGTTGTTCCCCCGTTTGTTACTTTTGAACTTGGGTTCCCCTCGACTTTAATAGGTCTTCCTTCCCTGGTTTTAATCAGCGCTGCACAATAATCACCACCTCTTACGATGGAAGACGCATAATATGTTGCCACTCCGGGAACGATCTCTTCTGGTTTGATCACATATGGAATGGCTCTTTTAACAGGAATATCACACCCTGCAGCTATTGTTGCCGCACCAAGACCAAATCCGAGAAATTTCAGAAAATCCCTTCTATTACTTTTTAAATTTTCACCTACTTTTTCTTCTCCCAACAACTCGAATAAAGGGGAGTCCTTAAATTCGCTTCCAGCTGTTTCCATGAACTGCGGATCCTGACTTAAATCCTTAGCCCCAATCCAAACGTTATTCGTATTATTTTTCTTCATCTTTTTATTATTTTGAATATCTGGATTTTCTTTAGATTAATAATGACATTTCTGACAATCCAAGCCGCCGATTTCCTCAACGGTTACATGATCTCTTGTTCCCGCTACAAATTCCTCATGGTACTTTTTATAATTCTTGTAATAAGGATTCTCCGTAAATTGGATCTCAGTTTCTCTGTGACAATTGATACACCAACCCATAGATAATGGAGCATATTGTCTGACCACTTCCATTTCTTCAATGGGGCCATGACAAGTCTGGCAGGCAATTTTACCTACCTCAACATGTTGTGCGTGGTTAAAATATACGTGATCTGGCAGATTATGAATTCTTTCCCATTCAATCGGCCCCTGAACGGTTTTCTTCTGATCATTTGTCAATGATTCCACGATATTCTCCCATTGCTGGTTGATCTTATAAGAATCAAAATCATCATTTTGCTTTGCGATCCAGGTAGTGAAGATCTCCTTCACTTCTTCCTGACTTAAATCATTGTAATTATCGATATACTTATTTGCATTTGGATCAAAACCTATTGATGCATAGATCTTAGAAATCTCTGCCGTTCCATACAGTGAACCATTTTTGATCCCTTTATGACATTTCATACAAGTATTGGTCCCGGGGATCATCGCATGCTTTGATCTTCTTGCACCATCATGACAGAATTCACAATCAATCTTATTGACTCCTGCATGAATTTTATGAGAATAATTAATTGGCTGATCAGGTTGGTAATTTTGTTGCCTTCCCAAATTCATCGCTTTTACAGCAGTGAAATAGATTCCAAAAACAATAAATGCAAACATGGCAAACTTCAAAACACTTCTGCTCATCAGAACAGAAATCAAATTGTGCGTGCCTTTTTCACCAAACTCCTTTTCCTCAGCTTCATTTTTCAATTTGGCAAGAACCATTGCAAGTAAAAACACTAATCCTCCTGAAATAAGAAACAACAGAATGTAAAAGATATTTGACTTAAAAAATGAAAAGCCCTCTTCCCCATCAGCGACTTGCGTATCAGCTACTGCTTCATCAATTGAAGGCGGGCCATCCGGGTATTGAACATATAATAACAAAGCATCAATATCCTCATCTGTAAGATCAGGGTAAGGTAACATCGGTACCTTATTGAATTTTTCAAAAAGTGCTGTTCCATATTCATGACCGGCTTCAATCATTTCTGCTGAATTCCTGATCCAGTTGTAAAGCTCTTCTTTTTTCTCCCATCTACCTTCAACTCCATCCAGTGCAGGTCCGACTAAATCAGTCTTCATATCCTTAGAGTGACAAGCAGCACATCCTTTTGCGTTGAAAATTTCCTTTCCTTTATCCAACATCTCCATGTCTATATCCACCACTGCAGATGCATCCCCGGATTCGGCTCCTGGATCAGCAGCTTTCTTTTTGAAAGTGCCTGCAACTACTGCTTCGGAATATAATAGAAGTGACTCAATATCCTCATCGGTAAGATCAGGATAAGGCAACATAGGTACTTTATTGAATTTTTCAAATAACTCATTTGAATATACGTGACCGGAAGCGATCATCTCAGCTGAGTTTCTTACCCAGTTATTTAGATCCTCTGGTTTTTCCCACCTTTCCCTTACACCTTTCAGCGCAGGACCAACCAAATCTGACGTCATGTCTTTTGCGTGACAAGCAGCACATCCTTTGGCATCGAAAATTTCTTTCCCCCTTTCTGCCGTTTGTGCCTGACCCATTAAAATGGAGCCTGATACAAATAATAGCAGCATAAGCAGGTTTCTAAATTCTTTATTTATCATTTTAAAAACTTTTCTGGCTTGCTGTAATTTTTTCCTTAAGACTGGCAAAGATAGTTATTGACTTAGAATTAACAAATGCGAACATATGATACTTATGTTTATACTTTATATTTAGACTTAATATTAATATGTCGTAATTTAAAGACAATCTCTTGCCGGTTGTATTTTTATTTGAATATTTGAGCAATACATACCACTGCTAAAATATAATACTAATATAAGCAGAGAAAATATATTGAAAACTTATAAATTCAAAAAACACAATAAACAGATAAATTTAATAAATCTAAACCACATTGACTAACTTATTAAAACATTGATTAGCATATCATATTAAAATTTATCTGGCAGTACCTTCATTGGATAAGGTCGTTTAATATCCATTTTTTAATAATATTTGTAAAAACTTGCTTAAGTATTGAATGATTTTGTAATTTCGCATTTTAGTTATGTAATTAATTTGATTAACAATAAAATTTATTTTGCAATGAGAACATTTTCTAAAGTTTTATTCATGGTGTTAATCGGATCTTTGTTCCTGTCATCATGTGTTTCTTCAAAAAAATACAAAGATTTGATGGCTGACAAAGAATCTATGCAAGCCAAGTATGAAAAGAAAATTTCCGGTCTTAATGACCTATTAAAAGAAGGAGAAGACAAAAATGCTAAGCTTAGCCAGAACCTGAGTAATCTAGAAGGTGAACTTTCTGCGGCTGATAAAGCCAAGATTGAATTTAAAAACCTTGCTGACAAAAAAGATCAGGAGCTTCAAAAAATTAAAGGTGAAATTACAGCAGCATTTGCAAATATTGATAACAGTGATTTAGTGATCGAACAAAAATTCGACAAATTATATATCAGTATGCCTAACAGAGTTCTTTACAAAAAAGGAAAAGCTGACATTAGCAAAGACGGTAAAGTATTAGTTGCTGAACTTGCTGAGATTTTCAAGAAAAATCCAGGAATGGATGTTTTAGTTGAAGGTCATACTGACAGCGATCCTGTAAAAAGAACTAAGTATTTGTTTAAAGACAACTGGGGACTAAGTGCAGCACGTTCTGTAAACGTCGTTAGAGAATTGACAAAGATGGGTGTTTCTTCAAAGCAATTGGCTACAGCTGGTAGAGCTGACCAATATCCAACAGGAGAAGTTAAGGATGCTAAAGATCCTAATGCTTTTGACAGAAGAATCGAGTTTGTTGTAACTCCTAATGTTCAAAAATTATACTCTATTTCCAAGACCGTGAAGTAGTAGCTTTTAAAATAAAAAAAAGACCTTCAGATTTTCTGAGGGTCTTTTTTTTGTCAATACCTGACTTCACTTAAATACAATCCGTGTGCCGGAACACTCCAGGCATATGGCAAAGGTTTCTGAGCCTGCATTGCTTCCTCTATCTGTCCGATCGACAATTTCCCCAATGCAACCTGTAATGAAGAACCAACGATCAATCGCACCATTCCCCGTAAAAAACGATCTGAACTGATATGAAACTCAAAACTATCATCCATCGGGTCATGCTTCCACAAAGCTTCTGTCAACTTACACTTAGTTGTCTTAACATCAGAATTGGTTTTACAAAAAGGCGTAAAAGATTCATAATCCAATAAAAACTGAACGGATTTATTGAGCAGTTGGTCGTCACATTTTAAAATCCTTGGAAAATAATAGCTCAATTGATTTTTAAAAGGATCCTTCCGGGAATGTAATCTGTAGATATAAGATCTTTTAAGAGCATCAAATCTGGCATGAAAATTATTAGTTACCCTACTCATATTTTGAAAAGCAATACTTTCCGGCAGTATTTGATTTAAAGCGAATATGAAATCGCCTGGCAATTCCACCGGAGTATCAAAATGAAGTACATATTTGCTGGCATGTACTCCGGCATCCGTTCGACCACAACCAACAACAATTATTTTTTCCTGAAGTTTGAGCGAGATGCTCTCTTCCACAAGTTGTTGTACAGTAATAGCATTATCCTGACGTTGCCATCCTGAATAATCTGTCCCCGCATAACTAAGTTCAAGTTTATATCTCATCATAACTGATTTTCTTAAATACTAAGATAGTTATATGCTTTGATTTTATGAATTTGAAGGGGACGATTATTCAGAATTCATGCATTAAAATCAAATATTTTCGTATCTTAAATAGTTCTTAAATGAACTAGTAATTGTTATATTGCAAAATGAAAATTTTGATGGTATGTTTGGGAAATATCTGCAGGTCTCCATTAGCACATGGCATACTTGAAGATATGGTTAAAAAACATAAGCTGGACTGGCTTGTGGATTCTGCCGGCACCTCAGCGTATCACCTGGGTGAAAAACCCTGCGAAGGGTCCATCAACGTGGCAAAGCGGAATGGAATTAAAATAGATCATTTTAAAGCTAAACAATTTACTGCGAATGACCTGGATGAATTTGATCTGATTCTGGCAATGGATAATTCCAATTTTTCAGACATGATCAGAATCGCTACGAACGAAGGGCAGAAAAGAAAAATTAAGATGATCTTAAATTATTCATTCCCGAATCAGAACAGAGCTGTTCCGGATTCCTTTTATACTGGCAATTACAAAGAAGTATTTGATTTATTATATAATGCCTGCCAAAATATAATCGAAAGGCATTCGTAGAAATTATTTTGTAGACAATTTCAATTCAGAAAGTAATGAAAATAATAACTATTAAACAGTTTTCAAATGAGGCAAAGGCCAATCTTTACAAACATAAGTTTGACGAAGAAGACATCCAATGTATAATTTCAAATACAATCGTTTCCACTTTAATTCCAATGGGAGCAGGAACCTTTAGCTTACAGATTCTTGAATCAGACCTTGAAAGAGGAATTGAGATTATTCACGAACTGGATGAACTTTATATAGACGAAGAATAGTATGGATTTAATAAAAATTGCCATAATAGATTATACCCGATCTTTAATGCATTTCAGGGATAAAAGATTATGGATCATGCTTATAATCCCGGGACTGATCAGTTTTATAATTGGCTTCCTGTTTTTATATGGTGCTTACATTTCAGGAGCTGCCATCGCAGATTTTCTATCTGATCTTTATCCTTTTAAATTTGGAAAAAAAGCAGCTTTTACCTTTTTCCATCTGATTCCGGTGACTTACCTTATTGCAATTATGATCGTGAAGTATGTGATTTACATTGCCATATATCCATTCATGACCATTCTGAGTGCCAAAATAGAAAATGAATACGACGGTGTATCCAGGCAGAGGTATGGCGCACCGACATTTAATTCAATTTTGAGAGCATTGAGAGTTACTCTTCGTTCCTTATATAAAGAAATTCTGTGGACCATTTTATTTACAATGGTCGGCATCCTTATTCCTGTCGCTGGAATAGCTGGTATTTTTATTGTTCAATCCTACTATATAGGAATCATACATCTCGATTATACCTTATCCAGAAAAATGACATATCCTGACATGCTCGTTTGGACAAAGAAAAACAGGGGCTTACCCCTTGGCAATGGATTTGTGTACATAACTCTGATCTCAATACCCTTCTTTGGTATATTATTAGCACCTGTTGCAGCAACCGGGGCTGGAACTATTAGTGTTCTTGATAAAATAAAATTATCGGATGATTTGGAATCTGAATCAGTTCAGGCTAAGGTTTAATTCAACTTTTCGCTTTAGTTGATCAACGGTATCTTTAAATAATTTATCCGTGTCCATCAGGTCCATCACTTTCTTATGGGAATAAAGCACAGTGGAGTGGTCTTTAGCAAAACTTTCACCAATACTCTTTAAAGATTGGGTAGTGAACTCTTTTGCAAAATACATGGAAAGTTGTCTGGCAACGACAACTTCTCTCTTACGACTTCTGATTTTTAGCTGATCTACAGAAATATTAAAATGTTCCGCTACCAGTTTCTGTATGTTCTCTACAGTTATTTCTTTGTTGATGTGATCCACAAAATTTCGAATAACTTGTCCAGCCAGTGCAAGATCGATTTCCTGATCATTCAATTTCGAATGAGCGATCAGATTTACCAATACACCTTCAAGCTCCCGGACACTATTTCTGATATTTTGACTAATAAATTCGACGATATCGTGATTCAGGTCTATCCCTTTGCTGTTCATCTTGGATTCCAGTATGGATATTCTTGTATCTACATCCGGAATTTGCAAATCTGCAGACAAACCCCATTTGAATCTTGAGATCAGTCTTTCCTGGATTCCCTTAAGATCTTTTGGTGGCTTATCCGAAGTAATTATGATCTGTTTGTCCAGTTGATGCAAGTTATTAAACAGGTTAAAAAACACCTCCTGGGTTGTTCCCCTACCCTCAAGAAACTGTATATCATCCACGATGAGCACGTCAATGAGCTGATAATAATTAACCAGGTCATAGATGGCATTTTTCTTTAATGCCTGGATTATATGATTTGTAAATAGATTTGTACTCGTGTATAGAACCCTTTTCTCAGGAAAATTCTTGATCGTTTCATTACCGATTGCATGAGCTAAATGAGTCTTACCCAATCCTACCCCTCCAAAAAGTATAAGTGGGTTAAAAGAGGTTTTTCCAGGGTTTTTGGCAATGGATAAACCCGCATTTCTGGCAAGCTGGTTACAAGAACCACCTATGAAGGTATCAAATGTATAATTGGGATTCAGATTAGTCGGAAAACCTCCAATTGGCGCATATGATTTCTGCTGCGGATTCACGATACTTTCGATCTTTTGAAGAGATTCCTTACGTTTTAAAGCCTCCAGTGTATTCCCTTTAATATCCCGGTGATTTTCAACAAATATCTGATATTCCAATTGAGCTTTCTGTCCCAGTTCCTTGGTTACAGCCACCTTCAAAAGTTCGAGATAGTGCTCTTCCAGCCAATCAAAAAAGAATTTATTTGGAACTTGAATGGTAAGGACGTTGTCACGGAGTTGTACAGGTTTAATGGGTTCAAACCATGTTTTAAAACTCTGTGTTTTCACGTGCTGACGAATCGTCTGAAGACAGTTTAACCAAACTTTTTCATGACGTTTCGTCATCATCAGTAAATTATTTGAGTTTAATAAAAATAGATTATCTGTTATCGGGGGGAACCTAAAAGTTAATAAAGTAAATACCTTTACCTCACCCAGCCACAAAAATAGCAAATCTTTCCCTTAATCATTCTTTAAAAAAGGCAATAAAAGGAATAATTTCATTTATAATATGAAATGAATTGTAGTTCAAAAACTTAGCCTAAAATTTATATTTTCAGTCTCGAACCCGAGCAAATTCTACTTTTTTTATTTTCCTCAAATTTTACATCAATTCTGCCCAAAAGAATACCTGCCCAACCTACCTGATGCACAAGAACTTCCTGATTAATCGCATTCAAAACTTTCTCAGGTTCCTTCATAAATGTGTGGGTATGTCCTCCTAAAATAATATCTATATTTTTTGACTTAGAAGCCAAAACCAAATCTGAAACTTTTTGATCATTATATTTATAGCCAAGGTGAGAAAGACAAATGATGAGGTCACAGTTTTCGACGGAATGCAGTTGTTCCGCTATCGAATTTGCCGTTTCAATCGGATCCTGAAACACAATATTACCATATAGTTTTTCCGGAACCAATCCATCCAGTTCAATACCAATTCCAAACACGCCAATTTTCAAATCTCCCCTATTAAAAACCTGATATGGTCGGACCAGATCTCTGAGTTCTGTGTTTTTTACATCATAATTTGCATTCAGCATTTTGAAAGAAGCATGGTCTTTCAACTGGTGGGCTAAATTATCAATTCCTCCGTCAAAATCATGATTTCCAATGGTAGCCGCATCATATCCCATTGATGACATTAATTTAAATTCCAGTTCACCTTCAAAAAAATTAAAATAAGGAGTGCCCTGAAAAATATCACCTGAATCAAGGAGCAGAACATTCTCCTGTTCACTCCTGATCTGCTCGATTAAGGCCGCCCTTTTACTCGCGCCTCCGAGTCCCTGATTCCTACTACCATCCATCGGGAAAGCTTCAATCCTGCTATGCCAGTCATTGGTATGCAAAATGGTAAGTTGGTTATATTTTTTATCAGCTGTTTGTGCTCCGATCAGTGGATTTGAAACCATGACCAGACCAGCAGGTATATATTGCAAAAAATGTCTTCTTTTCATGAATGTAAATTAGCTTAAGCAAAATGCTTTGCGATTCAATAATTTAGTCCTGGAATTCTATTCTGCCTTCCATATTTGCATCAACTTTCTGTCCTTTCTCACTTAAAGTCTCGATGTATTCGATAATCATATCCCGGATAAGCAGGTTAGTATTCTCTCTTGGTAATTCCTTAAAAAAAGCACATTTATCACCGCCATTCGCTACATAATCCGGGAGCGCAATATGGTAGGTTCTTTTCATGTCGATTACTTCCCCATTAATAAAAATATTTTGAGGTGCGCCGCCTTTGATCTCAAAATGAACACCAGAACTAACCGGCCATCCACCATAATCAGCAATCCTTTCAAAAAACTTCATCAACTCTGCCCCTTCTATTTCCAACACAACACAAAAATTCTCGAAGGGCATCAGCTCGAATATCTTTCCAATTGTCAAATCTCCTTCTGGTAATTCAGCGATCCGGAGTCCTCCATAATTTTGCGCAGCGAAATCAACTGGTTTACCAGTTTGTTTTATTGTTTCTGCTAAAACCACATCCGCAACAAAATTACCAAGAGTCGATTCCGGCTTTGATTTGGTCAGACTTTTTGCTGAACTTCCAATGACCTTATTCATCTTTTTGTCCAACTCTTCTTTATAGGGAGCAATAACGGCATTCATTTTAGCATTCGTTTCCTCCATTTTAGAGTCAATCCGATATGTCGAACCTTCTTTCTCAACCGGAATCTGAACGACTTTACAGGATGTGGTAAAAAGTATTAATAGTAGAAAAATGAATAAACTTGCATTCCTCTCTTGCATTTTTCGAATTATATTCATTACAGTTATTACTTAAAATTAAAAGTACATTTGTCCTTCTTTCACAACAGCAGATTTAGCCGTTTTTACCGGATTATTATTTTGGAATAACTCCAATAATTTCTGGCCATAAACATTGGCATCATTGGATTTGGCTTCCGCTTCAGCAATAAAAATCAAGTCCAGGACCTGATCCTTTGCTGCTGAGAGAATCTCCCATAATTTCTGGGAAACATATAATTGTTGCGACAAGTTATGATCATATTCCTGCTTGACAGCAATCATAAGCACATTTTTAAGCTGTTGCGCATTCATATCTCTTGTACGGAGCCGCAGCATCAGGTCATCCAAAGCTATACGCTCACAGAGCAAAATCAAACGCTCATAGGCCTTGAGTCTTAAAGGCATTGAAGCACCTTGTTGTTCACTCTGATATTTTAATTTCTCCATATTTAACTGACCGGTTACATAAGTTCGCATCAAATAGTAAACAGTGATAAATACAATAAATGCGGGAACACTAATCTTTAATATATCAAGTACAAAATCCATTTCGGTAAAAATAAGTTCAAGGCCAATATTGGCTGGAAATCTCAAAATTAATAAAGTGTGGAAATATTAAGTATCAAAGTAGGATGAAATGATATTAATATAAAAAAAAACCTGCTCAACATTCTTTTATGCTGAACAGGCGCTCCCGTTTACGAAAAATTTATTTTAAAAATCTTTGATCATTTCAATGATCTGATCTAATTTCTTTTTGACAGGGTCTGACTCTAAAACAGTATCAAAATGAAGTACATATGCCTGAATATCAATATAAACAGCTTCTTCTTTTTTTGAAACCACCAGAACATCAACACTCGTCCCAATAGGCATCCTTGCTTGTAAATCGCAAAATCTATGCCTATCATTATTCCATCTCAGCTTTTGGAACGATGATCGTTCCTCTGACTTAACAAATATGCGTGTGTTCTCCGGTGTAAAATCATCCGGCAGATCCACTTCAAGGCTAACACCACTTTCAATCTCCAGTTCTTTTCCGAGTGCAATCCATTTCAAGGTATTTGACTTAAAAATATAACCGCTTAGTTGATTTTCCTCGCCGTTGTCTGGGTTTACCCAGTTCCATCCCTCAGGATAAACACCATTCACAAAATTCGTTTTGATAGCTTTTTTCCATCTGTCCAAAACCTGAAGTTGATCCGGAGCAGAATCAGGAAAATATAAAAATAGCTCATTACTAACTAAACTGACAGGGTATTTAATGGTGATAAACTTCTGAGCCCCTAAATTCAGGGTATTCCCATTCTGATCGTAGGCTGCCACAAAGAACATAGATTCAAATCCAAATAATGCATCAGTACTTAATTCCAGAGAACTATCATCGGCAATCAAATCACTGTACTTCTTGTGCACTTGAAAAACGATCTGTATATCTTCTTCTATATTTTGCCCATACGAATCCACAAAAGCTTCAGCCGGAATTTCAAGGATAACACTATCTGAAAAATATATTGTATTCTGATTAGAAGGATCGATCAGTTGAACTTCTGCTTCAGGTATGAGTATATTCAAAAAAGCAAATTCATTAGTGGATGCTTCATATGGAATGAAATGATTATAATCGCTACATGAAATGAGGCCCGTTAACAACAGAAGATTTAAATATATTAAGGTTTTTCTCAAATTGTATGGTTTTATATCTTTTAGATACAAGTGAAATTTCAAATGCTGCCTATTCTTATAAAGGATTAGAAATAGTACCTGATACCTGAAGAAAGTCCAAGAACAAAATACTTTTGGTTGACTGGGTTTGATGAGCTTGAGAATGACCTTAGATAATATCTTGCATTCGGTTCAAAATAGAATTGGGTATGTCCCTTGATGGTTGTTTTTAGGCTAAGGCTACCATAAAATGATGTGCCAAAGCGCATTCTGTAAGGTAAGAACGAACCATTTGTCTTTTTACCGTAATAACTTGGAATCAGATCCGGATTAAATATCCTGCCTGAGCTGGAACTTGCAACATTGAAAATAAATCCGGCATTTGCTTCAATTCCAATATTCTTAAAATAGAAATTATACCCAAAAATTAATGGAATATCAAGCATCTTGTAGTGATTTGACGTTTTCATCTCTTCAAATCCCAGCACTTCAATACTGGTAGTATCCCGGTGGATCGTATAGGTTCCATCTCCGTTATACATCGTATCAATTGTGATCTGGGTTTGTATTTTAATTACATTTTCTTTGACAAACAGGAATTTTTCATTGAGTTGGGTGTATTGTATTCCGGTTTCAGCTTTCCAGCCTCGCGGATGTATATAACCACCGGTTATACCCGCGCTAAAAGACACTAAACCTGATTCCGTATTTTCCCTGTTGACAATATAGTTTTGGATTTCTCCAATATTTGCAGAAAATAAGGATCTGAAAGGATAATCCATTGATACGTTGAAGGAGATAAAATACAACTCCGATGCTTCTTCAAAACAATCACCAAGTGTTTTTGATTTAGATCTTCTAACTGTTTGATTACTGTACACAAAAGTTGACCTTCTTCCCAGGTCAGCAGGTGTCATAAGAAGCGTTCGTTTATCTGCAAAACGTTTATTTTGGATCGTTGAGGCTAAAGTTTCGGCACCTTGTTCGTTCGTTGAGGATTCATCATCTATGTTTTCAGTAAAGCTGATTGTCCTGTCTTCCAATAGGTCAGACTCTCCCAGAACTAAGCCAACCCCTCTTCCGGATTTCGGGCCAGAGACCGGATTTCCTGTTAAGTTATGATTGCTTTGATCCGTTTGAACTGTCTCCTTGTGGCCTAGACCTATATTGGTCTCAACTGAATTAGCAGTTGGCTTAAGCAGGGATCCGGCAAAATTTTGTTCAACAGCTTGTACGATAGATTCATCGGCACTACTGTTGTTTTGGAACTGTTTATAATAATAAATAAGACTTCCGGCAATGCTTACTCCTATAAACAAGAGCAAGAGGAAGATCCAGCGTTTATTTCTATTGGCTGAATGTTGAGGCAAATTCATATGAATATTGCTCCATATATTCTCAGATACATGGGATGAATAGGCATTCAGCTTCTCATCAAATATTTTATCTAAATTATTCCTCATATAAATCTAAAATCATCTTTTGCAGCATATTTCTGGCTTTCACCAATTGCGACCGGGAAGTACTATCCGTAATCCCCAGCTTTGCTGCTATTTCCTTATGCGAAAATCCATCTAATGCATACATATTAAAAACGGTTCTGTAGCCATTTGGTAATTTTGATATCAGTCTTAAAATCTCCTCTTCATTTAAATCTGAATCAACAACCGGGTTTACGGCATTCTCCTTAACATGATGAATTTCACTCCAATCAAACTTTCTATTTTCATTTTGAAGCTTCCTTAAACAAATGTTTACGGTAATCCGTTTCATCCATCCTTCAAAAGAACCTTCAAACTTAAATTGATCGATCTTGTTAAAAATCCTAATAAATCCATCTTGCAAAGCATCCTCTGCAAGGCTTGAATCATTAAAGTAACGTCTGCAAATCGTTAACAACACACCTGAATACTTATCAAATAGCGCCTTTTGACAATTATAATCATTTTGCAAACACCCCAATATTATTTCTTGCTCAGACAATTATCTATATTGATAAGTTTGTTTCAAGCTTAAAAAGGAGATAAGCAATTTCACCGATTCGCTGCCTGAAAATTAAATATGATCAACATTTTAAATATTAATATCTTTTATGATGTGTATAGGTATTAATATCAATAGAAATTTCAATGACCAATAGTCTATTATTTATCTTCAATTATTTCTGCATCATCGATCAGATCATCCCCATCATTATCCCGGTCCTCAAATCCATGGAGATCTTTCGATTTTTTATCAGATTCCGTTTTAATTTTTTCATCCAGGATCTCAGGTTTGACTTTGAATTTTCCATCAGCAAAATCAGCTGCTTTTTCAAAGAAACTATCCTTATCATCCAATAAGGAACCTTTTGTATCAATTGGCGTATCTGCAAACTCAGATTTTGGCTCATTTTTTTCAGCTTCCGCCTCTTCCTGCGCTTTCTGGAAAGTCTTATCAAATTTCTCGCTCAAACCATCGGCTGCTTCCTTTCCTTTTTCCATGATCTTTTTTCCAGTCGTCATAATCTTCGCACCCATCTCTTCAGAAATATCTTTGGCCATATCTGCCATTTCTTTCCCCGGACCTTCAAGCACCTCTTTCGTTTTATTATAAAATTGTTCGCCTGTATCCAAAACGGTATCCCCTACTTTTTCAAATGTTTCTGTTGTTTTCTTAAACAATTCACTTTCCTGAATTTCATCTGCAATCTGGTTGGATTTTTCTTTGGCTTTACCCCAGATTTCTTTTGCCTCTTCAACTACCTTTTCTTTTACTGAATCAGCTTCCTCCTTTACGTTTTCTTTTGTATGATTGAATTCCGCTTTCAGGTCCTCCAGAATGCTTTCTGTTTCATCCACCAATTGTGATTTTTTCTCATCAATTGTTTCTTTCGCTTTTTCAGCAGCGTGACTGCTTACAGATTTTGCACCGAAAACTAGTTTTTTAAGATCGTTAAAAATTCCCATTTTACTAAATTTGACTTGGTTATGAAAAGTTACACAAAATACGCAGAAAGTATGGGTCATAATGATACCAAGCAAAATTAATCAATAATTATATCTTTGCAAATAAAAAAATGGCGGCCACTCAGGACAAAATCAGATTATTGAATGATCAAATCTCCAAGCTAAGGACAATTGAGACACATTATCAGGCCACCAAAAATGAATTAAAGTTAGCAGAACTGGAATTTGAAAAACTGGAAGAAAATCTCAATGAGGAATATGCTGACATTGAATCCCTGGAAAAACTAACCCTAAAAGGGGTTTTTCATTCTATTCTGGGTAACAAAGAAAAACAGTTGGAAATAGCCCGGCAAGAATACTTAACTGCCACCCTGAAATACAAGGCGGCAAAAACTACGATACAAACACTGCAGTTTGAATTGAAAATTCTCAAAAGAAAAACCCAATTGCTGCAGGATCTTGAAGCGGAACTGATCGGTTTACATAAAATTAGAGAAAACGAATTAAAGGTAGAACCATCTCCTCAGGGCGAATCTTTAAGGCATATTTTATTGGAGATCGATGATCAAATCACCTACTCAAACAGTCTGGACCTTGTGAAAAACTCAGGTAAACTGGCTTTGAAAAAGTTATCTATGGCTGTTTTAGCCTTGCAGGAAGCGAAAAACTGGGGCGACTGGGATATGATGAGTAAAAGGCAAAAAATTGGTGACTATGTCAAACACAGCGCCATTGATGACGCCAAACAATTTGCATTTGATGCAAAAAGAGCACTTTTGGTATTTGAACGGGAATTACAGGAAATAAATATGCAACTGAATACCAAACAGCTTGAGATTGGTTCTTTATCCAGTTTTCTGGATGTCTTTTTTGACAATTTAATAACGGACTGGATATTTCAACAAAAAATAAAAAAGACCCTGATAAATTTGAATGAAGTCATTGAGGATGTAAAAAAGTCGATTAATGCAATCGATTCAAACCAGGAAAATATTAGCCTGAAACTAGCAAGTTTAATAGAAAGTAAAGAAAGTATTCTGAGTAAATAACATTAATTTAAAAGGATTTTTATCAAAATTGCATATGATTATACATACTTTGGCTCGCTAATTGCAGTTATTTATTACAGATAAAATTTTATGGAAAAGAAAATCACAGTTGAATATGAAGTTTTGGATCATTCAGATAAACTGACTGATCAGGAGAAGAATTTATTTGAAATAGCTGAAAAACAGATGGAGTTGGCCTATGCACCCTATTCCAATTTTTATGTAGGTGCGGCGATCTTACTTGATAATGGTGCGGTCATTCCTGGCTCAAATCAGGAAAATGCTGCTTATCCACTCTGTATGTGTGCAGAACGAGTTGCTTTATACAGTGCAATAACTCAATATCCGCAAGGCAAAGGCGTAAAAATGGCGATTGTGGCAAACAATCCGCATTTGAAAGTTGACAAACCCATCCCTCCCTGCGGTTCATGCAGACAGGTGATTCTTGAATTTGAAAATAGATTTGAAAGGCCGTTGGAAATACTACTCAAGGATGATTTTGGTAAATATTATCGCTTTAAAAGCTGCAGTCAATTGCTTCCACTTGCTTTTGATGGTAGTTTCCTTCAGTAAACGCAAAAGTTTTTTCGTACCCAGTTATTCCTGAAATACCTTGGGACTATTCTGATTGGTCAAAGTACCTGGCATACAGGTCGGGTCTTAATTTCTTTGTTTTCTCCAGAGATTTCTCCAGTCTCCACTCATCAATATTGGCCTGATGGCCTGATAATAAAATATCAGGAACCTTCAACCCTTCGAATTCAGACGGTCTCGTATAAACCGGTGGTGCCAATAATCCGTCTTGAAAACTATCCTCCAAAGCAGATGTTTCATCTCCGATCACGCCGGGAATTAGTCGACCAATCGAATCGATAAGCACTGCCGCAGGCAATTCACCTCCCGATAAAACATAATCACCGATGGATAGCTCCATCGTTACAAACAGATCTCTGATTCTTTGATCGATCCCTTTATAATGACCAGCAATAAGTAATAGATTTTCTTTTAGTGATAATTTATTAGCCATTGTCTGCTCATAGGTCTTTCCGTCCGGAGTCAGAAAAATGATCTCATCATATTTCTTTTTCTTAGTAAGGCCAGTAATACAATTGAATAAGGGCTCAGCCATCATCACCATGCCCGCGCCGCCACCATATTGATAATCATCAATTTGATTATAGTTGTTTAAACCATAATCCCTAAGGTTGACAATATTAATCCGGAGTAAATCGCGATCTTTTGCCCGCTGCATAATGGAATGAGACAAAGGGCTATCCAAAAGCTGGGGAACAGCTGTAATAATATCTATTTGCATTTTGAGAACTTTTGGATTGGCAATATTCAGGCATCATGCATTTTGGCAAAGAACCGCAATGCATGATACCTGATAATAGTTTTGAATAATTAAATATTATTCATTAATACCCAATAATTCAATTTCAAAGATCAATGCAGCATAAGGTTGGATCACACCACCGGCACCTCTTTCACCATAAGCCAACTGATAAGGAGCAAATATTTTGAATTTATCTCCGATTTGCATCATTGGTAAAATCTCCTGCCATGCCTGAATTACGCCATTTACAGGAAATGATATTGGTTCACCTCTGTCAACAGAACTGTCAAATACGGTTCCGTCCACCAGTGTTCCATGATAATGCGTCTTTACTTTATCAGTTGATTTAGGAGATGCTCCTGAACCTTTTTCCATGACCATATACTGAAGACCACTTGCCAGCGTTATTACACCTTCTTTTTTTGAATTTTCAGCCAAGAACATTTCACCTTCATCCTTCACTGCAGAACCTGCTGCTGCACGTTTTTCCATCATTAAACTCTGGAATAAATTTTGCGCTTCCTGCTCACTTATTTTCAATTGAGCCCCTTCCATTTTGTCTACGAATCCAGCTAAAAATGATTCATAGTCCATTTTGTCAATTCCTGACCCTTTCAATTCATTGGCGATAATAACACCAGCACTGTAACTTTGCTTTTCCATTTTTTCAGATAAATTTTGTGCCAAACTCAGTGAGCTCAGCGTTAATACTAAGGCCATTATTAAACCTAATACCTTCATAATAAATTTGTTTAGTGATTAATTATTTGTCTTTCGACAAATTCATTTCCCTAACATCTTTTAACATCAGATGGTTCAGGATTTCAATTCATTGTAATATGTATAATAATAAGGAATCGTTTCAATTCCTTTAAAAAAGTTAAACAAGCCGTAATGTTCATTTGGTGAATGAATCGAATCACTATCCAGTCCAAAGCCCATCAAAACAGATTTTACACCCAATATTTCTTCAAATAAGGCAATAATTGGAATGCTTCCTCCTGAACGAACAGGAATCACTTCTTTTCCAAATGATTTTTGCATTGCCAAATCAGCTGCTTTGTATTCAGGTGTATCGACCGGCGTCACAGATGCCAGACCCCCATGTAAATATTTAACCTCAACCTTTACAGATGGTGGTGCAATACTTTTGAAATGTGCATCAAATAATTCAGAGATCTTTTCAGGTTTTTGATCAGGAACCAGACGCATGCTGATTTTTGCCTGTGCAATTGAAGGTAAAACAGTCTTTGCTCCTTCTCCTGTATATCCACCCCAGATTCCGTTTACATCCAGTGTCGGTCTGATCGAAGTTCGTTCTATCGTAGTATATGTTTTTTCTCCCAACACCTCTTTGACATCGATGGCCTTTTTGTATTTCTCAAGGTTGAATGGAGCTTTGTTCATAGCTTCCCTTTCATCCAGACTCACTTCAATCACATCGTCATAAAATCCTTTGATCGTTATTTTATTGCTCTCATCCTGCAATTGAGCGATCATATCACAAAGTATATTGATCGGATTGGCAACCCCACCCCCGTACAAACCGGAATGCAGGTCTCTGTTTGGACCCGTCACCTTTACTTCAACATAAGAAAGGCCACGAAGCCCAGTTGTAATGGAAGGTGTTTCATTATCTATTATCCCCGTATCTGATACAAGGATTACATCACTCTTCAGTTTATCTTTATTTTCTTCACAGAATTTCCCTAAATTCGGAGAACCAATTTCCTCCTCTCCTTCGATCATAAACTTTACATTACAAGGCAATTCATTGTGATGGACCATCATTTCAAACGCCTTTACATGCATAAATAATTGCCCTTTATCATCACAGGCTCCTCTGGCGAAAATTGCCCCTTCAGGATGAATTTCCGTTTTTCTGATCACAGGTTCGTAAGGATCACTTGTCCATAACTCCAACGGATCTGCTGGTTGAACGTCATAATGTCCATAAACCATTACCGTTGGCAATGCCGGATCGATCAATTTTTCCCCATACACAACAGGATGTCCTGCTGTATCCAAGACTTCTGCTGTATCAGCCCCTGCTGCAAGCAAATTAGCTTTAACAAGTTCAGCCGTTTTTCGCATATCTGCCTTATGCTCAGGGTTTGAGCTAACAGAAGGAATTCTGATCAATTCAAATAATTCTTCCAGGAATCTTTCCTTATTTTCTTCAATATATTGTTTGTATTTATCCATGTATAAAACTTAAGTTGTATAGTGTTTTGTTAATTTTTCCAATAATTGTATATCCGTTAACTTTCTGATCAATTTACCTTGAAAAGCATATGATATCTCACCCCGTTCTTCTGAAACGATAAAAACGGCTGTATTCGTATTCTCGGTCAAACCCAGTGCAGATCTATGCCTTAATCCCAGTGTTTTTGGCAGGTCCGGGTTTGAACTGATAGGTAAGACTGTTCCTGCACTAAATATTTTATCTTTTGCGATCACTACCGCTCCATCGTGCAGCGGCGAAAATTTATTAAAAATGCTTATTAGCAGATATTGGCTGATGTCACTATTCAGGATTGTCCCATTATTACTAAACATTTCAGGGTCTCTTCCATTCATTAATACGACAAGGGCACCGGTTCTATCCTTTGACAATTTAATGAGTGCTTTTTTAATCTCATTGATCTTTTGCTCCTGTATATCACCAATTCCAGAATGTTGATTAAATACCCGATCTATAAAGCTGAATCTGCCTTTAAGCGTTGAATTGCCAAGCAAGACCAAAAATCGCCGTACTTCAGGTTGAAATATGATGATCAGGATGATGACCCCAAAGGCAACAAACCTACCAAGGAGGAGCGATAATAGCTGCATTTCCAGAACACCAACGATCCACCAAACCAAATAAAGTAAGAGGACGCCGATAAAGATATTAAAGGCGATCGTACCCCTGAGTAATTTATAGATCAGATACATCAGATATGCAACGATCATTATATCGAAAATATCCAGAATTCTGAGCTCTAAAAAACCTATGTCTATCAACGGGAACCCCATGTTACATTTTTACTATTTATAGTTTGGAGAAAGCCCCATATTATACCACATAAATGACCAAATATCTGCCGTTTCTTCAATATGCTTGGAAATTGGTTTTCCGGCACCATGACCTGCACTAGTTTCAATCCTGATCAAGGCAGGATTGACACCGGCCTTATTGTGTTGTAATTCTGAAATAAATTTAAAAGAATGCGCAGGAACCACACGATCATCATGGTCGGCCGTGGTTACCAACGTTGCCGGATATTCAATGTTCTTAACATTATGAAGTGGGGAATAAGCATACAAGTATTTAAACGCCTCTTCCTCTTCACTAGAACCATAATCTGTTGCCCAGGCCCATCCGATCGTGAATTTATGATACCTCAACATATCTAAAACACCTACTTGTGGAAAAGCAACCGCAAAAAGATCTGGTCGTTGGGTCATACAAGCCCCTACAAGCAATCCCCCGTTTGAACCACCCTGTATAGCAAGTTTCGAAGGGGAAGTATATTTATTTTCTATCAGATATTCCGCCGCAGCAATAAAATCATCAAACACATTTTGTTTATTAGCCAAGGTTCCTCCCAGATGCCATTCTTCACCAAATTCTCCACCACCTCGAATGTTTGCCACAACCAAAATTCCATCATTTTCCAATAATGGTAATCTTGAAGCACTAAAACCAGGTGTCACCGAAACATCAAATCCCCCATAACCATAAAGTAACAATGGATTCTCTCCATTCATCTCCAGACCTTTTTTATGCGTAATGAACATAGGAATTTTTGTTCCATCCTTGCTACTATACCAAATTTGTTCTGTAGCAAATTGTTCCGTATCGAATTTTAATTGAGGTTTTTTGAACAGGTTATAGCTCAGATCCGCTGTATTGATCATATAAATTGATGGTGGAATGGTATAAGAACTAAATGAGAAAAAAGCCTCAGTTTCATCCTTTTCACCACTAAAACCACCAGCAGAACCGATTCCCGGTAATTCAAAGTCCTGTAAAAACTTTCCTTCCATATCATACACTTTCACCTGACTGTATGCATTTTTCAAATAAGAAACAAACAACTTCTTTCCCAAAACTGAAATACCTTTGAGTGGCTCAGTAATTTCAGGAATAATTTCAACCCAATTTTCAATTCCAGGATTATTGATATCAACCTTCATTACCCTCATATTGGGCGCCTCAAAATTTGTCAGCACATATAAAAAGTCACCATCATTATCGAATACACTGTATTCCTTTTCGTAGGAATCTATCAAAACGATCTCTTTTGGAGTATCAAGCTCAAGATCAAAAACACTTAATGCATTTCCGGTTGATGATTCAACTTTATTTACGATCAAGAAACGTTCGTCTTCTGAAATGCTTGCATAAATATTTCTGTTTGGAAAATCTTTTTCTTCATACCACAAAACATCCATTTCCTGATTGGTCCCTAACTTATGATAGTATAATTTATGAAATTCATTTTTATTCGTCAATTCTTCATTCGTATCCGGAGCTGGATATCTGCTATAGAAAAAGCCGTCTTTATGCCAGTTTAATCCCGAGAATTTTATCCAATCAATTTTATCCTCCAGCACTTTTCCTGTTGATAATTCCAAAATTTGAGCTGTCTTCCAATCAGACCCGCCGATTGACGTTAAATAACCCAGGTACGTCCCCGCTTTATCAAAGTTGATTCCTCCAAGGGCAATTGTTCCGTCTTCAGATAAAGTATTCGGATCCAACACAACATTCGATTCACCACCCAAAGAATCCATAACATACATTACGCTCTGGTTTTGTAAGCCGTCATTTTTGAAATAGTAGTATTTTTCTGCTTTTTTGAAAGGCGTTCCATATCTTTCATAATTCAGAATTTCAGTCAATCTGTCCTTAACTTTGTCCCGGAAAGGTATTTTGTCCAAATATCCAAATGTAAGCTCATTTTGGGCTTTAACCCAATTTAACGTTTCATCAGAATTATCATCTTCCAGCCACCTGAAAGGATCCGCTACCTCCTGACCAAAATAATTGTCGATCACACTGGAATCACGAAAAGTTACTGGGTAATTCAAAGGCTCCTTTATAGTACTTTCAGATACATTTTCATCCATTTTACAAGAAAATATCAATGTAATAAATATAAAAAGTGCTAAAGATAATTTTTTTTCCATTTGCTGAAATAATTAAAGTTTGACAAGCATGTGAAATAAAGATTATTACAAAGGTAAACAATCCGTCACATTATTGGAATTCTAGCCTGCAGACTTTGTTACATGAGCAGTTTATGGGGGATTAAAACTGAACTAAATCGATCAAATTTCGAACAAATTGATTTTGAAACATCAATTGAAGTTTATCTGGGATATATTTGCAAAAAAACAATCATGCGTATAATTTTTATGGGAACGCCGGAGTTCGCAATTCCTTCTCTTGATATTTTAATTAAAAATAAGTATAATGTTGTTGGCGTGGTTACTACAACAGATAAATTTGGAGGTCGAAATAAAAGTCAGCTTATTGAATCGGACATAAAAAAATATGCAATTTCAAAAGGGATTAGGATCTTGCAACCCGATAAATTAAGATCGCCTGAATTCCTTCAGGAATTAAAATCTCTAAATGCTGATCTTCAAATCGTTGTTGCCTTTCGCATGCTCCCTGAAATAGTTTGGAACATGCCAAAACTTGGCACCTATAACCTGCATGGTTCTCTATTGCCAAAATACAGGGGTGCCGCCCCCATAAACTGGGCGATCATCCGAGGGGAAACAGAGACGGGGGTAAGCAGTTTTAAATTAAAACATGAAATTGATACCGGTGACATTCTGCTACAGAACAAAATAAAGATCAAAGCTGATGAAACGGCAGGTGGTCTGCATGACCGAATGAAGGAACTCGCAGCTCAGACAGTTTTAAGAACAGTAAGAAGAATTGAGAAAGGACAAGTTGAATTGATGCCTCAAAAAAAGGAATTGGCGACTTCTGCACCGAAGATTTTCAGAGAAAATTGCAAAATTGAATGGCAAAAACCCACCGGTGAGGTCTATAATTTCATTCGAGGGCTGAGTCCCTATCCCGCAGCATGGACCCTATTTGGAAATAAGACTTTCAAAATTTACGAAGCAAGGCCAATTATCGAAAAACACGACAAAAACCCTGGGGATATCCGTACAAATGGTAAGGATATTTTGCAAATCATGACCCTGGACGGATACATTTCCTGCAGTTTGGTACAACTTGAAGGCAAGAAAAAAATGGAAGTTCGTAGTTTTTTGAATGGTTACAATTTGTTAAATCAGGAATATGAACAAAATATTGAGCAGATTTAATGCCCTTGTAAACTATACAATTAGCTGTCTAACAATATTTAACTAATCAATTTACCCTTCGTGTTTTTTTTACACTTTCATTTGATGTATATTGAATAAATAAACTATATTTGTGGATATGTACGGAAGTGCATTTTTTAACTTTGATTTATGTAAAATTATTTAATTATTATTTATTAAACATTATTAAAAATGAAAAGAAACTCTATTTTTTTATTTAGCATTTTATTTGCTGCATTTTCAATCTTCTCATTGACATCATGTAAAACTGATGATCCTATAATCGACCCTACTGATGGTATTTTGGTAGCAGATGGCATGTACATTACAGTTGTTGGTGAAGACCCTGTAAGTTCAGGTGCTTTGACTACAGAAACTGTTGAGGACGCAGGATTCACAAGTCAGGACAGAGCAGGTTTTGTAGCAGGATGGGTTTATCTTGAAGCAGGTAACTACAATATTGTTGAAGTTACAAACAAAGAGATTACCCTTACTTTAGGTGGAACGGCTTCAACAATGACTGATGAGGCTTCTGACTGTGACAGAAATGATTATGGTTTAGCTGTTGTATCTGAAAATGGAGCTGGAATCAATATTCCAAATTCAGGTTTGTATAAAGTTACCTATGACCAATTGACTAATGAGGTTGTTTATCAGCAGATCATCGAAGCTGGTTTGATTGGAGATGCAACTCCAAATGGTTGGTCAGGTGATACGCCTTTAGCGGGAACTATTAACGCTGATGGAGCAAGCTGGACCGCAAGTGATGTAGTTTTGAGAAATGGATCTTGGAAAATCAGATTCAACTGTCGATGGATCATTGACAGAAGACTTACACAAGATGATTTTTTACCTGAAAACGGATACCAGATTTTCACTAACATGGGTGGAACAAGTGCTGATGATTTACAGGTTGGTAACGATCAGGGAAATATTCCAAATGAAGTTGAAGGTACTTATACAATTGAATTGAATTGGACACCTAAGGACGGATTTGTAATGACACTGACAAGAACTGGTGATGCACCTGTTATCTCTTTTGATCCTAATGACTACAAGTTTGGTGTTATTGGTGATGCAACAGCTGGTGGCTGGGATTCAGACAGAAACTTATACCATAAAGAGAACGGAGGTGTTCACTCATGGTATGGCGTTGTAACTTTCCTTGAAACTGGAAACTTCAAATTCAGAACTAACGATAGTTGGGATTTCAACTTAGGTGGTGCTTTGGCTGCTGACGGAGTTGCTTCAGCTTTATCTGTAGGAGGTGCTGATATTCCTTCTCCTGGCGCTGGAGGATATTATCTTACTGTCAGTACTGCTGATGAAGGAGATACTTGGACGGCTTCTATGACAGAATTTGGATGGAGTGTGATTGGATCTGGTTCACCATCAGGAGACTGGGACAATGATACTGATCTGGCTGCTGAAGGTTTTGAAGCTGGCGTATCTACTTATTCTGTAACTGCAGATTTCTCTACTGACATCTGGAAGTTCAGAGCGGGTCACAACTGGGACTTAAACCTTGGTGGTAACCTTTCTACTTTGATTATCGACGGAGCTGACCTCTCACTTTCTGAGGCTGGAACTTACAAATTGACTTTATCTTTTGATGGAGCTGATTTTTCAGCAACTGCTGAAAAACAATAAATATAATTTGAGGAGTGGATTGGTTTCAATCCACTCCTTTCATTTTCTCCCTGATTAGTTTATTCATTAATGACTATAATTATAAGGATTGTGGAAAAACATTTATTCTTTAAAAAAATAGCTTACACCAGTAAAATAGTTGCAATCATCTTTTTTACACTTGTAAGTATCGGCCTATCGGCACAAATAAACGGCACAGTCTCCGATTCAGATTCAGGTGAACTTCTAATCGGGGTAAACGTTGTCATAAAAGGAAAAGACGCTTTAGGCGCAATTTCTAATTTCGATGGTACTTACACAATCAATGCTACTGTAGGGGATTCTATAGTGTTTTCATATGTTGGGTACGAATCAAAAACATATTATGTTGGTCTTGAAAAGACAATAAATGCTATACTTTCAGAATCAAGTCAATTGCTTGAGGAAATAGTTGTGGTAGGTTATGGGGCCGTTGATAAAAAAGACCTTACCGGAGTTGTTACAAAAATCGGTGAAGGTGATTTTATTAAAGGTACGATTTCATCTCCTGAAAAATTATTAAATGGTAAAGTTGCCGGCTTACAAATAAGCAACAACGGTGAACCAGGAGGAGGAACCCGAATGAGGCTGCGTGGAGGTACTTCTTTGGATGCTTCAAGTTCCCCATTGATCGTTATAGATGGCGTTCCTATTGACAGCCGTGGTAATGCTAGTGAGCGTAACCCTTTAAACTTTGTAAATGCATCAGATGTTGCTGACATTACCATTCTGAAAGATGCATCAGCAGCAGCAATATACGGCTCAAGAGGAGCAAATGGTGTAATCATTATCACCACCCGTTCCGGGAAGGAAGGTAAAATGAAAATCAATTATAATGGCCAGGGAAACATGTCAATATTCAGTGGCAATACTACTGTATTGAGCCCAAATAATTTCAGAAATGCCATTATTGATAAAGCCCCTCAGGAAATTGAATACCTGGGAGATGCATCAACCAGATGGGTTGATGAAGTAACACAGAACGCTTTTGGAATGGATCACAATCTTTCATTCTCAGGCGGAACTAAAAAATTCAATTATATGATCTCTGGTGGATACCTGAATAATAATGGTGTCTTAAAAACCACTAATCATGTGAATAAAAGTCTCTCTGCTAATCTTACTGCCAAATTGCTGGATGATGCATTGACAATTAGCTTGAAATCTAAATCCGGACTTTCTAATGACAGATTCGCCCCTAATGTAATGGGAGCAGCCTTGACCTTTGACCCAACAAGACCTGTATTTGATGCGGATTCAAAATATGGTGGATATTATCAATGGAAAGATCCTTTGGCAGTAAATAACCCCGTTTCCACATTGGATTTAACCAATGAAACAGGACAATCTACCAGATTATTAAATAATTTATCACTCAGCTATAATCTGCCATTTCTAAAAGGGTTATCTTTTAACTCAAATCTTGGTTATGATTATACGATTGGTAAAAAGAGGAATTTGCGAGATCCTTTATTAAAGGATGGAGACGTATTCAACAGAAATGGTTACCTTTTCAATGAAGACCTGAGAAATTATTCAGCACTCATTGAAACTTATGGTATCTACAAAACTAAATTCAAGTCTATCAATTCTGGCATGGAACTGACTTTCGGACATTCCTGGCAGGAAACTGACCGGGAAAACAGATGGGAAGAAGGAAACGGCCTTGAAATGATCGGTGGTGAGTATGCTTATACAACGGATATCCGTAAAGATTCTTTCCTGGTACAAAACAGATTGATCTCATTTTTCGGTAGAGCTAATTTTACTGTGAATGACAAATATTTATTAACGGCATCTGTTAGACGTGATGGATCATCAAGATTTGGAGCTGAAAATAAATGGGGTTTATTCCCGGCAGTTGCCTTTGGATGGAGAATTCTTGAAGAAGATTTTGCAGAAGGATTAAACAATGTATTTACAAATCTGAAACTAAGAATTAGTTATGGTGTAACAGGAAACGAAGACATTCAGGATTTCTTGTATACTACTTTTTATAAATATGGAACAGCTGATGCAAGTTACCAATTCGGTGATGAATTTGTACGGACACTCAGGGGAGACGGAGTTGATCCCGGGATAAAATGGGAAGAGACTTCTTCTTTGAATTTTGGTATTGATTTCGGATTCTGGGACAACAGGATCAGTGGTACGGTAGATGTTTATCAGAAAAACACAAATGACCTTCTTTTCACGGTTGTTACGAGTGCGTTTACAAACTTAAGCGACAGGATTTTGAGTAATATCGGTGAAATGGAGAACAAAGGAATTGAACTTTCCCTGAACTCAGTGATTTTGGATAGAAAAAATCTGCAATGGGATCTGGGATTCAACGCTTCATACAACCAAAATAAAATAACGAAACTGGATAATAATTCTGCAGAGCAACTGGCAAACTTCCAGGGATATGAAACGGGAGGAATCAGCGGAGACGTAGGACAGAATATTCAGATTCTTAAAGTGGGTCAAAGTGTAGAAACATTTAATACTTACAAACATATTTTATTGGAAGATGGCAAACCTGTTCCGGACACATACGACAGAGATGGCAATGGTATCCTGAACTTACTGGATATGTATGAGGATTTGAATGAAGATGGACTTATCAATGAAAATGACCTGACGGTAAACCAATCAGCAGCGCCAGACTTCATATTTGGACTTTCTACAAACCTCCGATATAAAA
>Ga0102814_10000085_pt1 | contig 62547 bp, 38 predicted proteins | sample ColrivemetaGS741_FD_79112 | JGI IMG/M metagenome (GOLD analysis project Ga0102814, IMG submission 79112) | Estuarine microbial communities from the Columbia River estuary - Flood tide ETM metaG S.741 | ecosystem: Environmental > Aquatic > Marine > Intertidal zone > Estuary | place: USA...
TGGGGGCGACGGTGGTGTATATGAAACATTTGACAGGGGCAGTCATTTTATACATAAAACCAATTTACCTCTTACCCAGTTTTATAGAGTAGGCGTTGATAATACTGAGCCATTTTATTTTGTATATGGTGGTACCCAGGATAATAGCAGTTTGGGAGGGCCATCTTCCAGTTTGTACAGGGATGGTATTTCAAGAGGGGAATGGGTAATTACGCTGGGTGGAGACGGCTTCTGGCAGGCAGTTGATCCGAATGATCCCAATATCGTCTATTCAGAATATCAATACGGTAACGTAAGCCGGCACGATAAACAAAGTGGCGAGAATACAAATATTAAACCCAGGGAACGACTTGGAGAAGAAAGTTATAAATGGAATTGGAATACGCCGCTGATCTTGAGTAATCATCAATCGACCAGATTATACATGGCCGCCAATAAGGTTTTTAAAAGTGATGACAGAGGGGCGTCCTGGGAGGTGATAAGTGATGATATCACGACAGGCTTGTCGAGGGATACCTGGCCCGTGATGGATCAGTATTGGAGTGTGGATGCACTTGATAAAAATGTTTCTACTTCACTTTATGGCACTGCCGTAAGTTTGGCAGAATCCCCGTTAGATGAGCAACTGATTTTTGTTGGTACCGACGATGGTTTGGTTCATATTAGTCAGGATATGGGTGCTAGCTGGAGTAAGATTAATAGTTTTCCGAATGTACCTGAATTTACATATGTGAGTGACATACTTCCTTCAAAATACGATAAGAATGTAGTCTTTGTGACTTTTGATAATATAAAACACAATGATTTCAAACCTTATATTTTAAAAAGTGAAGACTTGGGAATTTCATGGTCAAATATCAGCAACGATTTGCCTGAAAATGGGACCGTTCATACGATTGAACAAGATTTTGTAAATGCGGATCTGCTATTCGCAGGAACTGAATTTGGCGTTTATTTTAGTGCAAATGGCGGCAATCAGTGGATTCAGTTGAAATCAGGTATTCCAACGATCTCGGTTAAAGACATAGCCATCCAGGAAAGAGAATGCGATCTGGTTTTAGCCAGCTTCGGGCGAGGATTTTACATCCTTGACAATTATGCTCCTTTGAGAGAAATTGCATTGGCAACGGCAGATGAGAATGGCTATTTATTTCCTGTAAAAGATCCGATTCAGTTTATGAGTAAAAGTAGGGGCGGATATGGATTTGGATCCATGCCTTATTATTCTGCTAACAGGGAATATGGAGCAATTTTTACTTATTACCTAAAAGACGTTCCCAAGACGAAAAACCAATTGAGAAAAGAAAAAGAAAAGGAATTATTTAAAAATAAAGAGCGAATACCAATTCCGACCCCGGCCGAATTAGAAGAAGAAAAGAAGGAGGTCAAACCTTATCTTGAGTTTTCAATTTATGATGAACAATCACAGCTTGTCAGAAGGATTAATAATAATCCTTCGAAAGGAATCAATCGAATAAGCTGGAACCTTAGATTTCCTTCAGTCAACCCCGTTTGGGGCTCTGAAAACAGCTTTGATCCGTTAGCACGACAATCAAGTGCTATGCCGGTTATGCCAGGTAAATATATGGTTGAATTAAAATTGATCGCCTCGGATACTGTTTTAAGCATTGGATCCAGGCAGCCATTTGTTGTGAAATCATTGGATAATGTAACATTGCCTGCTGAGAATAAAGAAGAATTGTTGGCCTTCCAAAAGAAAGCTGCGGAAATTGGCAAAGTGATCAGAGGGGCTTCAAAACAGTTGGATGAACTGGAAGAAAAAGCCTATTACATCAAAAAAACTGTGCATCAGATTCCTGAAGAAAATTTTGCCTTGGTTAAAGCCATTGATAAAGTAATACAAGAAATTAGCGATATTAAATGGTTGTTCAATGGGGAAGTGCCTAAGGCAAGTTCCGAAGAACGTATACCGGCACAAGTTACGATCAATGATAGACTGGGGGCTTTGGAAACGGTGTCGGGAAGAACAAGTTCTGGTGTGACCGGAACTCAAAGGGAAGTGTATTCCATACTTGAAAAGGAGTTGCCACCGGTTTTGGAAAGATTGGATAAGTTGACAAATAAAGATATTACGGAAATAGAGGTTATGCTGGATGCAATCGGAGCCCCATGGACTCCGGGAAGAGTACCGAAATGGAAAAAAGACCAAAGTAATTAGGGAGATAAAGCGATTTAAAACCTTTTTATTGGTTTTTTATTGGCACAAGAACAGCATAAGGCCTTGTTTTTGTCTCTTTAACTTATTGAAAGTTGTTTAAACTTTGTAATTATTTTAACTTGAAACTTTAATAGCTGAAATAATGAAAAAATTGTGGTTCATATTTCTGGGTTTATACCTGGTTTCTTGTACAGAGGAAGCGCTGTTTATCAATCAAAATTGTTTGGAATTTGTTTCTGAAGAAAATGCCGAATACTGTGATGATGAATCATTGGACGAAGATAAGTATTGTGAAGTGCGGTATGCCGGCCAATTTTCACTGACAGAGCAGTCTAAAAATTTTCTTCCCCTTTATTGCTTGGAAGTAGGACAGACCATTAATTACCAAAATGAGTCAGGTGAATTAATGGAATTTATTGTTTTGGATAAAGGCTACTATAAAGGTCACAGAATCGTTTCTCAGGGAACTGCTTGTGATGATTTTCCGGGAAAAGCTTTATTGGATTGCATTGATCATGACCGGGCATTTATCAGGATAAAATCTGAAAGCAAAACACTAGAATTGGAATTGGTCACGCTACCCGATACAAAAGATAAAACACTGGGAAATGTGGGCGATTTCTTGAATGTGTTTCGAGAAGAAGTACCCAATTATTTTGTTAAGGAATGGAGTATGGTAGTTGACCAACGTAGCTTGAGTTATGAAAATGAAAACTGTCTTCAGACTTTTGAAAGTATGGATTTAAATGGACAGACATTTCATGATGTGATCACTTTTGACCCTGCTAAGAATTGTGTGCACTATACGTATTATTTCAATGAGGAATTGGGTATGGTTGGATTTAAAAGGTCAGACGGACAAGTCTGGACATTGAAATAATTGACTATTTTTCCCGGAATGAAATAATTTATCTTCATTCTTCTAATAATTTTGTCGAAAACCAGCTTATTGAAGAATTCTGAAATCAGTTTTTCATTTAAAAATTATATTTGCAATACAATATCAAATTTGTATAATATAAAATTTACAGATATTCCTTTATAATTCTACACCATGCTGAGAAAAATCTACATATTTATTTTTTCCTTCCTGATCGTTATTGGTTTGGTTGTAGGCATTTTATTCAAGGAATGGATTTGGGGACCGAATGTAAAAAAAGACCTAAAATCCTATGAGTTATATATACCTACCGGTTCTTCGTACAAGGATGTGCTTAAAGAATTGAAAGATGATAGGTGGCTTAAAAATTATGCCTCATTTCGTTTCGTGGCGAGAATGATGCAGTACAATAACGAAAAAGTTCCACCGGGTAAATACGTACTTGAACCTGGCATGAGCAATCGTGGACTGATATCTAAGATCAGAGCGGGTAAGCAGACCATGGTGAATATCACTTTTAATAATGTCAGGTTCAAAGAGAATCTTGCAGGCAAGATTGCCAATTATATCGAAGAGGATTCATTAAACATTGTAGGACTGCTGCAAAATCAGGAATTTTGTCAGGTTCGTGGCTTGGATACAAACACCATTATGACGCTTTTTATTCCTAATACTTATGAGTTTTACTGGAATACTAGTGCGCTGCAGCTTGTTCGCAGAATGGAAAAAGAACACGCAAAATTCTGGAAAGCCATGGACAGGATGCAAAAGGCTGATTCGCTTGGATTAACAAAAGAAGAAGTATTCACTTTGGCTTCGATCGTCGAAAAAGAAACACTGGTGAATGATGAAAGACCTGAAGTGGCAGCGGTTTATCTCAACCGATTGAAAAAAGGTATGCTTCTTCAAGCAGACCCAACGGTCGTATATGCTGTTGGAGATTTTAGTTTAAGACGGGTTCTTAATAAACATCTTAAAATAGATTCTCCTTATAATACTTATGTCTATTCTGGCCTCCCGCCAGGACCTATCTGTATGCCTGATATTGGAACGATAGATGCTGTTTTGAATCCCAATAATCACAACTACATTTACTTTTGCGCAAAGCCAAATGGAGGAGGCAGACATGCTTTTGCAAAAACACTCCGGGGGCACATGAAAAATGCCAGGGCTTATCAAAGTTGGTTAAAATCAAGAAACATTAGATAGTAACACATAGTAATTAAATTACATATGAAACTTTAATTTTAATAGTTTTCATATCCAGACTTGTTTAAACAAGGATTCAATAAGGAGTAAAAGCTTTTTATATTGTGTAAAATTAATTCTTACTAAAAGCAGATTTATTTATTTAGAAATGGCCAATGTAAAGTTTGAGCCAATGCCGATCCAATATTTTTTGAGCACATTCCCTTGCATATGAGTTCAACACTTATTGCTAAATAATTTCAATACTAATAAAACATTTATACTTTTGTGTAAATCTTGAAAAATAGTGAAAGTACTGATAATCGCGCCCAGATTTCCCTATCCAATTGAGAAAGGTGACAAGCTCAGACTTTATCACCAGATCAGGATTTTATCCAGATCTCATTCTATTCATTTGATTGCACTTTCAGATGTTGAGGTAGAACAAAAACATATTGAACACCTTCAACAATATGTTGAAAGTATTCAGGTTTTCAGGCAATTTAAAATTGCAATATATCTGAGATATCTTTCAAGATTATTTTCAAAGTTGCCCCTCCAGGTTCTGTACTTTTACAATGAAAATATTCATCGGAAAATTGAAGAAATAACTATTCGGATTGCTCCTGATGTCATTTATAATCAATTAATACGAACAACGGAATATACTAGAAAACTGAAAGGATTTAAAGTGCTGGACTACATGGATGCTTTTTCAACGGGTATGCATAACCGCCTTGATAACAGCAAGCCGCCTTTTAAATGGATCTATGGTCTTGAAAAAAAGAGATTATTAAAGTATGAGGCTTTGGTTTATGATGACTTCGATGCACATACGATCATATCAGAACAAGATAAAGACAGAATGCCAATTGGAGATACATCAAAAAACATCGATGTGATACCAAATGGAGTTGACACTGAATATTTCAATCCTCAAAAAAGCGATAAAAAATATGATATTTGCTTTGTTGGCAATATGGGTTATCGCCCGAATATCATAGCTGCGGAGTTGTTGTGTCAGGAAATTCTGCCGCCCTTATATGAAAAATATCCGGATCTCAAAGTACTGATAGCCGGTGCCAGGCCACACCAACGTGTAAAAATGCTTAAGAATAAACATGTCCATATTTCGGGTTGGCTTGAAGATATCCGACAGGCATACAATGAGTCAGAAATATTTGTCGCACCCATTTTTACGGGGATTGGTCAACAAAATAAAGTACTGGAAGCAATGTCAATGGGTATGTCCGTAATTTGCACCCCCAATGTAAATCATCCTATCGGCAGTATTCCTGGAAAAGAAGTGCTTGTTGCAGAAAATAACAGCGATTTCAGAAATAATATCGCTACACTTTTGGATGATGGGAATAAGAGGGGGACATTGGGCAAAAATTCAAGAATATTTGTAAGAAATCAATATAGTTGGGAAACACAGGTTGAAAAACTAAATAAAATATTTGAAAGAAAAAATGATGTATCAAGAAAATAATATCAAATTAGATAGTATAGAGTCAGCGATTGAAGATATCAAAGCAGGCAAGATTGTTATCGTTGTGGATGACGAAGACAGGGAAAATGAAGGCGATTTTATTTGCGCTGCGGAGAAAGTAACCCCTGAAATAATCAATTTCATGGCAAGTGTGGGGAGAGGATTGATCTGTGCACCTATTGAAGAAACACGCGCTAAGGATCTGGGTCTGGGCTTGATGGTTAGTGATAATACAGCATTACATGAAACCGCCTTTACTGTATCTGTGGATTTGTTAGGATATGGTTGTACAACCGGTATCTCTGCCTATGACCGGGCAAAAACGATTAATGCGCTGGTTGACCCAAACATACGACCGGAAGAGTTGTCCAAGCCAGGCCATATTTTCCCATTGGTAGCTAAGAAAGGGGGTGTTCTCCGAAGAACCGGACATACGGAAGCCGCAATAGATCTGGCAAGACTGGCTGGTTTTTTGCCGGCAGGTGCCTTGGTTGAAATATTGAATGAAGACGGTTCCATGGCCAGATTGCCGCAATTGATGAAAGTGGCAGAAAAACATAATTTGAAGATCATCTCAATTGAGGATCTGGTTGAATTTAGACTGAAAACAGAAACCTCCATACATAAGGAACTGGAAGTTGAAATACAAAGTACACATGGTCCACTGACTGTTCAGGCATACAGACAATTAACAACAAACGATATTCACTATGCTTTGATCAAGGGTAAACCAGATCTTGAAAAACCGGTTATGGTAAGAGTATTTTCAACATCTCAGGTAAATGACGTATTCGATACCGTAATGGGCAGACTCGGAAGCATTCCTTTTGAAACCATCATGGAGAAAATGGACACAGAAGGTTCAGGTGTTATTTTATACATGCAACACAGGGAAAGTCTGGATGAATTATTATCTAAGATAAAGGAGCTTGGAATGGGAAAATCTATTGAAGAAATGAATACGGAACAACGTGATTTTGGAGTGGGGGCTCAGATTCTAAGAGAGGTTGGGGTTAGAAAAATAAAGTTATTGTCCAGAACAAAAGTTAAAAGAATCGGTTTACAAGGTTATGGCCTTTCAATAGAAGAAGTAATTCAGATATAGAGCCTGAGTTTTGATATCATCAATGTCAAAAAAAATGATTATATTTCAATTTATAATTTCATATCCATAATTGATAGTATTAAAAAATCAATTTAGCAGAGAAAAATATTGGTCCAGATCAAAAATTAGTGGCATTATCAACTTCATATAAACAGATTATAGGGATCTCAATACCTATAATGTTAGGTAGTGCTGCTCAACAAGTTATTACCCTTAGTGATAGTGTATTTCTTTTCCATTATAGTACGATCGATTTTGCTACCATTGGCATCGTAAGTGTATTTTACCTGATGATCGTGGCTATTGCTTATGGTTTCTCAAAAGGCGGACAGATCATTATTGCCAGAAGAACAGGGGAGGGGGATCGAAAAGAGATTAGTCGCAGTTTTTACAATCTGGTTTATTTTGAATTATTCCTGGCCGTAATTGTGTTCTTTTTCCTGCGTTATGCTACCGAATACGTATTTGATTGGTTTATTGAAAGCCCTGATATACTTTCGGGAAGTGTAAAATATATTAAAATAAGGGCATTTGGTGTTCCATTCAGTTTTGTTGGGGTGGCAATAATCGCTTTTTTAACAGGGGTGGCAAGGACGCGCTTTATTATTTATGATACGATCGTTTTGCTCGTTGTTAATGTCGTTCTGAATTACTTGTTAATTTTTGGAAAATGGGGTTTCCCTGAAATGGGAATCGAAGGGGCAGCACTTGCCAGTGCCATAGCCGAAGTCGTCGCATTTTCAGTATTTATCCTCTATTTTATATTTAGTAAGGTGCCACGAAAAATTGGAATGATCGCCCTTCCAAAATTTGATTTTGAAAATTTAAAACAGATTTTGAGTCTGTCTATTCCTATCGTTTCCCAATCTGTCGTAAGTCTGGGTGGTTGGTTCCTTTTCTTCTCATTTATTGAAAAATATCTGGGTCCAAGGGATCTTGCTGTTTCTAACCTTGTCAGAAATGTTTACCTATTGCTTATAATTCCTAGTTGGGGCTTTAGTTCAGGGTTAAATACAATGGTTAGTCATTTTATTGGCAACCGCAAACGAATGGCTGTGGTTCCCATGATTTTCAAAACAGCTAAATTAAATTTGGTTTTTACACTCATTTTTGCTGTTCCAGTCCTGCTGTTTCCAGGTTTCTTCCTCTATCCCTTATTCGGGGGAGATAACATGAGTCTTATTACGGAAGCGCAACCGAGTTTTTACGTTCTTTTCCTGATTCTATGTTTGTATTCGATCAGTATTATTTATTTTAATGGGATGGTCGGTGTAGGTGCTACAATCTATGGCCTGAAAGTCCAGTTTATTGGTTCAGCTGCCTATCTCATTGTGGTTTATATTCTGCTCAGCCAGGGAATTGGAAACCTTGAAATGGCCTGGGGATCTGAAATGATCTATTGGGGCATTATGCAAATTATGTGCTTCTATTATTTGAATACCAAAAGATGGCATAATTTGGATATTTGATCATATGGCGGATAAATGAAGGGATCGGGTAAAGGCTTTATTGACCAGCTTAGCATTTTAAATTTTGCTTTTTATTTAAACTAAAATGGGTGTTGTTATTCCTATTTTGAATCAGTATGTAAATATGTATTTTCCCTCCAAATTTGATAAGGTCAATTTTGAAATCAAATTTTTTCTCCAAACAAGCCCCAAGGATTCGCATATTAATAATGAATTCAAGATCAATGGCTTATTTCAACTGCCAATCAATTTCTACCAATCCTTTTTCTCTCAAAAAACTGTTGGCTCCGGAAAAATGATGATTTCCGAAAAATCGGTTGCCGGCCAGGGGGGAAGGATGCGCCGATTCCAGAACGCAATGCTTTGACTCGTCTATCAGCGATTTTTTAGATTTAGCAAAATTACCCCATAAAAGAAATACCAAATTTTCCCGATGATCTGAAAGTTTTCTGATTACTTCATCTGTGAAATTTTGCCAGCCGATTTTTGCATGGGAACCAGCTGATTTTGCCCGGACAGTGAGCATTGCATTTAAAAGAAAAACACCCTGTTTTGCCCATGAACTAAGGTCCCCATGGTTTGGACTCTCAATGCCAACATCCTGTTTGATCTCTTTATAAATATTTTTTAATGAGGCGGGGACCTTTACATCTCCGGGAACAGAAAATGAAAGCCCCATTGCCTGCCCTGGCCCATGGTATGGATCCTGGCCGATAATAACCACTTTCACCTGATCGATAGGACATAAGTTGAATGCGTTAAAAATAAGATTGCCGGGTGGGTAAACGGTTTGACCTGCTTTCAATTCATTGACGAGGTGCATTTTGATTTCTTTGAAGTAGTCCTTTTCAAATTCATCTCCAAGCACAGCTTTCCAGGAGGCTTCTATATTTATTTCTTTCTGGTCCATTAATTTCTATTGTTCTGCCAATATACAAAGGATTTATAAATCGACGGATCGAAATTTTCTATATGAATTGTTCTTTTCTGCCCATTGTCGGTAATAACATTTTAATTTTAAATCCTGAAAAACGGCGTTATATAAGTTTTGTTTTCATTGTTTATACCTTGTTGAATCGCCAATGCTCTTGTTTTATTAAATATTTTAATAAAAAGTCAAATTATAATATTTGAAATTACTAAAAATAACTATACATTTGCACTCCTTTTGGTCCCGTAGCTCAGCTGGATAGAGCAATTGACTTCTAATCAATAGGTCACAGGTTCGAATCCTGTCGGGATCACATAAACATGAAAAGCCATTGCAATTATTGTGATGGCTTTTTTAATTATTAATGTTCTTTAATTCTTTATCGCTTTTTTTGTGGTAGCACGATTTAGCGCAATAGAAAGTTAATTTTGCAAATTCAGTTTGAAAGCTGGCTTCTTTCCTTGGGAAAATATTTTAACAAAAGATTGAAAATTGAGCTTACATTTAATATTTATTCAATAATTGAGTTTTATTAAATACGAATGCTTGTTGTTAAAACTTGGTTAAAACAATGAAATGAGGCATACCTAAAATCATTATATTCTATATTTGAATGGTGAACACAGGCCCTTTTTAAAATTATATCAATGAAAAAAATATCAGTTGTTATTTTGATGCTGTTGGCTTATAGTCTTTCTGCTCAAAAGCTAAATATTAAAGGTGAAGTTCAGGATACCCTAAATAATCCTTTAGTCAGAGCAACGGTTATGTTATTGGATCAGGATTCTGTTCTGCTGGATTATACCCAATCGGGGCTGGATGGTTATTTTGATTTTAAGAAAATAGATTCAGGAAATTATATTGTAAAGCTTACTTATGTTGGCTATATACCAAAGCATCTGGATGTTCAGCTTAAGGCAGATAATGTCGATCTGGGAATTGTTCAATTGGAAGAAATTGCTACAGAATTGATGGAGGTCGTGATCCGGGCGGCCAAAGCGCCAATGAAAATGTTTGGAGATACACTGGAATATGATATTTCAACCTTTAAAGTTCCGGATGGGTCAACAGTTGAGGATCTGCTTCGAAGATTGCCTGCTATGGAAGTAGAAAGAGACGGAACCATTTTGTCTGAAGGTAAGGTGGTTTCGAAAGTTACGGTTGAAGGAAAGTCTTTTTTCGGAGGAGACCCCAAAACGGTAACCAAAAACCTTCCAGCTGAAGGTGTTTCTAAAGTTCAGGTATTTGACAATAAATCTGAAGAAGAGATTTTGACTGGGATAGAAGGGACTTCTGATGAAAAAGCGATGAACCTGGAATTGAAGGATGATTTTAAAAATGGTGGTTTTGGAAAAATAGTTGCCGCCTATGGTACGGAAGACAGAGGCGAACTCAAGGGGAACTATAATGTATTCAATGACAAACACCAGTTTAGTGTGGTTGGAGTAGCTAATAATACTGGCAGAAACGGATTGGGATGGGACGACTACCAGGACTTTATGGGGGCCAGCTCGTTTAATTTCTTTTCACAGGGCCTGGATTATGGATTTGGCAGGGGCAGAATGATGGGTTTTTCTTTTGGTGGCAGTCAAAATGCCCTGGAATCAAAAATCAGTTCGGCCTTCTTTACTGGTTCGGATGGCGGATATCCTAAAAATGCCAGCGGTGGTGTTAACTATAATTTTGATCATGATGGGAAAAAAGCAGGTGCCAGATATTTTTATAATTTTTCCAACAATAACAAAATTACGGAAAGGAATACAACCACTTATTATTCAGATTTTTCATCTGATAGTCAAAACGAATCTTCCAGTGAAGACCTTTTTAATGGTCACAGGGCAGAACTGAGTTACGAAATGGAGATCGATAGTTTCCACACTTTTATGATTTCAAGCGATCTGGCATATGTGAATTCAGCGAATGATCTGTCCAGCCTTTCAGCCTCAATTCGGAATAATGGGAATAGAATCACGGATAGTGATGTCTTGAATAATAGTAATTTTGGTGGCAAAATGATAAAAACAACGGCCTTGCTCAGAAAAAGCTTCAGGAAGAAAGGAAGGTTTTTGGGACTGAATATGACCTACGTTTATACGGATGTAGACGATAATTTTCAGACACATTCAAACATTTCTTTTTATAATAATGAAAATGAACTGGATAGCATCCGAAAAACGGACAGATTCCAAAATAGTGTTGCTGATAAAAATGCATTTACCGGAAATGCTATGTTTTCTGAACCCATTTCTAAAAATTGGTTCTTATCTTCCTTTTATAATTTTAGCAATACCAACCAAAAAGGAGTGGCTGAAGTCGAGGATCAGAAAGAGAATACAATGACCCTCAATAAATATTTAAGCAGGGAATACGAAAATACAATTATGTACCAACGGGCTGGAACCAAATTGGTCTATTCAAATAATGGATTTAATTTTACACTGGGAGGTGCATTCAAGTCCGTTAAATTGGCAGCTGATTTTACAAATAAGGAAGCGGTACCGCTCCAAGGGAAAGTAGATGATGTGTTTAATTCCTGGTTGCCTTATGTGAATTTGAGTTTTCGCCAAAGAAGAACATTCCGAATTGGTATGACACTGGACCGATCTGTCGATGAACCATCCATAGAACAACTTCTACCTATTGTGGATGATAAAAATCCACTTTATATTACGGAAGGGAATCCTGCATTAAGTCCAAAGTCTCAGAACCGGATCGATCTCAACATAAGTTACAGTATCCCTGTATCTGGGTTCAGGGTTTATTTCAATACATCTTATAATAAAATAGACCGGGATATCATCCAGAGTCAGATCGTGGATCAGAATTTGATCACCTATGCGAAGCCTGTTAATTACAAAGGAGGTAGCAGGATCAATGCTTATTCAGGAGTAGGGATTCCGATCCTGGGTGAAAAATTAAGGGCAAATGTGAATTTGTCCGCGAATTATTCAGAATCATTTGGATTGGTAAATGAAATTGAAAATGAAACAAATACCATCTCCTATTCGCCTGGCTTTTCTATCGATTTTATTCCGAATGACTGGTTGGCTGTTTATCTCAATGGATCTTCCAGGAAATCTTCGACAAAATATAATATAAGTACAAGTCAGGATCAGAATATTATTCAAAATAGTTTGGGTTTGGAATTCAATCTGAGTTTTGGAAAAGGAATCGGACTTGAATCTTCCTACGACCATGTTTTTTATTCAAATGACAGATTTGGGGAAGATACCTCTGTGCCGCTCATCAATGCCTCCTTTTACTTCCAATTTCTGAAAGAGAAAAAAGGAACCTTGAGATTGTCTGCATATGATATGCTGGATCGAAATATCGGCTATTCCCAATACGCTGGTTCAAATTTCATCTCCAGTAGTCTTACACAATCTTTGTCCAGGTATTTCATGTTGAGTTTTACCTATGACCTTAGAGGGGGAGTGAAAAATAATGTTCAAAAGAATCAAATCTGGATCTCACATTAAAAAATTGTAATGTCTAAAATAATAACAAGTTTCGTTTTAATTTTTTTCCTTCAATCTGTGATCGCCCAGAATGATCAGGGTGTAATAACGTATGAACGAAAAATGTATTGGATTAATGTTTCATCCAAATTGCCCTGGATGACTCAGGCTGAGATTGACAGGGATAAACTGACCTGGGGAAAACGACAGGGTAGGTGGTCAGAAACATATGATTTGAGCTTTACACCAACGGCAAGTCTGTATAAAGAAAAAGAATCAGAAGAAAGTATGGGCTATTCCAGACGGGATGGAAATTTTCTGATGCTTAGGGATTATAAGGCAAAAACAGTTCGGGATAATTTAACATTGGTTGATAGAGACTATCTGGTAGAAGGAGATATTCCAGCATTCAAATGGAAGATATTAAATGAGATCAGAGAAATTCAAGGATTCTTATGTATGAAAGCACTTACTTCGGACCCTGTTAAGGATGTGCCGGTTTATGCATGGTTTACGGATCAAATTCCGGTTCCGGGTGGTCCTGAAGGATATGGTGGATTGCCGGGAATGATCCTGGCGCTTGAAATAGGACCTGATGGCGTATTTATTGAAGCAACAAAAGTGGATCTTGAATCAACAGCTGTAATTTCATTTCCTAAAAAAGCCAAAGGTAAAAAAGTGGATGTTACAGAATATCAGGAAAAAGTAAAAGAGAATATTGCAAAGGCTATTGCGAATAAAAGAAACCCATTCTGGTATGTTCGTTATTAGTTAAACCAGCCTGTTCTGATGGCAAGATTATCTGTTTGAATTATAGACTGGTTGGTTGCTTCAGTCAACAAAAGAAAATATTCAATTTTTTGATTCATTCATTTGAGAATCTGATGAAATCCAAAATATATGCTCTATTTTTGGCTAAAAGTGGATGGGTTTATACATATAAATACTTTTGTTAGGAAGAAAAATAAGTTTTAAAAATGAAAAAGAGTTGCCCCAGATGCCGACAGGTTTTTAATTGTGAAAGTAATACATACAAGCACTGTTTTTGTGCTGATGTAGTTCTGGACAATTCCACTAGAGATTTTCTAAAAAAGACACATTATGATTGTCTTTGTAATGCCTGTCTAAAGGAATTGAATGATAAGATATTGAAAGTCAAGGATAAAGAATTTGATCCTAAGATTTTTAATTCGCCGGAGGGTGAATATTATTACCGGGATAAGGGTATGGTCGTGCTCACGGAATTGTACCATATCTCGAAAGGCAGTTGCTGTAAGAGCGGATGCAGACACTGTGCCTATGGTTATCAGTTGATTATGAATTAGATTTCAAACTACTATTCTTTATATGCAATAAATAGCTAATTTTTAAAAAATTAGCTATTATGTTATTACATATTACATAAATATCATATATTTGCTCAATATGAAGTGTTCATTCACTTCGTGTGGACCCAAAACTTCAGTAAACTTAGTATGAGTACATGCAGTATTTGCATGTATTATTAGCTAATCCCGTATGGGAATTAACTGAGGTCAAATGAGAAAACTAAAACTTAATCCAGTCAATGGAGTTGTACCAACGAATTCCTTTGGTATAAAATCTGCAATCACTTTTTCAGTTGTTGCATTCCTAATCTTTTTTAATCAGTACCAACTGACAGGTCAATGTACTCCTGCAGATGAAACTATTTCTGGTCATGTTCTCATGGATATGAACTTTAATGGTATGGCTGATTTTACCGATCCCGGCAAAAAAGATATCACATTATCATTATATGATGCATCACAGAATCTTGTTGCCCAAAGTACAACAGATGAATTTGGGTATTATCATTTTGAAGGTTTGGCTAACGGGCTAAAATTGAGATTAGAATTTCAGTTGCCTTCTACAATGATGCATCCTTCATCTGGTAACGGTGATTTGATCAGATTTGTAACTGTTCCTGTTTGTGAGGAAAATCTAATGATCCATGATCCAATGAATTATTGTGATCCCAATCCGGATATAGTCGTAATGAAGTTTATTCAGGGGGGAGAGAATGAAAATGATAACAGCGCAACCCTGATATCTGTTTCGAATAAGTTCAACACAGATAAGAATATACAACCCATTGCAAGAAAAGGAGAAACCGGTTCCATTTGGGGTATGGCTTTTAGCAAGCGTTTCCAGCGGATATTTTCATCTGCTTTTGTGAAGCAATATGCTGAACTAGGTCCGGGTGGATTAGGAGCGATCTATCAAACTGGAAAAGAGAATGGACAATACAAAACTTCCTTATACGTGGATTTAGTGGCCCAGGGCATTAATTTGGGTCAATTAGGGTCTGTGAATGCCAAGGATTGTGAATATGGGGCTCAATCAGGTAGATTAGGCCTTGGCGGATTGGATATATGTGAAGAGCGAAATAGCCTTTATGCTATTAATATATACAATCATTCATTATTGACGATTCCAATCAGGGGGGCAGATATTAATAATATAGAAGAGATAAAACTGCCTTCACCCAGCTGTTCTGACGCAGAATATTACGCATTTGCATTGAGCTATTTTAAAGATAAATTATACATAGGTATGACCTGTACGGCTGAATCATCAAAAGAGGCTTCGGATATGGTTGGCCATGTGTATGAATATGATATTGAATCAAAAGTATTTACACATATTTTTGAAACCGATTATTTGAAAGGATACTGGAGTGATATGCCGGCTACTGATGTGAAGACCAAACATTGGCTGACAGACATTTCTTTTACAGATAAAGGCAACATGCTTCTTTCTCTTTCTGATCGAACTGGAAGTCGTTTTTGTTTTGGAGAATTTGGTAGACTGGATATGCAGAACGGAGACCTTTTAATGGTCTGGAATGATAATGGAACCTGGAAACTAGAAGAAAATGGACGTGCAGGAATTTACACCGGAACGGGTGTTGGAAATGGACAAGGTCCTGGAGGTGGTGAATTTTTCGGAATGGATGCCTGGCCAAAAAATCCACTCCTGCACTCAGAAACTGCTATTGGAAGCGCATTGGTCATCGAAGGTACAGATGAAGTAATTATTCCTGTATATGACCCTGAAAATATAGCCTACTCAGGCGGATTGAAAAGATTTAATACAAAAACCGGTGCTCAAACAGGCGTGGTCACCTTGTATCAACATAAGACATATCCTGAATTTGGGAAAGCAGCTGGATTTGGTGAACTCGCACTTATTTGTGAAGGAATGCCAATTGAAATTGGTAACCATGTGTGGACTGACCTAAATAAGAATGGGGTACAGGATGCTACAGAGCCCGGTTTGGAAAATGTTGAACTTACCTTATATAATGAACAGTGTGATCCGATGGGAGTGACAACTACTGACATCAATGGATTTTATTCATTTAAAAATCTGGTTCAGGATAAAAATTATTACGTTGTGATCACTGATGACGCATTCAACAGGAATATCGGTAATATGGTTATCAATGGCTCTTACCTTTATCCAACAGTGGCAGATAAAGGATTTGGCGATTTAAATGATCTGAATGATAGTGATGCTTATATTGCAGATGGTGTTTGTCCAAATATTGATGGCTATCCTTATATAAGTTTTAAAACACAGGGATCAGGCGAGAATATATACAATTTAGATTTTGGATTTTCCATTGGTAAAATATTTGACCTCTCTCTAAGAACGACCCTTTCCACTGTTTGCCAAACGAACGCAATAGGTGATACAATTAACTTTAATATTGAAGTTTTCAATCAAGGGACGGAACAGGCCCACGAAGTGGTTGTTACAAATTATTTAAAAACGGGTTTCCAATTTGATCCTTCATTGAATCCAGGATGGAAATTTAAAGAAGGAAAAGTAAAGTACAAAAATGATGGATCAATTGAACCAGGAGAATCATTTGTCCTGCAGATCAATTTGATCGTTCTTCCTGGTGAAGACATAATTAACTACGTAAACATAGCAGAAATTAGTTCGGCCCTTGATTCTGAAAATAATCAAGGTCAGGATATTGATTCTTTTGCAGATGATGATCCGGACAATGATAATGGTGGTGTTCCAAACATGCCTGATGGCCCCGGAACTTGTTTCAGTTCAGATAATAATATAGATGATAATGGTATACTGGACGAGGACGACCATGACCCGGAATGGATAAATATTCTGGATCTTGCTTTGAGAAAAGAAGTTTTAGGAGACAGGGATATTTTCCTCCCTGGTGAAAAAGTCAGCTTTAAGTTTGAGGTTTATAATCAGGGTAATGTAATGGTTGAAAACTATCAGATTACGGATTATCTGCCTGCCGGACTAGAATTCAGACAGAATGAAAATCCAGACTGGACTGCTGAGGGTTCTGAAATGTGCCATCTGAATGTTCAGACAAAAATCTATCCGAATACAATGCAGGAATTCGTCATTCATTTATACATTATGGATAATGTAGCTCCACAGGATATTATAAATATTGGTGAGATCAGCTCAATCTTTAAAACGGAAATTCCCTCTCCAAGAGATTTTGATTCCACACCTAATACAAATAAATATGATGATGCAGGAGGTGAGCCTGGATCTTTAACAGATAATCTGATCTATAGTACTTCCAACTCTATCATCCCGGATGAAGATGATTCCGATCCAGCCATAATTCATATAAAGAATTTTGACCTTGCATTGACAAAAACAATTGTTTCGAATAATGCAAAACCTGGTCAGCTGGTAGAATTTATTATTGAAGTATTCAACCAGGGTAACATCCCTGCAGATAAAATTACGGTAGTTGATTATTTGCCGAATGGCCTTACGCTTGAAGATGCTGACTGGTCTTCTGATCCCGATGATGGGTCCAGGGTTTATTATACTGCTTCAATTGAAAATGGACATTTGCCTTTACTTGGACTTACAGCTGGACATTCAACTTTGATTCCAATTAGTTTGCGGGTGGATGCAGGACAGCCACTTGGGCTTATAACCAACTATGCGGAAATCATGGAAGCATACGATATTGCTGGAAATAATCTAGGTATCTATGACGAAGATTCAAGCCCGGATAATGATAAATTTAACGACAATGGAGGCCAACCCAATACGCCGAATGATGATAATATTAGTGACGATGGGACAATAGATGAAGATGATTCCGATCCAGCCCAAATTTACATTTCAAATGTGGTGCTGAATCAGAATTGTGTTTGTTTGATGAATGCAACAAATTCCAATAATGGAGAATTCTTTGATGAATGGTTCATTCAGGCACCTTCAGGACAATCCTGGTGGGTTCTTACGAATACAGGCATCACAAATTTGAATCCATTAGATCCAATGATTGAAAACGCAATTGGAGACGGATATAGTAATTATACGCTGAGCGGAATTCATAATGATGGAACCGGCTATGAAATCAGTTTTACAAACAACCTTGGAGATGTTGAATCTTATTCTAAAGCTCCGGGCACTTGTGTTTATGAAGACATGGTCATCGAAGGTTTATCAGGCACCTGTGGTTCTTCAACTGAGATATATTCAATTGTGAATCCTGATCCGGATGCAACGTATCAATGGACGGTATCCGGCGGTGGTGTGATCAGTGGTTCAGATACAGGAAACTCCGTTTTGATAGCCTGGGGTGCAATGTTAGGCGGCCCTTTTCAGGTAAGCGCTCAAAATACAGGTACGCCTGTTTGTCAGGCGCCGACATCACTCGACGTGCAAATCGGTAATTCTTCTGGTACACTTGTAAGTAAAGATGAGATTATTGTATCAATTGGTCAAAACTGTGAAGTAGAGATAACAGCTAATATGATCCTAAATTATGGTTACAATCCGATTACACCTTATCAAATTACATTGCAATTACCAAACGGGACTTACCTTCCATCTAATGTAATAACAAGTGAATATCTTAACATTCCGCTCAAGATCAATCTGCTTGATCTATGTGGTGGAAATAGTGCAATGAGTCAGGTAGTAGCCATAGATAAATTAGCACCTTCAATTGATTGTTCTGATGAAGTTGTTTTGTGTGATAATATGGATGCATATGAAGGCCCGTTTGTAACGGATAATTGCGATTCAAATCCTCAAGCAATTTTGGTTCACGAAGAAGTTTTCAATGAAGATTGCAATAGTCCTTATTCTCAAAGAATTGTTCGGACTTATGTCGCTCTGGATGCTTCAGGTAATTTTTCAGAGCCCTGTCAAAAAACAATATATACACAAAGAGCAAATACGACAGATCTTGTATGGCCTGAAAATCTGGTCATGATCGACAATAGTGCAATTGTATGTGGAACGTATCCAACTTGTGAGGTATGTGACTGTGAAACATTTCCTTATCCGGATCCTGCAGCCACTGGAACACCAAGCTTAAATGGCGAATCCATCTATCCATCAACTCTTGGACATTGCCAGTATGTTGTTGGATTTGAGGATTTAGTATTGGTAAATACTCCTTGTTTTAAAAAACTGATAAGATTCTGGACGGTACATGAGATTTGTGGAGATGTAAATGTATTTAACATCATTTCCTATCAACAGGATATTGAAATAATTGATAATATACCTCCGATTCCTTTGGCACCGAATAATATCACTCTGCATACCGATGGTGAGAGTTGTGGCAGCATGGTTAATATTCCTTCACTGACTGTAACTGATAATTGTGATGCCGAAATATCAATTGATATCACTTATCCAGGTGGGTTTATGGAGAATTCAAACGGTGGATCTGTTTGGATGCCTGCAGGACAGCACAAGGTATGGTACACTATTTATGATGAATGTGGCAATTATTCTCAGGTTGAAATGGATGTAACCATTGATGATCACATTCCTCCGGTAGCTGTTTGTCAGCAAAACACCGTCGTTGCATTAACAAATGATGGTTTTGCAGAAGTACCTGCCTATGTTTTTGACAGTGGTAGTTATGACGATTGTACGATCGTACACATGGAAGTTAAACGATTTGAAACAGAAAATGCTTGTGAATTAGATCAGGATGTTTATGGTCCAATTATCACTTTCTGCTGTGCAGATGTTGGGAATTATGTAATGGTTGGACTACGGGTGTATGATGACTATGGTAATACTACTGAGTGTATGGTCGAAGTATTGGTTCAGGATGCGAATCCACCGATATTGACCATTCCAGCTGATCAGACAATAGAATGCACTTTCCCATACGAATTGAATGATCTGAGTTATTTTGGGAGCCCAAGCGTTTATGATGTTTGTGGTGCGGAGATTAACGAGCAGATCATTACAAATATAAATAATTGTGGAGTAGGGTATATCGAAAGAGTATTTACAGCAACGGATGGAGAATTTACGGTTTCTAAAACTCAAACGATTAACATCATCAATTCTAATGCTTATGATTTGGATAATATTGACTGGCCGGCTGATTTTTTGACAGCTGAAAGTTGCAATGCCGGAGATCTGAGTCCACAGAATTTGGAAGAACAATTTGCTTTCCCAAAATTCAACAATGAAACATATTGCGATGACCTAGGTTTTGATTATTCCGATGAGATCTACCTCACTGAAGAGGAAGGGAATTCCTGTTACAAAATTGTAAGAACCTGGGTTGTTCAGGACTGGTGTAATTTTGAAAATGGGGAATATAAAACATGGAATTGGGAACAGATTATTATGGTAATTAATTCTATTCCTCCTGTTATTGTAACGAATCTTGACCCGATCGTGGAGTGTAGTTATGATGATGATTGTGAACTTGGTTACCTCGAATTAACAGCTACAGGTGATGATGATTGTACTCCGGGAAATAATTTATACTGGGAATATGCCATCGATCTTGATAATGATAATATACTAGACATAGAAGGAAATTATAATGGCGCTACTTTGGATCTGAGCGGAGAATATCCGATCGGAAACCATAAAGTATTCTGGAGATTAAATGATTATTGTGGTAACACAACAAATAAAGTCCAGTTTTTTACAATTGAAAATTGTACAACGCCAACAGCTATCTGTATGGATGCAGTATCTATTGCGATTCAACCATCAGATTTGGATGGAGATGGCGTACCGGATACCGAAATGGCAATTATTACGGCAAATGAATTTAATGCAGGTAGTTATCATACTTGTGGTTATGATTTGAATTATAGTTTCTCCCTTGACATAACAAATTCAACATTATTGGTTGACTGTGCGGATGTTTCTGAATCCGGAATGGCAATTACACTATACGTTACCGATTCTAATGGAAATTTTGACTTTTGTGAAACGGTTCTATATGTACAAGATAATAACCTTGAAGAGATTTGCGATAAATATGATGACTGTCTGATCTATCCAGATACGGACATAACTGTTCAGACATGTAATCCGGATTTAAGCCCGGAGTTTTTAGGGACCGTTTTTGAATTATCTGGAGATTGTCCTTGTCAAAATATCATAGAAAGTTATGTCGACCTGGATATTTCCGATCCGAATTCAACTTGTACGCTGATTCAGAGAGATTGGACATTGAGTTTTGATTGCGGAGTCGATAGAGAATTTTTATTCACTCAGTTTATCACGGTTTTGAATGCCGAAGCACCGTTATTGCTATGTGGAGCCGATATAAATGCTGATGCAACGAATAATTGTGAAGCCTATTTATATATAGATATTCCAACAATAGCCAGCAGTGACTGTAATACAGGGCTTTTTATTACCCATAATTCAATCTATGCAGATGATTCTGGTGATGACGCCAGCGGAAGATATCCAGTGGGATCAACAACCGTTGTATTTACCTTGGAGGATGATTGCGGTAATTTAAGTACTTGCGAGCAAGTAATAACAATACACGATGTGACTCCACCGGTTTGTGTGGCTAATGATATTACACTAACAGTGGGGCCAAATGGTATTACAATAATAAATCCAAGTGATATAGATGGCGGTTCAACGGATGAGTGTGGGATACAAAGTATTAGCGTTCAACCAGAAAGTTTTACTTGTGCTGATATTGGAGAGAATACGATTACTTTAACGGTTACTGATAATAATGGCAATACGAGTTTCTGTACTTCAATCGTTACAATTGAAGATAATTCAGGCCCCCTTTGCAGTACGCAGGATCTTACTGTTATCCTGGATGAGAATGGTATGTTTGTATTGGATCCGTATGATATTTATACAGGTTCGCCTTGTGGCGGACTGGATGTGACTCTGGGATTAGATACAGATACATTTTCATGTGATGATATTGGAGAAAATACGGTAGTACTTACAGTAACTGAGTCCAATGGTAATTTTGAGATATGTGAAGCGATCATTACAGTTACGGATACAATAGCACCCATTTGCCAATTGCTGAATATCAATGCATATTTGGACGAGAATGGTTTTGTTTCTGTAAACTTTGAAGATATAAATGATGGAACAACGGATACTTGTGGTGAAATAATTGACACAACTATATCAAATATGGATTTTGATTGTAATGACGTGGGTCAACAGATCATCACAGTAAGTTGCGAGGATAATAGTGGCAATATTTCAACTTGTGAATCAATAATTACTGTCATTGATTCAATTGCACCTATATGTATGGTGAATGACCTTTTCGTTCAGATAGGACCATCAGGGGAAGTTGTAGTAACTGGTGCAGATTTGGATGCAGGTTCAACGGATGAATGTGGGATTGCAAGCATTACGGTTTTCCCAAATACATTCACTTGTGCAGACGTTGGAGAAAATACAGTAACAGTAACTGTTACAGATAATAATGGTGTTTCCAGTGTTTGTACTTCGATCGTTACCATCGAAGATGAATCAGGACCACTTTGCAGCACGCAGGATATTTTAGTAATTCTCGACGCAAATGGCCAATATTTCCTCCAGCCGGAAGAGATTTTTACAGGTAACCCATGTGGATCAGGAAGTGTTTCCCTTGAGGTAGAACCAAATTTATTTGAATGTGATAATATTGGTTTGAATACTGTCACGCTGATGGTTACAGACGAATTTGGTACCACAGATGTTTGTACCGCAATTGTCGAGGTAATGGATACAATAGCGCCTATTTGTGATATACTGGATATTGATGTTTACCTGGATTCAAATGGAACTTATGAGATCACTTTTGAAGATATTGATAATGGTATAATGGACCCATGTGGTATCATAACAGATACAATTATCACGCCTGATGTGGTAAACTGTGATGATCTGGGTTTGATTGAGATTACTGTAAGTTTAACAGATAATAGCGGGAATAATTCTACTTGTACTGCCGAAATAACGGTGATCGATACCATTGCTCCAATTTGTGTGAGCAACGATGTTGTTTTAATCCTGGATGATACGGGTATGGCTGTTTTGACGCCTGAGATGATCGATGGTGGAAGTACAGATAATTGTCTGATCAATGATATTTCTGTTGAACCTGATACATTCTATTGTAATGACGTAGGTTTTATTGAAGTATTTCTGCAAGTGACTGATGCAAGCATGAATACAAGTACTTGTTCTGCTGAGGTTGAATTAATTGATGAGATCTCTCCAATCATTGAGTGTCCGGAAGATACCATACTAAATTGTAATGATTGGCCGGTCGATGATTACAACATTTTTGGTGAAGCAACAGCTTTTGATGAATGTGGTCAGGTGGCTACAATTTCTGAAACTGTAATTGAGAATGTAAATGAATGTGGAATAGGAATTGTAACCAGGGTATTTTCTGTGGAAGATAATTCTGGTAATTCGAATAACTGTACCCAGATTATTACTTTCGAGACATCAGGTAATCTGTTCAGTGAGGATAATATAATATGGGGATCTGCAACGATAAATACGGATGGTTGTTCTGACCTGGATATATTTACGATTGGGGGTGCACCAACATATTTGATAAATGATGCAGATTGTTACATGCTCAATGATTTTTATGTAGATGTAGACCTGAATCCGGATGAAAATTGTCTGGATACGATAATGAGAACTTGGACAGTGATTGATTCTTGTCAGCTCAATCCAAATACAGGAGCAGGGATGTGGATATTTGAACAAATGATATTCGCAATTGATACGATTCTACCTGTAATTTTCGCTCCTCAGGATACTTCAATTTGTGAAGAAGATTATATTAATTTATACGGATACGCAACTGATTGTGGTACGGAAGATGCAGTTACTGTCACGAATGATAGTCCTTTTGCTGATGACCCGAATAGTGGGGATGCATCCGGTGATTATCCATATGGTGATTACAATATTACGATCACAGCTGTTGATGAATGCGGAAATATTTCCACATATTCCTATGAGTTATCTGTTTATCAGTGGCTCGGAGAATGTAGAAAAGTGACCAGAGATATCGAAGATGATCTGTTGTATGTACTTTACCTGGATGAGGTTTGGTTTCCAAACCCAGGGTGTTTTGATCCTGAGGTTATGGAATTCTCACTTTCTTCAACAAACATAGATCAGGATACATTACATTTTGATTGTAATGATATTCCCGAAGGACAATCATTTGCTGATATTCCAATTCCTGTCTACATGTGGATAAACGGTGTCTACCAGGAACAATATTGCGAATCATTGCTGACATTGGAAGATACTAATGGCTTTTGTGAGGGTAATTCTTCACCGATCGTCAATGGAATTATTGAAACTTTTGACGGAAACGGGGTAGAGTCTGTGGAAATATTGATCAGCGGTAATGAATCTTATGTAAGCGCATCTGATATGTCTGGTTCTTATTCTTTTGCACCCATAATGGCAAATAATGATTATAATGTCACAGCGAAACGGGACCTTGATTATACAAATGGTGTGAGTACACTGGATCTTATCTTTTTACAAAGGCATATTCTTGGAATAAAAATCTTTGATCAGCCGCATCAATACATAGCAGCAGATGTCAATAATTCTTCTACTGTAAGTGCGTCAGATATGCTTGAACTCCGAAATTTGATCCTGGGTGTCAGCGAATCATTTGAGAATAATACCAGTTGGAGAATGTTCCCTGTGGTTAATGACTTCTCAGGGTTTGAAAATCCTTTGATGACGTATTTGGATGGGGTCTATAAAATTGAGAATATTAACAGACCTGAAGTAATCGATTTTTATGGTATAAAGATCGGTGATTTGAATAGTTCAGTGATCGCCAACAGCACGATGAATCTGCAAGGGCGCTCTGATGAGAAAATGGTTCTGACAACTGCAGTTGAAGAAATGGAAGCAGGAAAAGAGCTGATTGTGCCTGTTAAAACAGCTTCTGAAAGTATGTTGAATGGAATGCAATTCACACTGAATTATGATTCTGATATGATGGAATTTGTCGAAATACAGGCTGCAAAACTGAATTTTACCTCCACCAATTATAATTTGAATAATAGCGAAGAAGGCAAGATAACTGTAAGCTGGAACGTGAGTACGCCATTTATGGTTGAAAAGGAAGAAGTTCTTTTCTCATTTATATTCCTGGCTAAAGAATCTGCTAAGCTGCGTGATCATTTGTACATCACAGATGATTTACTGGATGCAGAATGGTATAGCTCATCAAATGAGATAAATAATATTACACTTAGGATTGGAAAAGGACATGATTTTGAACTGTTTCAAAACAAGCCAAATCCATGGGCAAATAGCACTGAATTTTCATTCAATATTCCAGAAGCAGATAATGTAAATATTTCAATAAGAGATATTTATGGAAGGTTGATCAAGTCCATTAAGCTGAATGCAAAGGCTGGTTTGAATAAAGTCGTTGTCGAGCAGTATGAGTTAGATACAAATGGGATTATGATATTTGAACTGGAATACCGGGGTGTAATTAAGAACAAAAAGATGATAAAGATCAATTAAATTTGATATCATATTGACCTCCAAAGCTCTCCAATGGGAGAGCTTTTTTTATTTATATCTAATATACATAGTATAAATTCTTAAGAGAATTTAATAATATGTGTTGAAAAAATATAATTTTGCGAATCAAAAAATTTTTAATATGTTTCCAATTATTATTTTTTCAGTATTTGTTTTGGGATATCTTACTATTGTGTTTGAGCATCCTTTGAAACTGGATAAGACGGTACCAACGCTTATCATGGGATCTGTTATGTGGGCTTTATTATCAATTGGCTTTCATAATGGATTTTTGGACGTTGTAGATTCTCATGAACATTTATGGTCAATTGCAACTGGACATAGTGCAGAGGAAGGATTCACGAATAGTTTGTTGCATCACTTAGGAAAAACAGCCGAAATCCTTGTTTTCTTGATTGGCGCAATGACAATTGTTGAGATCATTGACCTGCATAAAGGATTTGAAGTCCTGAAGGAATATGTCACAACAAAAAAGAAAGTAAAATTATTATGGATTATTGGAATCCTGGCCTTCATTCTTTCTGCAATTATTGATAACCTGACTGCAACAATTGTATTGGTCACTTTATTAAGGAAATTGATTGATTCTAAAAAAGAAAGATTATGGTTTGCTGGTCTTGTTGTAGTTGCAGCTAATGCAGGAGGTGCCTGGTCACCTATCGGTGATGTTACCACTACTATGTTGTGGATCGGTAATAAGGTTAGTGCATCTGGACTAATTTCCCATTTGGTTCTACCTTCTATTTTAAGTTTTATTGTTCCATTTACGATTGCAGGATTTCTTCCGGTTTTTAAAGGAGAAATTACTTCTGAGATCAAGGAGGATGGAAATACAGAACTAAGAAAATTATTGAGTAGTAAAACCATGTTGATCCTTGGTTTATCTGCTATTGTATTCGTACCGATATTTAAAGTTTTCACACATCTCCCTCCATACCTTGGTATGATGTTGAGTTTAGGTGTTGTTTGGTTGGTTTCTGAATTCATTCATCCTGAAGAGAAATTTGATGAGTCGCAAAGACATCTCTATACAGGACTGAAAGCTTTATCAAGAATTGAAATGTCAAGTATTTTGTTTTTCCTCGGAATTTTAATGGCTGTTGCAGCAATTGAAACTTTGGCGACTCATGATATGGGTACTTTGAGATATTTGGCTGAGAATTTACAGGAATCTATTCCGGATCAAAATATTGTGGTTATGATTCTCGGGGTTTTATCTGCCGTTATTGATAACGTGCCGCTGGTGGCCGCGTCAATGGGTATGTATCAATTCCCAATGGATCATGAGATCTGGCACTTTATTGCTTATGCAGCAGGAACAGGTGGAAGTATGTTGATCATTGGATCAGCGGCTGGTGTAGCTGCTATGGGTATGGAAAAAATTGACTTTATCTGGTACTTGAAAAATATATCCTGGCTGGCTTTAGTTGGTTATTTGGCGGGTGCAGGACTCTTCTTGTTACTACTATAAAATTTATTTAAAATATATTTGAAAGCACATCATGAAAATGATGTGCTTTTTTATTGTCATAAAAAATCTATTTTTGCAAAATATATTAATTTATGGTAAAAATAGCTGATCTTGAATTAGGGGAATTCCCGCTTTTGCTCGCTCCAATGGAGGATGTGAGTGATCCACCTTTCAGAACATTGTGTAAGGAACAATCCTGCGACATGATGTATACGGAATTTGTTTCCGTGCAAGGGCTCATAAGGGATGTTGAAAAGAGTCTCAAGAAAATTGAATTGTTTGAGGAAGAAAGACCGGTGGGTATTCAGATTTTTGGAGGAGAACTCGATGCAATGGTAAAGGCCGTAGAAGTCGTTGAAAGGTTTAAACCAGATGTAATTGACATAAATTACGGATGTCCGGTAAAAAAGATAGTGGGAAAAGGTTGCGGTGCAGCCTTATTACAGGATATCCCGAAAATGGTTGAGATGACCAAAGCTGTGGTTGAGGCAACTAATATTCCTGTTACGGTTAAGACCAGATTAGGATGGAATGAAGAATCCAAATTTATCGTGGAAGTAGCAGAAAGATTACAGGATGTTGGGATCAAAGCGATCTCGATCCATGGAAGGACCAGAAAACAAATGTATAAGGGAAATGCGGATTGGGAACTTATCGCTGCTGTCAAGAAAAACCCCAGAATGCTTATACCTGTTTTTGGAAATGGTGATATTGATTCTCCTCAAAAGGCAAAATTGTATCGGGACAAATATGGTGTGGATGGGATGATGATCGGTAGAGCCGCAATTGGATATCCCTGGATATTTAAAGAAATAAAACATTTTTTGAAAACAGGGGAGGAACTTGCTCCTCCTGATATTGAAGAAAGGATCCGGGTGGTGAAAAGACACTTCGAATTGAGTCTGGAATGGAAAGGGGAACGGACAGGAGTTCTTGAAATGAGAAGACATTATACTAGATATTTAAAAGGTTTTCATGGAATCAAGCCATACAGAACTGCCTTGGTAACAGAAAATGACCCCACTATAATTTTTAATATCTTTGACGAAATAGTTGAAAAATACAAGTGAATAATCTCGTAAAACATAAACTTTCTGAAAAGGAATGGTTCCTTTTGAAAGAAATAAAAAAGGCTGTGGATCTGACACAGGTAGAAGCATACGTCGTGGGTGGTTTTGTCCGTGATAAAATTCTGGGCAGATTCGTCAATGATATTGATATCGTTTGTGTCGGCGACGGTATAAAACTTGCCAAAAATTTTGCTTCTATCCAGGATAATGACATGCCTGTTTCTTATTTTAAGAATTTTGGTACAGCAATGGTCCGGTTTAAAGATTGGGAACTTGAATTCGTCGGTGCAAGAAAGGAATCTTATACATTGGATAGTAGAAAACCAATGGTTTCCAAAGGTGATCTGGAAGATGATCAGAATCGCAGGGATTTTACCATAAATGCAATGGCCATCAGTCTGAATGACCCGGGTTTTGGCGAACTGATTGATCCCTTTGGAGGTTTGCTGGATCTGGAAGCTAAAATAATCAAAACCCCGCTGGATCCGGATATTACTTTTTCTGATGATCCGCTTAGAATGATGCGTGCTATTCGTTTTTCAAATCAACTGGGATTTGAAATTCAAAATAATGTAATTCAGTCAATTTGTGATCAGGCTTATCGATTGGAAATCGTTTCAAAAGAGAGGATCATGGTCGAGTTTAATAAGATATTGTCTTGTGAAAAACCTTCCATAGGTTTAAATTTATTGGATAAGACCGGACTGCTCAATTTTATTCTGCCTGAATTAGTTAAAATGAAGGGCATTGAAGAAAGAAATGGGATCGCACATAAAGACAACTTTTACCATACGTTACAGGTTTTGGATAATATTTGCCAGACAACCGATAATCTTTGGTTGCGATGGTCTGCTTTATTACACGATATAGCAAAGCCACCAACAAAAAAGTTCATTCCCGAAGAAGGCTGGACTTTTCACGGGCATGAAATGCTGGGTGCTAAAATGGTCTATGATATTTTTAAGCGATTGAAATTGCCATTGGATCAAAAAATGAAATTCGTTCAGAAATTGGTAAAATTACACCTGAGACCTATGGCTTTGGCTAAGGAAGAAGTCACGGATTCTGCTATTAGACGTTTGCTTTTTGATGCGGGAGAAGATGTGGATGACCTGATGATATTGTGCAGGGCAGATATTACTTCCAAGAATGAAAAAAAGATCCAGAAATACCTTGCCAATTATGATTTGGTTGCAGATAAAATAAAGGAGGTTGAGAGCCGGGATAAGATCAGGAACTGGCAACCACCGATTGATGGACAATTGATCATGGACACATTTAATATTAAACCGTCTAAAGAAGTAGGAATCATTAAAGCGGCTATTCGGGAAGCGATTCTGGAAGGTGAGATCAGGAATGATTTTGATCAAGCATTTAAGCTAATGGTTAAAATTGGTTCAGAGCTTGGACTTACAAAAGTTATAGCATGATCATAAAATTCTTAAAAAAAATAATTAATTATTCATTCGATCAAATAACTTATTTTCTGATCAGTTTAATGGTCTTTATTTTACCATTCAAATCAACTCTGCAATAATAAATACCGGATTTATAATTTGAACTGTCAACCTTGAAATTATGAATTCCCGGTTGTGTATTTCTATTCACCACAGTATCTACCTTCTGTCCAAGATTATTATATAATTCTATTTTCAGATATTCTGATTCTGTTTTAATGCTGATATTCCAACTATCCATAAAAGGATTTGGTGAAATATTAAGCTCAGGTCCCGGTATGTGAGTGTTTTTATTGCGGGTCAAACCGCAACCATCCAACAGATCTAATTTAATGAAATCCGGATGTAAAAGATCCTTGACGTTCCCTTCTGATAAATTATACCAGTCTTTGAGTACACTTCCATAAACATCCCTGAAATCAATTTGAAATGGCAATGCTTCCCGAACTTCCGGACTATCTGGAATATTCGGATTGTCACCTAAAATTTGAGTATCAAGGCAATCGCCAAATAAGAACATGGGGCCGGCTTCTCCATGGTCAGTTCCAAGACTTTCATTCGATTTTATCTGTCTGCCGAATTCCGTAAAAGTCATTCCAAGTACTTTTTTCCCAAGGCCCAGTTTTCCAATGTCATCCTGAAATGCAAAAATAGCATCTGAAAGTTCTTTCAATAAATTTGCATGGTTACCAATGGTTGGGTCTTCTGACTCAACTTGATTGGCATGTGTATCATAACCGCCCATTCTTACGACGTAAACACTCGTCTGAAGTCCACCGGCTATCAGTTTCGCAACAATCTTTAATTGCTGGGCCAATGGATTGCCTTCAGGATATGCTGTCCCCGCATTTGAACCTGATGATGCAGCTTTGGAGACAACCTCGCCGTATGCATTGGTCTGGGCTATGGCATTCCTAAGGAAAGTCAGTTCATATCCATAAGGTGTATTGGGAACTACGTCTTCATTTCCCTGATCCAGTCCACTTAAATTATCAGGATTGGTTACGGCCATACTGAAATTGGATGATATTCCCTGGCAGGTTTCTGAAACTCTTGATGCAATGGTAATTGCAAAAGGATCTGTTTGTATTTCATTTGGGTATGCTTCCGGAAATCCCGGATACATGCTTTCAAAATATCTGCCCATCCACCCCGTCGTCCAGCTTTCTTGAGAAGGCGAGCCCGAGGTCCAGATATCAGTTGATCTGAAATGAGATCTGTTTGGGGTCGGATATCCTACGTTCTGAATTATTTTTAATTGCCCTTCCTGATAAAGTTCATGCATGGCCATCATTGAAGGATGGAATCCTAAATTGTCATTTATTGAAAGAATTTTATTTTCTGGGATAATAATATTCGACCTGAGATTATACAATTTGTCGTACTGATCCACAGGTAGGACTGTATTCAAACCATCATTGCCACCATCCAGTTGTATAAGTACCAGAATTTTATCGGATTGTTCCTGGAATGGCGGAGCAAAAGTCGATTTTGCGAATGCTGAAATTGCATTCCCATTGATAATTAATGGGACCGATACAAAGGCACTATTTTTTATAAAAGATCTTCTTTTCATTTGCAATAACAACTTTTCAACTTAAATAATATTCCGGCATCGTTAGCATGGCACTGATAAATAATCTTAATTTATTTTCCATGCTGATTTTAATATTTTCATCTTCTTGATTATTTAGATAATTGAAATATTCAACGGTCCATTCAAAATCTGGTAAGCCCGGAATCAGAAAATCTTTTAAGTAGTTTTTTTGATTTTTAGTGATGTCCTGAGGGAATAACAATTCAACGAATTGATTTATGAAAGAGTCAATTTCTGATGGGTTCTCTATCTTTTCCAGTAATTTAAAAACATCAACTTTAATTTCATGTCCTCCGATTGAAATTCCGGACAAACTCATTGCTTTTGTAAAATTCATCCGGGATGGAAGTGTGACTGAATTTATCCAGATCTCATAATAACTTGGTTGCTGGTAATAGGCTTTCCATCCTGCAACACTTGGCGGATCTCCGTAGATTAACTGTAATTGTCCACTGAAATTATAGACAGAATAAAGGGATGAATAATACGCTTCTAAATCGCTTTTGGGAAGGTCAATTTCCAGTGAATTTATAGTTGAGAAAATAAAATCAAGCGGATTCTTTATCAAACATCCATTGTTGATGAAATCGAAGAAATGCTGGCTGCTGATCAAAGACCTCAGTACAGGTTCAATCTCGTAATCTGACTCGATCATCAAATCTGCCATGGCTTCGATGACATTTTCTTCCGTGTTTTCATCGATAGCATGATATACAAACCACCTGTAGAGTTTTCTGCTGATAAACCTTGCTACCTCCTTCTTACCGAAAATCAGGTCAATTAATTGTGCATATTCGTTCTCTTCCCCATTTTCAATCGTAATACCATCAAAGCGGTGAGATAAGGTTTTAGGATTTTTGTCATGTGCCCAGGATCTGAAATAAGAAGAAATTATTTTAAATTTTTCGGTTCTGTACCCATCGTCCTTCCATCCTGTTAAAATTCTTGAGATGGCCGTAATGTCGTCTTCTGTGTAATTTGTATAATCATCCGGCCCTGATTGTTCTCCTTTGCCAATGGTAAACAACTCCAGTAATTCTCTTGCATAATTCTCATTGGGTGAGTTTTTTTTGTTTTGATTCCCATTCAAATACCTGAGCATGGAAGGATTGATGGTCATAGCCTTTACAAATTCTCTGAAATTACCTAAAGCGAAAGATCTGATCGTAGTAAAATAAATGTAATCAAATTTTGGATCATGGATCTCTGAGGTCACAAAATGGTTGTGCCAGAACAAGGTCATTTTTTCGTATACAGAAGTTTCTTGTTCATAAATATTCTTCATCAACCAGGCAGAAAAAGAATGCCTCCTGTAGGGTCTGTAATTTGTGACAGAATCGTAGGGCATGTCAATCCAGCTACTTCCAATAGGTACGTTCGGATCATTTTCAAAATCAAAATTCACAGGTGGGTCCAAAGAGTTAACTGATTGTAAAAGGATGTCAACCGTGTTGTTCAGACCCTCCTCAACCGCTTTCTGAATCTGCCCAATGGTAGGGCCAAACAAAGTCCTTCTGAGTAGGTGTGAAGCTTCAGTTTTAGTCCAGTTTCCTGAAAAAGGCTCTAAACCTGAATTTACAGGATTGAATGTCGGACTAAAAGCATCTTTTCTAGAGGGTATTTCTGTGGACTGCAGTCCAAATAGGTTTTTGATCGAAGTCCTTCTATCCATAATTAGTTTAGTGAGGTCTTGAAGCAGCAATTTTGTAAAATGCTACAACAATTTTTATAATAGACAACATTAAACTTTAATAGTTTAATCATGACAAGCTTTTTATATTTCTTAAGATACTTTAGAATGGCAATTCCAACTTCGATGATTTTGAAATTATGCAGCTTTATAGGTTTTTTACCTTGAAATTACTTTAGTACATTTGCATAAGTGTATTTTGCTTAAAGCAAAATATGTTTCCCCTTATCAAAAATACCGGGAGAAAATTAAAATGAAAACATTTCAAATAGAAAGATTTTGGTAGAAATTAATCAAATGGAAAATGATCAATTCAGCTGTTTTCATTGTGGTGATGTCTGTCCTGACATGTCCATTAAATCTGAGGAAAAAGTCTTTTGCTGTAATGGTTGCAAAACAGTGTTTGAGATTCTTGACCAAAGTGATATGTGTGCATACTATGATTTGGACGACAATCCGGGTTTGTCTTTAAAAGGCAGATCTCAGGCTCAATATTCCTGGTTGGATGATCCTGAAGTACGGGAAAAATTAGTTAGTTTTTCAGATGAAAATCAAACCAAACTTACATTTTATCTTCCTCAGATTCACTGTGCTGCCTGCGTTTGGTTATTAGAGAATCTGTATAAATTCAATGAAGGTATCGTGGTGTCGCGTGTGAATTTTTTGAAAAAAGAAGTTTTTATCCAGTTCCTGAATGAGAAAATCAGCCTGCGAAAAGTTGTGGAATTGCTCGATTCTATCGGATATGCACCAGCGATCAACATGAGTGACCTTGACGAGAAAAAACCAGAAGTCGCCGAACGAAAATTCTATTATAAACTAGGTCTTGCAGGTTTTGCTTTTGGAAATATTATGCTTTTAAGTTTTCCAGAATATCTGGGTTTGGAAGCGGCTACTGATTTAGCCTTTTTTAGATTTTTTGGATACCTAAATATCATGCTGGCCATCCCGGTCGTCTTTTATAGTGCAAGCGATTACCTGCGATCGGCCTGGCTTGGGATCAAACACAATAAGTTGAATATTGATGTTCCCATCACACTTGGAATCCTCACTATCCTTGGAAGGAGTGTTTTTGACATCGTATCAGGTGGAGGAGCAGGCTATCTGGATAGCCTTTCAGGATTGGTGTTTTTCCTGCTGTTGGGGAAGTGGTTTCAGCAAAAAACATATCATACGATCGAATTTGAACGGGATTATAAATCTTATTTTCCCATTGCAGCAGCAATGCGTATTGACGGGAAAGAGGTGACAATGGTTGTAGATAAACTTAAATCAGGTGATACAATTATTGTTCGGAACAATGAACTTGTTCCGGCTGATGGTTTATTGCTCAAGGGGAAAGCCAATATCGATTATAGTTTTGTAACCGGCGAGGCAGAACCGGTTTCAAAACAGGCAGGTCAAAAGATATTTGCCGGCGGCAGACAGTTTGGTGAGGCCATTGAGATAGTGCTTACCAAAAAGGTATCTCAGAGTTATCTTACTGAATTATGGAATGATGCAGCTTTTAAAAAAGAAGATAAACTCAGAGCGAGTGAACTGGCTGACCGAATCGGTGAAGTTTTTACTTATGTCGTTTTAAGCGTTGGACTGATTACCCTGATCTATTGGCTGATAGCTGATCCTTCAATTGCAATTTTTGCCTTCTCTGCAGTTTTGATCGTAGCATGTCCCTGTGCGGTCGCTCTTTCTATACCCTTTACCTTTGGCAATGTCCTTAGGATCCTGGCAAAAAACAAGTTTTTTGTTAAAAATACCAGCGTGATTGAATCACTCCAGAATATCAACCATGTTGTTTTTGACAAGACGGGTACATTGAGCTATAGTGGTAAAAGCACAATTGAGTTCAATGGGCGCACACTCAGTGATTCTGAATGGCAGGCCGTAAAATCTGTTACTAATCAATCGACGCATCCTAAAAGTGTTTCAATTCGAAAATGGATACAATCTGACATCACTAAAGTACAGGATTTTATTGAGATAGCTGGAGCAGGGCTAACTGGAAGGGTAGGCGAAATCAAAATTAAACTTGGCTCAGGTCAATTTGTAATAGACGACACAAATGCTGTAGGTGTGCATTTAATTATAAATAATGAATATGCCGGAGTTTTTCAGCTTGAAAATACATACCGGACCGGCTTAAAAACATTCATTGAATATTTCGCACAAAAAAATGAGTTGTCCCTGATCTCGGGTGATAATGATAAGGATGCTGCGAAATTGAGGGATTATTTCCCTGAAAAGACCAGCATGTTATTCGGGCAAACGCCTTCAGATAAATTGAATTACATCCGTTTGCTTCAGGATGAGGGCGGGCAATCCGTTTTGTTTTTCGGAGATGGACTTAATGATGCCGGAGCCATTCAAAAAAGTAATGTTGGCATTGTTCTTACTGAAAATATTAGTAATTTCACACCAGCCAGCGACGGAATCATCAGTACGGATAAATTTGAACTTATTCCGGCATATATCAATTTCGCCAAGCGAAGTTTAAATTTGGTTTACTATGCGTATCTTATCGCATTACTTTATAATATCGTCGGAATTGCCTTTGCCAGTAGTGGCAATCTTTCTCCGCTGGTAGCTGCCATTTTGATGCCATTAAGCTCGATTACAGTCGTTTTATTCGGGGTAATTTCAAGTACATTGTTGGCTAGGAGACTTGGATTGAAGTAAGATTTTACCATTTTGGGCTTGGTTTAAAGCGGCAAGAATGAGTATTGAACCTTAAAATTCGCTACTATCCTAAATTAGACTAAATACAAATTAACGCAATGTGTATTTTGACATATTTAATTTTTTAGATATTAAGTGATATTAGATATTTTTGATAAATGAATCCCCAAGATCTGAAATAAGTAAGTGATCCTGGATTTTCCTAACATATAAAAAGAATGGAAGTAATTTTCGTTTTAATCATACTTAGTTTGTTGGTGGCTGCAGGATTTTTGCTTGCTTTTTTTTGGGCCGTACGCTCAGGGCAATTTGAAGATTCTTATACACCTTCCATACGTGTTTTGTTTGACGATGGAACAAAACAAAAGAAGAAATCTGATATTAAATCAAATGAAAACAAAAAACTTGATCAATGACAAAAATTGAACAATTTTCATATGACAATGGAATCGTGCGAAAGTTTGCACTGGCTTCCATTATTTTCGGACTCATTGGTATGTTGGTTGGCCTCTTATTGGCCGTACAGCTCTTCTACCCCGAGTTCAATTTTAGCACCCCTTATTTGACCTATGGTAGGATTCGTCCTTTGCATACCAATGCTGTGATCTTTGCATTTGTTGGTAATGGGATTTTTACAGGGATATACTATTCACTCCAGCGATTACTCAAAGCAAGGATGTACAGTGATTTACTGAGTAATATCCATTTCTGGGGCTGGCAGCTGATCATTGTTGCCGCTGCGATCTCTCTCCCACTGGGTATTACCAGTTCACATGAATATGCGGAACTTGAATGGCCAATAGATATTGCAATTGCCGTGGTATGGATCATATTTGGGATCAATATGTTTATGACCATCTTCAAAAGGAGAGAGAGCCACTTGTATGTTGCCATTTGGTTCTATATAGCAACCTGGATAACGGTGACCATTCTTCATGTTGGTAACAACCTGGAGATCCCTTTTTCCTGGATTAAAAGTTATCCTGTATTTGCCGGGGTTCAGGATGGATTGCTCCAATGGTGGTATGGACACAATGCCGTTGCATTCTTCCTTACGACACCTTATTTGGGCTTGATGTACTATTTCATCCCCAAAGCAGCCAACAGACCTGTATATTCTTATCGTTTATCTATAATACATTTCTGGTCGCTGATCTTCCTATATATCTGGGCGGGGCCTCACCACCTGCTTTATACGGCTTTGCCTGACTGGATTCAGTCATTAGGAACCGTATTTTCTTTGATGCTGATCGCTCCGTCGTGGGGTGGAATGTTGAATGGATTACTGACATTACGGGGCGTTTGGGATAAAGTGCGTCGGGATCCGATCCTGAAGTTTTTTGTAGTAGCCGTTACCGCTTATGGTATGTCAACTTTTGAAGGCCCTATGATGGCTATTAAATCTGTAAATGCAATTTCACATTATACGGACTGGACGATCGGACACGTGCATATCGGCGCACTGGGATGGAACGGAATGTTCACTTTTGGTATGTTGTATTGGTTATTGCCAAAGATCTATAATACAAAATTATACTCAGTTAAATGGGCAGAATGGCATTTCTGGTTAGGAACGATCGGAATCATTTTATATGCAGTTCCTTTGTATTGGGGTGGGATTACACAACAATTGATGTGGAAAGAATTTGCAGCTGATGGAACCCTGGTTTATGGTAATTTCCTTGATACAGTTACACAAATTATTCCAATGTATATGATGCGAGCCGTTGGGGGTTCATTATACTATCTCGGTTTGATCCTGTTACTCGTCAATTTGTTAAAAACAATGGTACGGGGTAAACTTATTGAAAATGAAGAGGCAGAAGCTCCAGCTCTCGAAAAAATCCAGCATGTTAACAAAGGCCATAGATGGTTGGAAAGCAGAATGGGCTGGTTCTATATTTTATCTTTTGTAGCAATTCTGATCGGAGGTATGGTGGAGATCATTCCATTATTATTGGTTAAATCTAATGTTCCAACGATCACTTCAATTCAACCATATACACCACTGGAACTGGAGGGTAGAGATATTTATATCAAGGAAGGATGTGTGGGTTGTCACTCACAAATGATCCGGCCGTTCAGATCTGAAACGGAAAGATACGGCGAGTATTCAAAGTCAGGAGAATTCATCTATGACAGACCGTTCCTGTTTGGTTCAAAAAGAACCGGTCCGGATTTGCATAGAGAAGGTGGAAAATATCCAGATTCCTGGCATTATAATCATATGCTTGATCCAAGAAGTACCTCGCCAGGATCGATCATGCCACCATATCCATGGTTGAAAAAGAATAAAATTACCTATAAATACATGGAAAACAAGATCAGAGTTTTGCAGACGCTTGGAACACCATATGAAGAGGGCTTTGAGAAAAAAGCAGCTGTTCATGCAAGAGCTCAGGCAAAGGAAATTGTAGAACGACTGAAAGTTGCCGGAATAGAAGAAGCCGGACTTGAAAAGAAAGAGATCATCGCTTTGATCGCTTATTTACAAAGATTGGGTACAGATATTAAAAAATAAATTTCTCAGATGACTGACAGAGCTAAATATTTATTGGAATCAATCGAAGGACTTAATTGGTTAACCATCATACCAATGTTGTTTTTCTTTTTTATGTTCATCGCCATCGTTTATGTTACCTATTCAAAAAGGAAGTCATTTAATGATTATATGTCAAATCTTCCTTTGAACGATTCTGATCGATCAGTAGATTAATCATTCATTATTAAAATTAAATCCTATGTGGAAAAAATTAATAAATATATTGACCAGAACAACTCCCATAGAAGAGGAGCACGATATATTGTTGGAGCATGATTATGACGGGATTCAGGAATTAGATAATAAATTACCACCCTGGTGGCTGTGGTTATTGTATATAACTATTATTATATCTGCTGTATACATGTACAGGTATCATTTTTCCGGTGATTGGTCCTCAGCTACGGAATGGGAGCAGGAGATGGCTGAAGCACAATTGAACGTGGATGCATACATGGCAGAACAAGGAGATATTGTGGATGAAAATACCGCTACTATTCTTAATGATGAAGAATCTTTAAAAAACGGAGAAGTGATCTTTAATGAGCCTGGAAAATGCGCAACCTGTCATAAAACGGATGGTGGTGGATTGATCGGGCCAAACCTGACGGATGAATTCTGGATTCACGGGGGAGATATTAAAGATCTTTTCAAAGTAATTAAAAACGGAGTACCTGAAAAAGGTATGATATCCTGGAAAACGCAGTTAAATCCTGTTCAGATGCAGGAGGTTGCAAGTTATATACTGGTTAAATTGAAAGATACAAATCCTGCTGGTGCAAAAGCAGCTGAAGGTGAAAAATATATACCAGAAGTTGAGATGACCTCAGATACATCTGCGGTCAATGCAACTGAATAAAATTATAAATGGAGTGTAGAAAAAGACTGCGTGATCAAAGATTGATTCGCAGTCTTTTCTTTTGGTACGCATAGGCTTTCTAAATAAAAAAATAGATTTTGAACATTCTAAAGGAAGGTGTACTTTTATAATTGATACTTAAAGTAATTCGCATGTCAGATTCAACCAATCAAGTAAGTTACAGGGATCAGTTATCCACTTTGGATGAAAAGGGTAATAGGAAATGGATCTATCCCAAAAAACCTAAAGGGAAGTTTTATAAATACAGGACAATCGTTGGTTGGTTATTATTGTTGATCTTATTCGCTCTTCCCTTTATAAAAATTGGTGGCAACCAAATGATGTTGTTCGATATTTTTGAACGAAAATTCATTATTTTTGGTGTGATATTTACCCCTCAGGATACCCATATTTTTGCCCTTGGGACCATTGCATTGCTTTTCTTTGTCATCCTTTTTACCTTTGTATTTGGCAGGTTGTTTTGTGGTTGGTTTTGTCCTCAGACCATTTTCATGGAACTCGTTTACAGGCGTATAGAGTATTGGATAGAAGGGGATGCCAGAAGCCAGATCAAACTCAATAAGGCCCCCTGGACCTTCAAAAAGATCTGGAAAAAAACATTCAAACATTTCCTTTTTGCTGTAATTGCAGTCCTTTCTATAAATATTCTGATGTCCTATCTGGTTAGCGCAGATAAGCTGAAAACGATGATTTCAAGTCCGGCAACCGATAACTGGGCGTTTTTTGTTGGAATGGCTGTGTTATCAGCCATGTTCTATTTCATATTTGCATTTTTCAGAGAACAGGTTTGTACAAATGTCTGTCCCTACGGCAGGATGCAGGGAGTACTCCTGGTAGATGATTCAATAGTCGTTCAATACGATTTTGCAAGAGGGGAGAACAGGGGAACGACTAAACAGCGACGGGAGGACGAAAAACCTGCAATGAGTCTGGTAGCAAAATTGGAACAAGAGATAAAGGATGCAAAGATAAAAAGGGAGATTCCAGTCGATGAATGGGGAGATTGTATCGATTGCAAGCAGTGTGTTTTGGTTTGCCCGACCGGTATAGATATCAGAAATGGAACACAGCTAGAATGTGTTAATTGCACGGCTTGTATGGATGCCTGCGATGAGGTCATGGGGAAAATTGACAAACCCAAGGGTCTTATTCGATATGATTCCTTCAGTGGAGTAATGACTGGAAGAGACAAACTGATTACCAACCGGGGTTGGGCGTATATTGGTCTGCTAACCGTCATGATGGCTGCTTTTGTACTTGTACTACTCAACAGATCCCCGGTTGAGGCGATCATTTTGAGGACACCAGGTATGACTTATCAGGAGATCAGTGAAACAGAACTCAGTAATTTGTATAATTATAAATTGGTAAATAAAACAGGAGCAGATCTTTCTGATATTAGTTTCAAATTGGTTAGTCCAGCTGGAAAAATTGAATATATTGGAGGTTCAATTCCAGATATTCCGAAACTGGGAAGATCAGAAGGTTCCTTTTTTGTGAAGATTAAAAAGAATCAGGTACTTGGACAATCTACAGAATTGATGATAGAAGTTTATAGTAGTGGAAAAAAAATGGAGGAATCTAAAACTAATTTTTTAGGTCCGATTAAAAATTAATTGAATGGCGAAGTTCAGGTTTCATTGGGGATGGGCAATAGGCGTTTTTTATACCGTTTTTGTTATTGCAATTCTAAGTTTGGTTATAAAATCCTTTACGGTTGATAATGCATTGGTAGTAGACGACTATTACAGTAAGGATATTAGTTATCAGGAACATGCTGATAAAGTGAATAATTCGAAAGCCTTGAAGGAGGATGTCGCGTTTGAATATGATCGTGAGGTCAAGCAACTAAAGCTTGTTTTTCCTGCTGATTTTGAAAATTATTCTGGTAAAATTCACTTTTATAAACCAGATAATAAAAAACTCGATTTTGAATTGGAATTGGAAATTGATCAGGACCATCAGCAAATGATCTCTCTTGAAAAGATCGTATCTGGTTACTGGAAAGTAAAAATCAACTGGAAAGGGAACGATACTGCCTTTTACAAAGAATTTACTGTATACAAATAGAAAAGATAATTCCTAGTCAGGTTTCTTTGACCAATTTGAATAAATCTAAATGGATATTTTATTAACAGGTATTGTATTGGGTCTTGTAACAAGTTTTCATTGCGCAGGTATGTGTGGTCCGATCGCTATTGCACTGCCTTTACATGGTGCAGGCATTTTAGATAAAATATTTGGAGGTCTGGTCTATAATCTGGGTAGAACCATCACTTATGTTTTGTTAGGTGCTGTTTTTGGAATGTTGGGAGAAGGAATAGGAGCGCTGGGATTTCAACGCTGGTTGTCCATTATAACCGGTATTTTGATGATCTCCACCGTTGCATTTCCCGGTCTTTTCAAATTTAATTTATCCGGAGGGAAAAATGGGTTTTCCATTCTGAATTATCTGAAAAGCGGGATTCGGAATTTGTTTTCAACCAGATCTTATATGAGTTTATTGATGATCGGTTTGCTCAATGGTTTTTTGCCTTGTGGTGCGCTGTATGCCGCGTTGATCATTTCCACCGGAACAGGAAATATGAGTTCTTCCATCATGTTTATGTTGTTTTTTGGGCTGGGAACCATTCCAATGTTGCTAGCAATCAGTTTATTGGGCAATTTTTTAAGTATCAATTTAAGAAAAAAAATGTCTGGGTTTCTGCCAGTTGTCATTGTGATCATTGGTCTGTTGTTTATAATTCGCGGATTGAATCTTGGTATTCCTTACTTATCTCCGACAGAAGATAAAATTGAGATGAATATGGAACGAACCAAGAAATTACAACAAAGTAAGGAAATTGACTTTAAAGACCAGGAAATTGATCTGAATTCAGGCAAACAGATGAACTGCTGTGGCAGTTGATACTACTTGACTTATACCCCCTAGCCGTCCTAGAGGTCCTTCCATATCAATAAGCAAAAAAATAAGAATTTTTGAACATTTTCTAATCACAGTCATTTATACTATATTTGCAGACCAAAATTTAAAAGGACATGTTTGACAATTTAACCGGCAAATTAGAACAGGCATTTAAGAATATAAAAGGAGAAGGTAAACTTACCGAACTCAATATTGCAAAATCTATCAAAGAGATTCGACGGGCACTTGTTGCAGCGGATGTCAACTATAAGATTGCGAAGGAATTTACCGACAACGTTCGGGATGAAGCACTTGGCAAATCCAATGTGCTATCTGCGGTTAAGCCAGGTGAATTGATGGTGAAGATCGTCATGGATGAGATGGTTGAACTGATGGGTGGTAAGGCAGAAGGTCTGAATCTGGCGGGCAAGCCTTCAGTAATTTTGGTAGCAGGTTTGCAAGGATCTGGAAAAACCACTTTCTCTGGAAAATTAGCCTTGTACCTTAAAGAGAAAAAGCAAAAGAAAGTATTATTGGTTGCCTGTGACGTTTATCGTCCTGCTGCGATTGATCAATTGACTGTAGTTGCTGAAAAAGCTTCTGCTGGAATCTATAAGGAGATAGAATCTAAAGATCCTGTTTCCATCGCAAAAAATGCGATCAAATATGCCAAAGATGAAAACTACCAGGTAGTCATCGTTGATACCGCTGGTCGTCTTGCTATTGATGAGGTGATGATGAAAGAAATTCGGGATATTGATAAAACGATCAATCCGGATGAAACTTTGTTTGTTGTGGACTCCATGACGGGGCAGGATGCCGTAAATACAGCAAAAGCTTTTAATGATGTTTTGGATTACGATGGTGTTGTACTTACCAAACTGGATGGTGATACCAGGGGTGGGGCAGCATTGACTGTAAAATATACGGTTGGTAAACCGATCAAGTTTGTGAGCAACGGTGAGAAATTGCAGCAACTTGAGATGTTCCATCCTGATAGGATGGCCCAGCGAATTCTCGGAATGGGAGACATTGTTTCCTTTGTGGAAAAAGCACAGGAACAATTCGATGAAGAGGAGGCAAAATTGCTCGAAAAGAAAATCAAAAAGAACAAATTTGATTTTAATGATTTTCTGGGACAGATCGCACAGATCAAAAAAATGGGAGACCTCAAAGGATTGATGGGTATGATCCCGGGTATGAGCAAAATGACCAAGAATCTGGATATCGATGATAATGCCTTCAATAAGGTAGAGGCAATCATATACTCAATGACGCCGGAAGAACGTTCTAAGCCTGAACTGATGAGCATGAGCAGAAAAAGAAGAATAGCGACCGGTTGCGGACATAATATTCATGAGATCAATATGTTTATAAAACAATTTGATCAAATGAAGAAAATGATGCACAGAATGAGTAAAATGAAAGGTTTGACGGATATGATGCCAGGGGGTATGCCGGGAATGGGCAAAAAATAAACATTCAGCATTCAGCGCTGGATCCTAAATATCTTCTTCAAGCATTTTTTTGAGCTCATTGAGCTTGAGCATACAATCGATCGGTGTCATGGCATTGAGATCCAGTGATTCAATGGCATCTTTCAAATTGCCTGCAACAGGATCAACCGTTTCAAAAATACTTAATTGATAATTTGAAGGCATTTGAATTAATTTTTCCTTCAAGGTTTTGTCTCCACCCGTATCAGACTCAAGCAATTTCTTCTCAAGTTGCTTTAAAATTTCACCAGCTCGCTCAATGATCGCCCGGGGCATTCCAGCCATTTTGGCAACGTGAATTCCGAAACTGTGTTTGGATCCTCCAGGTACTAATTTTCGCAGAAAAATAACCTTTTGACCCAGTTCCCGGGTAGCTACATTGTAATTCTTGATCCTGTCAAATTTGGGTTCAAGTTCATTTAATTCATGATAATGTGTTGCGAAAAGGGTCTTTGGGTGTGCAAAATTGTTTTCGTGCAGGAACTCAGCCAATGACCAGGCTATTGATATTCCATCATAAGTGCTCGTTCCACGACCTATCTCATCTAGTAATATTAAACTCCGCTCTGAGATGTTATTCAAAATATTGGCCGTTTCATTCATTTCAACCATAAAAGTGGATTCTCCGCTTGATATGTTATCTGATGCTCCAACACGCGTAAATAACTTATCTATGTAGCCTAAATTTCCGCTTTGGGCCGGAATAAACGATCCGGTCTGCGCCATGAGGCAGATCAATGCAGTCTGTCTGAGAATTGCTGATTTACCGGACATGTTTGGCCCGGTGATCATCATTATCTGTGTGTTTTCGTTATCAAGTAAAACATTGTTTGGAACATACTGCTCTCCGAGTTCCATGTGTTGTTCGATCACAGGATGTCTACCCTGCTGAATATCAATCGTCAGACTATTGTTGATCACCGGTTTACAATAATTGTTTTTCTTGGCGACCATCGCAAAGGAGATCATTACATCCACCCTGGCCAGAATATGTGCATTTCGCTGAATTGGAATTACATATTCGAGGATTTTTTGAACCAGCTGTGAGAATAATTTTTCTTCCAGTACCTGTGAGCGTTCTTCTGCTGTCAATATTTTTTGCTCAAGCTCTTTCAATTCAGGAGTAATATACCGCTCAGAATTAGTCAGAGTTTGTTTTCTGATCCAGTTGTCCGGAACCAGATTCTTGTCTTTATATTTATTCGTGACCTCAAGAAAATAACCAAATACATTGTTATATCCGATCTTTAGCTTGTCAATCCCGGTCTTTTTTGCTTCTTCATTTTGAATGGAAAGCAAAATGTCTTTTGCGTTTGAAATCAGGTTTCGTAATTCATCCAGATCGGGGTCAATGCCATCATTAATGACTTTACCCTTGTGTAATTGATTCGGCGTCTCAGGATGGATCTCCTTTGAGATTTTTTCATTTATTTCCGTACAAAGATCGATCTGTTTGCCTAAAGAATTGAGCTCTTCCAGGTTTGATTCTTCCAGAAGTGATTTGATATTCACAAGCGCTTTTAGGCCATTTCCAAGCATTTGTACTTCTCTTGGGTTAACCTTGCCCATGGAAACTTTTGAGATCAGCCTTTCAATATCACCGATTTTTTTCAGATGCAAAAGTATATCTTCTGCTTCAATATGATTCCTGAAATAATGATCTACGATATTGAGTCTGTGTGTGATCGCTTCCGGATCAACAAGCGGCATTAATATCCATTTTTTCAATAACCGGGATCCCATTGGCGAACTGGTTTTATCCAAAATATTTATAAGCGGAATACCGGTTGAAAATTGTGCCTGGATCAATTCAAGATTTCGTATGGTAAATCGGTCAAGCCACAAATATTGTTCATTATGAATGCGGCTGATAGAATTTACATGTTTCAGGTCCTTGTTTTCAAGGGTGTCCAGATAATGTAAGATTGCACCTGCTGCGATTTGGCCGGCCTCCAGCTCTTCAATTCCAAAACCTTTGAGTGAATTGACTTCAAAATGCTCCAGTAATTTTTCTCTCCCAAAATCATAGGTGTAGACCCATTCTTCTATTGGAAATTTATATAAGTCCTTCCCAAAAATCTTTTCAAATTGATTCTTATAGCTTTTTGAAAAGATTATTTCTGATGGGTTGAAACTCTGAACCAGTTTTTCCACCTGATCCATGCCCCCTTCAGCAACTAAAAATTCACCGGTAGATATATCGATTAAAGAGATTCCTTGTTTGCCTTTTGGCATAAAGCAAATGGAAGCAAGAAAATTATTGCTTTTAAAGTCCAGCAGCTTATCACTTGTCTTCAATCCGGGCGTGATAACCTCAGTAACGCCTCGTTTTACAATTTTCTTTTCTTTGGAGGGTTTTTCCAATTGTTCACAAATGGCAACCCGGTAACCGGCTTTAACCATTTTTGGTAAATACAGGTCAAGAGAATGGTATGGAAATCCAGCTAATTCAACATCGCTGCCACCATTATTTCGAGAGGTCAATACAATACCCAGGGTTGCTGCCGTTTTAACTGCATCTTCGCCGAAGGTTTCATAGAAGTCTCCAACCCTGAACAACAGAATTGCATTGGGGTGTTTCGATTTGATCTGATGATATTGTTTCATCAGAGGTGTCGTAGTGCCGGTATTATTTGTTTTAGATTTTGCCAAAAGCTATAATTTTCTCAGGTTGGACAAATATATAAAATGTTCATTAGCTTTAGGAATTGACCATCAGGAATTATGACTTTCATGTAAATTGAATAATAAATTTAGATTGTAATATTTTTGAACAACAAAATTTGAATCTTTGTGTTTTTGTATTTAAATCTATAATTGTAATAATAAATGAGTTTAATTGATACATTGAAGTGGCGGTATGCCTGTAAGAAATTTGATCCCCTGAAAAAGGTTTCGGATCAACATATTGATTTCATTAAAGAATCGATCAGACTTAGCGCATCCTCCTATGGCATGCAGGCTTTTAAGGTTCTGGTTATTCAGGATCAGGAATTGAAAGAAAAACTAAAGATAGCTTCCTGGAACCAAACGCAGATCGCTGATTGTTCTCATCTTTTTGTATTTTGTCATCAAACATCAATAACAAAAGAAACGGTTGATAAATATGCTGACCTTCGTTCCCGGGTTCAAAAAAAGTCAATGGAGGAAACGCTGAAGTATGTTAATTATATGTGGGGAAGTGTACAAAAATATACCCCTGAATTTATTAACCAGTGGTCGTCAAAGCAAACTTATATTGCACTATCCAATCTGCTGACTGCTTGTGGCGAATTGAAAGTTGACTCATGTCCAATTGAGGGCTTTGAGAAGGAAAAATACAATGAAATTCTTGGTTTAACGGAAAGAGGGCTTGCCGCATCTGTTGTTGCAGCAGTCGGTTACCGGGCTGAAGATGAACCCAATCAACACAATGTTAAAGTAAGAAAAGCTACTCAAGATCTTTTTGAGAATATTGTTTAATACACATATTATTTCGATTTAATAAAAAATAAAAATTATAAAAGCATATGAATTATTTAAAAATAGACCCTAAGAATTTGTTGTTGTTGTTCGCATTTATTTTGATAAATGTTAACATCAATGCTCAAAATGATAAAACTGAAAATATGAATGATACAAAAAAATCTTTTTACGAATATTCTGCAGCTGCCCTTGATGGGGAAGAGATCTCGATGGATAAATATAAAGGACAGGTTGTGTTGATAGTGAACACTGCAAGTGAGTGTGGATTTACACCTCAGTATGAAGGGCTTGAGGAATTGCACAAGAAATATGGAAATAATGGATTGAATGTCTTGGGTTTTCCTTGTAATCAATTCGGGAAACAAGAGCCTGGTTCAGATAAGGAGATTGCTCAGTTTTGTAAATTAAACTTCGGTGTTAGTTTTCAAATGTTCTCAAAAATTGATGTTAACGGAGAAAATGAAGATCCTTTATATACTTATTTGAAAAAGGAACAGGGAAGTATTTTGGGCAACAGTATTAAATGGAATTTTACGAAATTTCTGGTTGATAAAAACGGGAAAGTTGTTGAACGATATGGCTCAACCACAAAACCAGAAAGTATAGAAAAAGATATCAAAAAATATCTGTAATAGTTTCTGGAATTTAATATATACCTTTGAATTGCCGCCCCTTTCGGAATGTCTTACCTGGGGGTAGCATCATATTTTTATTGTAAATGATGAGATTAATTCTAAGTGGAAAGTTCATTTTTCCAGCCTTGTTAATAATGCTGCTTTCAGCTTGTCAAAATGGGGATTCCAAACGCAATCTTTCTGTTGTGTCTGAGACGAAATATCAGTTAAACTGGATATGGGAAGATGAATTTGAAGAAGTGGAGAAGGAGAAATTAATAAATTGGATCCTTGAGGTAAATCAATCGGTTCAAAATGTTCTGGGGCCTTATCTCTTTGATATGAACATTCATTTCTACAAGAGCAGCAATGCTTCAGAACCCGTTCCTTGGGCACACACGCGCCGGTCCGGGGTTCAGTCTGTTCATTTTCATGTCAATCCTGATTTTAGCCTTGAAGAATTTCGGGATGATTGGACAGCACCACACGAGATCAGCCATATCGCACTTCCATTTCTTGGAAAAAAGAATTCCTGGTTTGCTGAAGGATTTGCTAGTTATATGCAGTATCAGGTCATGAATGATATGAAGATCATGACGGACGAACAAATGCAAAATAAATACAAGGAAAAAATCGATCAAAACAGAAAATATTACGATTCAGAAGAAGCCCCCTTTATTGAAGTTGCCCGGAACTTAGTGGAAAAGAGTCATAATTATCCTGCTATGTATTGGGGAAGTACGAGTTATTTTATTTTGCTTGATCAAAAATTGCAGGAAGAAAAGGGATATGGAATCAACGAATTGGTGCGAAAATATCAGCAAAATGGCAGGAACAGAGATGTCGATATTGAAGAAATGATACTTACAATGGATAGTCTGATCGGCAAGCCTTTTTGCAAGGATCTGTATCAGTTATTTTCAGAAGAACCGGCAAAGAAAGTATTTGAAAAATTAAAAATCTGATCTAATTATCAGGATCATATTCTGCGATCGTTTGATTCAGATCCCGGTTCACAGCGATGGCAGCGTTTAATTCATAACCCGCCAAAATAGCCAGACAATTGAATTCCAGCCAGATCATCAGGATGATAATGGCTCCAAGTGAACCATAAATCTCATTGTATCTTCCAAAATTATTCACAAAATAGGAAAAGCCAACCGAACTCATTAAACTTAAAATGGTTGCTACACCTGCTCCTGGACTGAGAAATTTCATTCTCTTTTTCATGGCTGGGCCATATCTGAATAAAATGGAAATTGTAAAATACAAAAGGACCAAAACCAATACCCAACGTAATATATCGATGGTGAAACGAGCAATTTGCCCCAACTCCAGTTCATCGAATAAGAGATTTAGGAAAATATTGCCCAGGATGATGGATGTAGTCGAAATGAGCAATACAATAATCAACAAAAAAGTAATTTGAAAAGCGACCAGTTTGTGTTGGAAGAAATTTCTGTTTCTAAACGTTTCCGCATAGGATTTTGAAAACCCGCTCAGTAAGGTTGAAATTCCGTTTGAAGTAAAGTAAAGCATTAAAACCAAACTCACGAATTGAGATCCAAAACGAATTTTAAGACTCAGACTATCCATAATGTTGAATAGATATTTTTCAGCTTCTACCGGAAGAAGACCCGTCAGTGAGGATTTCCAGAATTCAACATAATCCAGTGTAAACGGTAGATAGGGGACAAGTGTCAATAGAAAAATAATCCCGGGAAAGATTGCCAGAAAAAAGCTGTGTGCCATCGCTTTTGCCCGGACGGTTATATCATCGTTCTGAGACTCCAAGTAAACAAAGCGAAAGGCAATGTAAACTGAAACGCCTGCAAAACCCGGAATGGTTGTTGTTTTGGTCCAATGCGAGATATTCCTGATAATTGGCATTTGAAGAAATGCCTCAATGCTGTTTTTAATCCTTTGTTTCAAAATACGGTTTTAGTTTTTGAACCAATTCATCAGGAGCTGAAAGTCGTTTATTATCTGAATTTCGGATAAAAAACAGTTTTACATTTCCTGTATTTACTAAAATACCTCTTTGGTTGAAAATACGGTAATCAAAACTGATCATTTTTGAAGGTAGCTCCGTCAAAGTCGTCTTTATCCTTAATTCATCATCGTATTTGGCCGGATAAAGGTACCGCGAATCCATGGACACAACCGGCATGATTATGCCTAACTCATCTTCCCATTTGATATAAGAAAGGCCAAGAGACCGGAGCATTTCCATTCTTCCAATCTCATAAAACCTCGGATAATTTCCATAATAAACAACCCCCATCTGATCAGTATCTCCGTACCTTACCCTTACCTTATAGTCGAATGAATACATAAATTAAGTCGCTAATGATTGTTCGTTACCGTAATTTTAAACTCTTTCTATCGGACAGGTCATGCAATGTGATCCTCCCCGTCCTCTTGAAAGTTCAGTAGATGGTAATGTTATGATCGTCATTTCGAGGTCCTTTGCTTTAATTTTCCCTTTTTCCACCTGCTTGATAAATTTCTTAGCAGCTAAGATCTTATAGCCATGTTCCTTAAATGCCAGTTCTGTTTTTGGATTCCTGTCATACGCCAGTGCAACACCTGGTTTTACTGCAACCAGATTGCAGCCATCCGTCCATTGCTCTCTCTCCTGATAGGGGTAAACCCCATTTCCTCCAAAGATGAACTTCATTTTTGGGTTTATTTCATTGAGGAAGAAATCCTTGATTGAGGGATAAACAGCTTCTTCACCAGTTGATTTATAAACAGTTACAAGTGAACTTAGGCCATCGTATATGATTGGCTTGAAAACAACCACATGATCTTTACTGATTCGTGTAAAAAGTGTATCTATATGCATGTAATTTCGCTCATGTGGAATTTCAACTTTGACCACATGCTTTATTATTCCATTTTCAAATAGATAATCTTTTAATAGATTGATCGCATGAACAGAAGTTCGCTCACTATGTCCGATTAATAAAAAATCGTCTTCGATCATCATCACATCACCTCCTTCAATAGAAACGGCTTCTCCCCTTTCTGAAGGGGGGAATTCATCCACAACGTTCAGGTCGATCAGTTTTTTTTCTTTTCTGGCTTCCAGAAAAATAGGGTGTGTATTGATGATGAATCTGGTAAGAATATTCTCCCTGTGCCGGGCGATTCTAGCCGCTTTCATTATTATGATGTGGTCTTTAATAACCGCAGCGATATCTCGTGTAAAGATAAAATTCGGGATGGAATCAAATAAATATTTTCCATTTACCTTACAGAATCCAGTGATCAACAATTCACTAAGATCGAAGTTATTTAATTCAAGCATTGAATCATATGCAATGGATGGCAATTCTTCAAACTGAACGATGTCTTCAATTAATTTTTCTTTGGTAATATGGCTATAATCCAGAGATTCCTGGATTAGTTCATTAATGTCTATGACATTTTCTTTTCCAGTGAAAAGAGATAATACTTTAGTGAAAACATCATGTTCCTTCTGCATTAAAGGCAGGAAAACAATGTCATCAAATAATAATTCTTCAGCTTTTTTTGGAGAAATTCTGGCAATTCCTTCGTCCGGACGATGTACGATTACTCGTTTTAGTCTGCTGATCTCATTGGTAACATTAACTGACATAAATTTAGATTTATTCGCAAAGATAAAAACAATTGAATATAGTTATCATAAAATGGAAAATGCTGGGAATAATTCTCATTTTAACTAAGTCCAAAGTCTAAAAATAGCTTATGTTTGTCAGCACAAACCAAGGAAAAATGGCCATGAATAACAGAGTAGGAATCAGATATGAAGATCGTTTTAAAATGGAACGAAGAGTTGCTATTACCCCCAATCACGTTCAGAAATTGATTGAGGAAGATGGATTGGAATTTTTAGTGGAAAAGTCTGAAAAGCGGGTTTTTACGGATGCTGAATTTAATGAAGCAGGGGCGAAAATTGTAGATGATGTTAGACAGGCATCTGTGATTTTTGGAGTGAAAGAAATGCCAATTGAATATTTTGAAAAGAATAAAACATACATCCTCTTTTCCCATACGATTAAAGGACAATCTTATAATATGCCGGCTCTAAGGAAAATGGTAGAAAAGAAAATAAATCTTATAGATTATGAAAAAGTGGCGGATGCTGATGGAAGACGATTGATCTTTTTTGGGCGTTTTGCCGGACTTGCGGGTATGATCAATTCACTTTGGGCGCTTGGATTAAGAATGGGGGAATTGAATTCGAAAAATCCTTTTTCCGGAATCAATCAAAGTTATACTTATACTTCACTGGAAGACGCATTAGCAGATATTTCCAAAGCGGGGAAAGCGATTGAAAATGGTGCCTTAGCTGATCTTTCCCATCCGTTGGTAATCGGATTTACAGGTTATGGCAATGTTTCAAAAGGGGCTCAGGAAATTTTGGATGTTTTGCCACATGAGGAGATTAGCCCGGAACAGTTACTAAGCTTTTCGGAAAATGGCGATTGGGATAAAAATAAGGTTTTTAAAGTGGTGTTTAAGGAAAAGGACCTCGCTCAAAGAATTGACGGAAGTGCTGAATTTGAACTACAGGATTATTACAATCACCCTGAAAAATTTAAAGGTGATTTTGAAAAATATGTCGATAAGATTTCTGTTTTGATGAATTGCATGTACTGGGATAAAAGGTATCCTAAACTCATCACCAAAGAATATCTGAAAAATAATTTTGATAATAAGCATCCGTTAAAAGTGATAGGGGATATTACCTGCGATCCCAATGGTTCTATCGAATGTACTTTTGATTGTACCAAAATTGAATCACCGAATTTCGTATATGATCCAGCAACGGAGGAAATTACCCCTGGAAATGAAGGCCCCGGCATATTGGTTATGGCTGTTGATATTTTGCCGAGCGAATTGCCAAGAGAATCATCAAAAGGATTTAGTTCAGCTCTGCTGCCCTTTGTTTCAAAAATTGTTAAAGCGGACTATTCAAAATCGTTTGAAGAATTAGAACTTCCTGAACCGATCAAAAAAGCCCTGATATTACACAATGGGGAATTTACGCCCGATTTTAAATACATGGAAAAATACTTAGAAAATATAGATAAATAATCTCATGAAAAAAATACTTGTACTGGGCGCTGGTTTGTCCACCCCGTCACTTATAAATTACTTATTGGAACATTCTGTAGAGCACGATTGGAAAATTACAGTCGGTGATATTTCCCAACAAATGGCAAAAGATAAAATAAAAGGACATCAGAATGGAATAGCCATTTCATTTGATGTTTTTGATGATGCTCAAAGATCTGAATATGTGAAGGACGCAGACCTTGTCATTTCCATGTTGCCTGCAAGACTCCATTATTTAATCGTTAATACTTGTTTGAAATTTAAGAAGAACATGGTGACTGCATCCTATAATTCAAAGGACGCGGTTGAATTGAATCAACAGGCGAAAGAAAGCGGAACGCTTATTCTGAATGAAATTGGCCTAGATCCGGGAATCGACCATATGTCAGCGATGAAAGTCATTAATGAAATTAAAAAAGCTGGTGGAAAATTGACTGGGTTCACATCGTCAACGGGTGGGCTTGTTGCACCAAAGTATGACAACAATCCCTGGAATTATAAATTTACGTGGAATCCCAGGAACGTTGTTTTGGCTGGTCAGAGCGGTGCACAATATATTTCTAATGGTTTATATAAGCAGATACCATACCATAAGCTATTTGAAAGGGTTTCCAGGATCAATTTAAATGGGTATGGAGAGTTTGAGGTGTATCCAAACAGGGATTCATTATCATATAGAACGGCATATGGTTTGGATGAAATACCATCAATGTTCAGAGGAACCATTCGACGACCTGGTTTTAGCCGATCATGGAATATTTTGGTTCAACTTGGAGCAACGGATGATACTTATGTTATTGAAAATTCTGAAAACCTGACTTATAGGGATTTCATTAATAGCTTTCTGAGTTATGACCGCATACTGAGTGTGGAAGAAAAATTAGCTAAATATGTCGGTTTGAATGAGGATTCAATCGAAATGTACAAATTGCGTTGGTTGGGATTATTTGAAAATGATAAAATTGGTTTGAAGAATGCAACGCCTGCTCAGATCCTTCAGAAAAAACTGGAGGAAAAATGGGGTCTTGATCCTGATGACAGGGATATGATCGTCATGCAACACGAATTCAAATATGAAATGAATGGTGTTGCCAAAATGTTGACATCTTCTCTGGCAGTTGAAGGTAAAAATAATGTTGAAACAGCCATGGCTATGACGGTTGGCCTGCCAGTCGCGATCGCATGCAAATTGATCCTGACCAATAAAATAAATGTAACTGGTGTGGTGATTCCTACTACAAAGGAAATCTACGAACCTGTATTAAATGAACTTTCAGAATACGGGATTAAATTTATTGATCGCGAAATTGATCTGTAAAGGGTGTTTACAATAAATTAATTCAGAACTTGAATATCTCAATTACATGAGATATCCAAGTTCTGAACTCTAAAAGAACTCTTCACTGTGGATTTGTCCCGGGGTTTTGCTTTTGTGAATTTTAAAACCGTGACCAATCAGCAGATCCTGCATGTTTTTGATCATCGTTGGATTGCCACAAAGGAAGACATGGGTATTTTCCGGGGTTGGTTTCATTCCTAAATGCTTTTCTACCGATCCATCCTTCCATATCTCTTCAATAAATCTTGTATCACCATTCCATCCTGCAGGTTCTTTTTCAGGCATAGTGATGGTCGGATAATATGAAAAATTGTCAAAAATAGTTGAGAGTAATTGCAATTCAGAGGAGTATCCCAGGTCCCAGCTATTGGAAGCACCTTGAATAACCATGATGTTGCCATTTCTTTTTACGGCATTTGAACGCATCATGCTCATATAAGGTGCAACGCCTGTACCGGTTGCAATCAATACGATGTTCTGATCATTTTCAACCATATCCAGGGTAAACATACCTGTCGGTTTTGGAGTCATGTAGATCTTATCTCCGATATTCAGTGAAAAGATCCTGGGTGTTAGTGATCCCGAATGGACAAGCGTAATATAAAATTCAACGAAATCCTGAGAAGATGAAGAAGCGATCGAATATGCCCTTCTAATGATTTTATCAGGTGCCGGCTCTTTAAACTCTTCAGTTGCTTCAGGACACCTAGGAACATCTTCATACAAACCAAGTGCAACGAATTGACCGGCTGTGAATTCAGGCAATTCCCAATTGTCTGGTTTTATTCTTATGATCTTCATAATAGGTGAAACCTGGACGATTTGTGTGATGATACTGTTGTATAGATTCTCCATTCTTTCTGAAAAATTTCATGAATTTAATTAGCAAACAAAAGTAAGTTCGTTAAGACGAATAAACAAGTTGGACAGTGTTAATTTTTAGCCTTGCTTCCATTTAATGCGCTATTAAGGATAATAAATGCTTCTTCACTCGGTTTGAATTCCTTCTGTGATTTACTTTGGGCCAAATGTTATATTTTGGAATTTTTGGTATATTCATTTCAATCTTTTGGAAATAAAAGAAAAGCTATTCTTTTTGCGACCGGATTGAAGAAAAAAATTGAAATGTCTAATTGAGCGATTTATGGTATTTACAATTAGAAATTGAAAGGAATTTCAAACAGTATCGTCTATTCTTTGAAAGTAAAAAATTGAATGTTCTAATTCACCGGAATAATAGGATATTGTTTTGTTTTTGTTTCATTTTTAAAATTGCATTTTCAATTGTTATACATGGGAATAGTAGATTAAAATAGGCTTGAATTATTTATAGATAAAATAATTATTTATAATTAAAATAATAAGGCTATTTAGGTTTAGATATAAGTTAATAATAAGATTTTGCCCAATTAGAAAGAACTTGAATTGAGTAAATACGTAATTTCTACTTAAAAATTTGATTGATAGAATATTATGTCGAATAATTGATTTATTTATGTGCTATTTAATCTGAACAAGATTAGATTTGGAATGTTATGCTACTAGAATTTAATTTAATGGATATTTAATGCAAATTCGTCTAATAAAAAATCTGAATTTTAAGCTTATCCTTTTTTTTGCTATTTATTAAGAGAACCCAATTGTTTTTTAAACCATATTTTTGAATGAGAACAGTACAATTTTTATTTATACTATTATTGAGTCAGACTTTGTTTGCACAAACATTTAATATCAAAGGTCAGCTAAAAGATGATCAGGGTGAATTCATCCCATTTGCTAATGTTGTGCTTTACGATGCAATCACAACAGAAATGTTCAAAGCTGAAGTTTCCGATTTAAGCGGAAATTTTGCATTCAAAAATATAAAGGAAGCAAACTATCAACTAGAGATCAGTTATATAGGTCTTGAAGTGAAAAGGATCTTTATTGAAGGTAAAAATGGCGATGCGGATCTTGGACTAATTGAATTAATAACCTCAGGGGTTCAAATAGAAACCGCGGTTGTTGTAGCGAAAAGAGCCTTGGTTGAAGTTAAACCGGATAAGACTGTTTTTAATGTGGAGGGGACGATCAATAGTGCCGGAGATGATGCAATCGGTTTAATGAGAAAAGCACCGGGCGTTCTGTTGGATAACAATAATAACATTACTGTTTTAGGAAGATCGGGGGTGATCGTTTATGTGGATGGTAAAAAATTACCTTTGGCTGGCGATGATCTGACAAATTACCTTGAGAGTATACCATCGGAACAAATTGATCGATTTGATATTATTACGAATCCAAGTGCAAAATATGAAGCTGAAGGCAACGCGGGAATCATTGATATTCGTTTGAAAAAAAACCAGAATGTTGGTACGAATGGTACTGTTTCTTTGGGCCTGAGCCAGGGGGTTCATCCAAGGTATAATATCAATCTGGGCGCAAATAAAAGAACTGAAAAACTAAATTTTTATGGTAATCTGGGCTTGAATAAATCTACCAGGTTCCTCAATGTATACAACGAGAATTTATTGAATGACCTTTATATTGTGAGCAATAGCGAAACCAATATTGAAAGGGATGGACTGGACGGAAAATTTGGAATTGATTATTTTATTAATGAATTTCAAACCATTGGTTTCATATACAGCGGAGGATTACAAAATAAGATGGGTGGAAATGAAAACCAAAATGATATCTCAACTTATGCGACCAAAGAAATTGTAGACAGTATTTTAATCGCTCAATATGAAACAACAGGTAAAAATCTGAATAATACTATAAACCTGAATTATGCTTTTAGCAAAAAAGGGAAAACGCTAAATATCGATGCTGATTATGGAAATTATGATAATCAGTCTGAGAATTATCAGCCGAATTATTATTTCAAACCAAATGGCACTGATACCTTATCCAGCTTAATCAATGGATTTGATACACCTGCTTCAATCAAAATTTATAGCCTGAAAGCGGATTATGAACAAGATGCCTTAGGTGGACAACTTGGTTTTGGCGCTAAATATTCAAAAGTAGAAACAGATAATACTTTTGAATTTTCTGATTTTTTTGATGGCGTTTGGGCTATTAACAATAACAGATCAAACAACTTCACTTATAATGAAAACGTATATGCTGCTTATTTAAATTTCTCACGATCGATTAATAAAAAGCTAAGTGCCTATGCAGGCTTGAGAATGGAATTGACGGATGCAACCGGTAATCTTACTACGTATGATACTATACTTTCTGAGGAGCCTGTGGAGCTGTTTTATTTGGATTATTTTCCAAGTGCAGGTATTAGTTATAAACTTAAGCAGGGCAATACTATGAATGTCAGTTTTGGCAGAAGGCTGAATCGTCCTGATTATAATGTGTTGAATCCATTTAAGGAACAACGAAGTGAACTTTCATATTTTAAAGGAAACCCATTTCTAAATCCGGAGATAGTAAATAATTTTGAAATTGGATATACGCATGGATATAAATACAATTTTAAGTTATCTTATAGTCGAACAATAGACCAGATCACCAGATTGATTGGTCCTGACGAAAGCGACCCAAGGGCTAGTTTCCTGTCATGGGACAATCTGGCTACCCAAGATATTTATGCTGCAAATGCTTCTCTTCCTTTTGATATTACCAAATGGTGGAATGCATTCTTTAATATTTCCGGGTCTTTTATCAGCAATAAAGCAGCATATGAAAATGGGGCTGTAATCGATCTTCAGGCATGGACTTATGGGGTTTTTAGCCAGAATAGCTTTAAACTGCCAATGGATATTACTGGCGAACTTTCAGGTCGATTTTCCGGACCTGGTATTTGGGGTGGTGTCTTCAAATATGAAGCAAGCTGGGGATTAAATGCTGGATTGCAAAAGAAGTTTTTGAATAATAACATGAATGTAAAATTATCCGTAAATGACTTGTTTAATCAAGGGGGGTGGAAAGGTGTAAGCTATTTTAACGGATTGGAAAACAGAAGTATTGGGAAATGGGATAGTCGTAGAATCAGCTTGAGTATATCCTATAAATTCGGAAATAATAAGATCAAAACCAGAGACAGAAAAACGGGAATTGATGAAGAGTCAAAAAGGGTGGGTGAATCAGAATAATTCTTCTGAGTTGGATTCCAGTGAACATAACATTGATAGCGTATTTAAGCATCTGTAAATGAGTGTGCTGGGCTTATTTTAGGCTGATGCTCTTGATTATTTTATTTAATTAGCTATTAAAAGCTTTTCCTGTTCTGCTAAAAAGCAGTTCTTCAAAGTCAATTTATAAATCCATTCTTTGTAACTTGTAGGCTTAAATTTACAAGCCGGACAATAGTTGAATATAGTCCGACCTTGTTCCTAAATTAAGCAAATTATGTATTCATTTTCCAAAAGTGTCAGTGCCTTACGTTCATCTGAAATCAGAGACTTAATGAAATTGGCTACGCGTCCTGATATTATTTCCTTTGCAGGAGGGATGCCAAATAACGATCTTTTTCCCATCGAAGTAGTAGATGAAATTTTTAATAACATGCCGGATGATATTAAGAAAGTCGGTTTTCAATATGGCCCGACTCCTGGTTATCCGCCCCTTTTGGAATCATTAAAAGAACATTTGCGTGCAAAGGGCTTACCCGTGGACACAAATGAACTGATGATCACTACCGGATCCTTGCAGGCGATCAATATATTAACGCAGGAATTTGTTGATCCGGGCGATACAGTAATTTGTGAGAATCCTAGTTTCATAGGCGGGATATCCGTTTTTAAATCCTACCAGGCAAATATTGAGAGTGTGCCTTTAATGGATGACGGGATAGATCTTGATATTTTGAAGGACAAACTGGATAATGCTGAGACAACACCCAAGATATTATATGTTACGCCTAATTTTCATAATCCTGCCGGTATCATATATTCAGCAGAAAAGCGGAATGCGTTGTTTGAGTTGATGCGTGGAAGGGATACCATTATTATTGAAGATGATGCTTATGGTGATCTATATTATGATGAGTCAGTAAGAGAATTGACCCGTCCGATGAAGAATGATGAAACGGATGATATTTACATTTGTTATACCGGATCATTTTCTAAAATACTGGGCCCAGGGTTCAGATTGGGATGGTTGCTTGTTTCGCCAGAAATATATAAAAAATGTGAATTGATCAAACAGGCAATGGATGCTTGTTCTCCTAATTTTACACAGGTAATTGCCAATGAATTTCTGTCGCAGGGAAAGCTTCAGCCTTACCTTCAGTTTTTACGTAAAGAGTATTCTGAAAGGAGAGATTTGATGCATGAATGTCTTGAGAAGCATATGCCGGCTGATATTAACTGGATTAGACCGGAGGGTGGCTTTTATTATTGGCTGAACCTGCCAAACAATTTGGATGCCACTGAAATTATGACCAAGAGCATACAGAAAGGAGCCGTCTTTGTAACAGGAAAAACGTTTGATCCTCATGGCAAAAAGAATGACAGAATCAGATTGTCATTTTCAAATATGAAGCATGAAGAAATAGAAAAAGGAATTAAGATGATCGCTGAATCAATTAAAGAACTTATGTAAGATCTTTCAGGTATTCAATACCTGCTTCTCTTCCTAAATTGAATGCCTCAATATTCAGGTCGATTATTCGTTCTCCTTTGGCTTTAAAGATTGATTTTATTCCTTCTAGAAGATGTTCGTTCTTTAATACCATATGGTCAGCAGCCGCTCCTAACATCACCATATTAGCTGCCCTGATATTTCCGGCTTTCTTTGCTAAAACGTCTGCATCTAGTAAAATTCTATCCTTGTGCAAATTGATCTCATTAAATAATTTATCAATTTCAGGATAATTGTCGATGTTTTTGATGGGCTTGGTATTGCTGATCAGGAAACCTCCTTTTTTTAGAAAAGGAATATACCTCAGTAGTTCCATCGGCTCAACAGAAAGGATCATATCTGCTTCACCTGTGGGTATCAGGCTTGAATAAATCTCCTGATCTGATATTCTTAAGTGAGATAGAACAGCTCCTCCTCTCTGGCTCATTCCATGAACTTCTGATTGTTTGATGTGAAGTCCATTTTCCAAAGCAGCAATTCCAATAACGGCAGCAATTGATAAAATGCCCTGTCCGCCTACACCCGCCAATATGATGTCATTTGTCATTTTTATTATTTTATTTATCAGTCTGATTCATAAAAGTTAAAATTGTCAATAGATCAAATATTTCCTATAATCCAATGACAATTTCAACTTGTTTTTAAATTCTAATACAATCTCTCTGTGCGATAATTACAGAAACACCATCATGTTCTATTTCCTCATTGATAATAGCAATATTCTCAGCAAGATTCTTCTTTAATGGAATAATCAGTCTCAGATGATCAGGGTCAACCCCAATTCCAAGGCAAATTTCTGCAATTCGACCAGTCGCCGTAGATTGCTGACCCCCTGTCATAGCTGTTGTACTGTTATCAGAAATTAAAACCGTTATTCGTGAATTTTCATGAACAGCATCCAATAAGCCTGTCATGCCTGAATGGGCAAAAGTTGAATCACCGATTACAGCCAGCGCAGGATGAATACCTGCATCAGCAGCTCCTTTAGCCATAGTGATAGATGCGCCCATATCAATACAGGTGTCGATAGCTCTGTAAGGTGGTAAAGCCCCTAAAGTATAACAACCGATATCTGAAAAAACCCGTCTATTCTGAATAACTTCAGTTATTTGATTTAATTCATTGAATAGGTCCGCGTGACCACAACCGACACAAAGTTTTGGTGGTCTGTTTTCAACGATTTTATTGATGTCTTCTGTTTCAATTAATTCCTGTCCAAGTGCTTTTGCAACAATCCCGGGATTTAGTTCTCCATCTCTTGGGACTCTGCCAGTTAACCGGCCCACCACTTTCGTATTGTTGAAAAAATCACTGATCATTTCTTCAACAATTGGATATCCTTCTTCTAAAATCAGAATTTGATCACAGGTTTTGAAAAGATTTTCAATTTTATTTTTTGGAATCGGATATTCCCTGATTTTTAAATAGGGATATTTCAGATCATATTTTCTTAAATTCTCTTCCAGATAATTGCTGGCTATTCCGCAACTAATTATCCCCAATGATTTATCCTCACCCTCAACAAATGTATTGTATTCGCTGTTTTCAGCGTGTTCTTTCAATTTTGATTGAAGCTCAAGCAAATGTTTATATCGACCTCTGGCATTTGAAGGCAGTAATATAAACTGTGTAGATGAAGAGGGGGGAGGATTCAGTGGCTTTTCATCCAACGGAGCAAGCATTTTAACACCTGCTCTTGCATGAGATAACCTTGTAGTGGTTCTCAGTAGAACGGGTATTTTATATTTTTCTGATATTTCAAAACCGTGACGACACATATCGTAAGCCTCCTGCTGAGTTGCTGGTTCAAGTACAGGAATCATTGCAAATTTTGCAAAAAATCTTGAATCTTGTTCATTTTGTGAAGAGTGCATAGAAGGGTCATCAGCTACCACGATGATCATTCCTCCATTCACACCTGAAATGGCTGAATTCATAAATGGATCTGCAGCAACATTAAGACCTACATGTTTCATAACGACCATGGATCTTTTGCCTGCATAAGACATTCCAAGGGCAGTCTCCATGGCTGTTTTTTCATTGACGGACCATTTTCTGTGTATGTTCCTTTCAATTGCTGTTTTGGATCTTTGTACAAATTCCGTTATTTCGGTTGAAGGTGTGCCAGGGTAGGCATATATTCCGGAAATTCCTGCATCAATCGCACCTTGTGCTATTGCTTCATTTCCCAATAGTAATTTTTGCATAGAAGGTAATATTTAAATCTTCGCAAATGTAAGTTTAATCTGAGGCTTTTGCAAACTCAAAAATCATTAAGAACGGCTATTTTGTACATATCTAAATTATGTACACTTCACCGGAGAACTTGTCTGATTTTATTTTTTTTCGCATGTAAACCTATGTAAAAAAGAATTATTCAGGTTTAAGTGCCTGTTGATAAGCGTCCAACGCTCTTTTTCTGGCTATTTTATGATCAATGATCGGAGAAGGATACTTACTGGTCCCTAACTCAGGAATCCATTTTTTAACGTAATTGTGATTTTTGTCAAATTTTGCTAATTGTGTCTCAGGATTAAAAATTCTAAAATATGGTGCCGCATCACAACCTGTACCTGCTGCCCATTGCCAATTGCCGTTATTTGAAGCCAACTCATAATCAAGTAACTTTTTGGCAAAATAAGCTTCTCCAAATCGCCAATCCGTGAGCAGATGCTTACACAGAAACCCTGCTGCGATCATCCTCACCCGATTGTGCATATATCCTGTTTCGTTCAATTGGCGCATTCCGGCATCGACCATGGGATAACCTGTTTGTCCAAGACTCCATTTTTCAAATTCATCCGGGTCATTCCGCCAATTGATAGCATCATACTTCTGTTTAAAGTTGCGATGAACAACCTTTGGGAAATGAAATAGAATTTGCATGAAAAATTCACGCCAGATCAGTTCATTTAAGAACGATTGGTGATCTTTTACCTGATCAATGATTTCTCTGATACTGACGGTGCCAAACCTCAAATGAGGACTTAAATAACTTGTTTTGTCAATGGAGGGATAATCTCTGTTTTTTTCATATTCAGTAGTAACATCCAGATCAAATGGGAGAACCTTTATTCGGGATGGAACAAATCCAAATGAAGTCAAAGAAGGTAA